>Ga0208825_1000290_pt1 | contig 51493 bp, 47 predicted proteins | sample AD_UKC113_MetaG_FD_184450 | JGI IMG/M metagenome (GOLD analysis project Ga0208825, IMG submission 184450) | Active sludge microbial communities of municipal wastewater-treating anaerobic digesters from Hong Kong - AD_UKC113_MetaG (SPAdes)... | ecosystem: Engineered > Bioreactor > Anaerobic >... | reverse complement strand
GCAATTGCAAAAATCGCATAATCTCGAATACGATTTTTTGTCCCTTGTTCATACGAAAAAGTATAATACTTCAGCGCATTTTGATAATCCTGAGCGCCGCTGTATGACTCTGCAATCCAATAAGCTGCTTCTCCGACATACTCTGAATCTGGATATCGATCAAGAATGAGCTTAAATGCATCAACAGCCGCATTATATTTCTTCAATCGTAGGTACGTTTCACCTTTCCTGAAGTATCCTTTCGGTGCAAATGTTGATTGCGGATATTTCAGTAAAAGTTCATCATAGTATTTCAGCGCCTCGTTGTACCTTTCCATAAAGAAAAAACACTCGGCGCGGAGAAACATTACTTCCGCTCGGTGCAGACTCTCGGGATATTTTTCCAGATAAGCTGCAAGTTCGGATTCCGCTAATTGGAACAAACTATCGCGAAATAATCCTGTAGCAACACGGTAATCTTGCTCCTCCCCAAAAGTATGCTGACGAGGCTGTTGTGTCTCCTGACCGTACAATAAGGATGGAAGGGAAACGAATACAAGAATGAAGCAGATAGAAATACTAATCGAGAAATTTTTCAATACAAGTTTATCCTTCAATTTAATCATCAAAAATCTTCTGCGGCATCAGACAATATCTAACAACCTCGAATGTGTTTAAAGTAGATTATTGGGCCGCGTGTCGCAGTTTTAATTTCAAGTCGTGAATTTCCTTGCGAACCTCGGCAAGCTTGTCGTAGTCGTGCGCAGCCATCGCCTCATCTCGAAGTTTCTTCAATTGTCGCACTTTCTGTTTCATCACCGTTTTGTTCTGAGCTGTTGCCTTATGGCGTTTGTGCATTTCGATTCCCAATGCAACACAGAGGGCTGGAATCAACTTCTCTTTGTGCATTGTTAAATAGCCATGGACTGCTTCGTGATCGAGTCCTTCTGCAATCTTTCGCAATTCAGCAACGGTCATTTTTTCTAATTGCTCATACGAATAACTCATACACCACCTCCATTATGCTGTTTGATATCCATTGAACAAAATTCTCTGGCGCTCTATAAATTAGAAGCGCAAGATGATTGACTTGAATTTACTTCTGTTTGCCTAAATATTCCTGAATGCTCTTTACAGACATAGTACTTTTTTGCTGCATTTCGATTGCTTTAATTCCGGCTTCCGCAGCCGTGAGTGTTGTAAAATAAGGCACTTTGTACTCAATCGCAGACCAACCTATTGTATACTCGTCCGTTCGTGAAGTTTCACCCAGCGGAGTACTAATGATCAACTGAATTTTTCCGTTCTTGATATAATCAACCGAATTCGGTCTGCCTTCATTTATTTTATAAACGCGTTCGCAGGAAATATCATGATCTTTCAAAAATTTTGCCGTGCCTTCTGTCGCAACAAGTGAAAAACCCAACCTTAGCAACTCACGAGCGATGTTCAATGTACGTTCATTTTTATCTCTATCATTGACGCTGATAAAAACCGTACCTTTCGTTGGCAACGCATTCCCGGCGCCAATTTGCGATTTTGCAATCGACTCGCCAAAAGTTGAGGAAATTCCCATCACCTCTCCTGTCGAACGCATTTCTGGACCAAGAAACACCGGCGTTCGAGGGAATTTTGCAAACGGAAAAACCGCCTCTTTCACAGCAACATGCGAAATCGCACGATAATCTCGATTCTTGTACCCCAAGTCTTCCAACGTCTTCCCAACCATAATCTTTGCTGCAATTTTCGCTAATGGAATACCTGTAGATTTACTAACGAATGGAACTGTTCTCGATGCACGAGGATTTACTTCGAGCACATAAATTGTTTCATCTTTCATTGCATATTGAACATTCATTAGCCCAATTACTTTTAATGCTTTTGCAAGCTTAATCGTGTACGCAACGAGATCGTTGTAACACTTATCGGAAATTTTATACGGCGGCAGGGCGCAAGCGCTGTCGCCGGAATGGATGCCGGCTTCCTCGATATGCTCCATGATTCCACCGATGAGAACATCTTTTCCATCCGAGACACAATCAACATCAAACTCAACAGCATCTTCAAGAAATCGATCGATGAGAACCGGATGATCGGGAGATACATCGACTGCTTTTCGCATGTATTCGCGCACTGCATCTTTTGTATAACACACTTCCATTGCTCTTCCACCAAGTACATACGATGGACGGACGAGAACTGGAAAACCTATTTGTTCTGCAACCAACACTGCATTGTTCACCGTGTAAGCCGTTCCATACTTTGGATGAGGAATATTCAGCTTCCGAAGCAACGCGCCAAATCGCTCACGATCTTCTGCAATGTCAATCCCTTCTGCAGATGTGCCAAGGATTCTTACGCCATTGGTTTCCAGATCCTTAGCAATTTTTAACGGAGTCTGTCCGCCAAAGCTCACAATAACTCCGTATGGCTCTTCATATTCACAAATATTCAAGACATCTTCTAATGTCAAAGGTTCAAAGTACAATTTATCCGTCGTGTCGTAGTCAGTTGAGACTGTTTCTGGATTGCAGTTAATCATTATTGTTTCATAGCCTTCTTCCTGCAACGCCATGACGCCGTGGACACAGCAGTAATCGAATTCAATTCCTTGTCCAATTCTGTTTGGACCGCCGCCAAGAATAATAACTTTCTTCTTCTCACTCTTCACCGATTCATTCTCTCGTTCATACGTCGAATAGTGGTACGGCGTTGAAGCTTCGAACTCTGCAGCGCAGGTATCAACAGTCTTAAAAACAGGTGCGATGTTCCACTTCCGACGCAATAGACGCACGCCGGTCTCATCGGTATTCCAGATATGAGCTAACTGTTTGTCAGAGAAGCCAAACTTTTTTGCTTTCAGAAGAATCTCTGGCGTAACTTTTTCTTGTAGCTGCAATTTATTTTTCGACTCTTTCACGTTCATATTATTTCTTCAATATCCTCATTTCTTTTGACTCAAGAAAAACACTTTGGTTCCACAATTGTCTTCCCACATTTATTCCTCTATGTTCTACGATTGAATTACTATGCAGAAAATTTAGAAAGAGAAATAAAGAGACAACGACAACGTGCGGTATCAACAATAATAGTGCAAAGGTATAAGTGCATTTCAACACAGTTTATACTCGATATTGATATAATTCTTCTTCCACATCAATAATTTCCTTGAGATTCCATAAAAACCAAGGATCGATACCGGTAACAGAATAAATATCATCGATAGAGACGCCAAGCTGGAAAGCATAACGAATATAGAAAATATTATTGGGACGAGGCATCTTGAGTCTCTCGATAACTTTCTTTCTCCATTCGTTTTTTTCATCTTCGGAAAGAGTGTGGATATCCAGAATATCTTTGCCATCCGTGCCGAAACCATATCGCCCTTGTTCAAGAGAGCGAAGAGCTTTTTGAAAAGATTCCTTGAATGTTCGCCCAATCGCCATCGCTTCGCCGACAGATTTCATTTGAACGCCAAGCGTATCATCAACGCCTTTGAATTTTTCAAAATCCCATCTTGGAATTTTTACCACGCAGTAATCAATAGTAGGCTCGAACGACGCTGGAGTCTTTTTCGTAATATCATTTGGAATCTCATCTAACGTGTAACCAACGGCTAATTTTGCCGCCATTTTTGCAATTGGAAAACCTGTTGCCTTCGATGCAAGAGCGGATGAGCGGGAAACACGTGGATTCATTTCAATGACAAGCATTCTTCCATTTTCCGGATGCAAGGCAAACTGAATATTCGAGCCGCCGGTCTCGACGCCAATTTCACGAATAATTTTTCGAGCTGCGTCCCGCATCTGCTGATATTCTTTATCCGTCAGCGTCTGTGCGGGTGCAACAGTGATCGAATCTCCTGTATGAACTCCCATCGGATCAAAATTCTCGATAGAACAAATGATGACGACATTATCTTTGAGATCGCGCATCACTTCCAATTCAAATTCTTTCCATCCAATAACCGATTCCTCCACCAGAACTTGAGAGATAGGACTCGCGCCCAAACCGTGTTGAACTTTTTCCTTGAACTCCTCGATGTTGTATGCCGTTCCACCGCCAGTTCCACCTAAAGTAAAGGAAGGACGAATAATGAGAGGGAATCCAATGGCTTCTGCAATTTTCAAAGCTTCGTCCAGCGTGTTTACAAAGCCGCCGCGAGCGCATTCCAATCCAATGCGATCCATCGACTCCTTGAAAAGTTCACGATCCTCCGCTTTCTTGATTGCCTCGAGCTTTGCGCCAATTAACTCGACGCCATATTTTTGAAGAACGCCATTCTCCGCTAAAGCAACAGCAACGTTCAAGGCTGTTTGTCCGCCCATCGTTGGTAGGATGGCATCCGGTCGCTCACGTGCAACAATTTTCTCGACAAACTCAGGCGTTAACGGTTCAATGTAAGTTGCATCGGCAAATTCTGGATCGGTCATTATTGTCGCTGGATTGCTGTTCACTAAAATTACTCGATAGCCTTCCTGTTTCAACACGCGGCATGCTTGCGTTCCCGAATAATCAAATTCACACGCCTGACCGATGACGATAGGTCCCGATCCAATAATAAGAATTGATTTAATATCCGTTCGTTTTGGCACTTCTTCTCTTCTTTCTCATTCAGATACTTCTTGACATTCCTCGATCCATTATATCATTGCGATTAATTTAGAGAAATGTTTCGTGAATAAATATAGAGAGAAGTGTCTATCGATTCAATTAAAATCTTTGGATTACAGGAAATGCTGATGAATTCTGTCGAATCTTTTTTGGATTTTAAATAGAAAATGTAAAATTCTAACCAACGAAGGATTCTATACTTTATGAAAAAGAGTGCTGATTCGATATTCACTTCGTGCACCTCGGTAACCGAAGCTTGACGGTGGCTGAGATGAGCGATAGCTCGTATCGAAGCCATCTCAACTAAATAATCCCTCGCTGAGAATACATTCTATCTTCGAGAATCTGCATAATCTGCATAATAGTTTTTTCTTCTGGAATATTGCAAATTGACTTTATTATGTGAAGTATGTATATTTTTCACAATGATTATAAGCAAACTACAGAGGGAGTCATATTTGAAAATGCTGGGACTGTATGAGCTAAGTTGTGATTTTCAGACAGCTAATCATTCTGAAACCGTTGTGAAATTAGAGGTAGGTTAGCGCTTTATGTTACTTTACAAACAAAAGAAAAATAAACGCAATATGGCGCATAACATACGGCGGTAAATAGCATTACGTCGAAGTGGCGTGTATTAAGTAATTAGCATCAATTAAATTAATGAAAGCAATAGCGATTATTTTGACTTTTCTGATTTCAACAAACATGGGGTTTTCTCAATCTCGTAAGATTGATATTCCTAAGAATCAGAATAATAATGACACGATTTATTTTTATAAAATTCACGATAACCAATTGAAACAACTTGGATTAAATAATCTTCTTTACAAGCATGATTCAATATGTTTTAGATTTTGGATGGATTATCAAGTATTAGATTTCAAGATTTCAAAATCGAATAGAGTAATATGTGATTTATATAGCTTTGTGTGGGTGGATCCTAAGAAAGGAGAATTGCCTGATTACAAAAATCGGAAACTTATATTCAACAAGGTTTCTATAAGTGATGATACATCATTGATTTTGTGGCAAAAGGCGCTGAATTTAGGATTATTTGATTTACCGACAGATTCTAAGATAAATGGGTGGGTTCAGTGGTGTGATGGTATTACTTATATAACTGAATATTCGAGTGATTCGATTTACAAATATTCTACATATGGGAATCCAAACGCTCAAGCAGATTCGATTACTGAAGCAAAAAAAGTACAAGAATTTTATCATTTTGCTGATACCACAATTGGATTACAAAAAAGGTTTCAGCGATTTACAAATGGATTACCTAACGGAAGATACATTTATGGGATGATTGTAATGGAAAAGGCTGAGACGAAAAGAAAGAAAAATTAACATGCGCTAACACAGTGTATACATCATGCGGGTTTCAGTGGTTTTCGAGGGTTTGTAACTCGTAAAAAAGGTCGATGTAAACTGATAGCGGATCGCCTCGTAATCCCGCACATCACCATACCATCAACCGTTATGCGTCATTGGCGTGAGATGGACTATAAGAAAATGAAAGTGATTCAACATTGAGGGCGACTATTCGATGGAGGTAGGTACAACAACAAGGAATGCGGATTTGTTCTTTCTATTCCTTATTCTGTCTATTGCAGTATTTCAGCTTTCGTGCGAAGGAGACGGCGGTGGGGTTGGACCGTGTATTCATATTTACGAAGAACCCATTCTCCATATTGAATCGGCACGAGACATCCAAAGTGGTGTGTATTTAAAAACAATCGTTCTGTCAAACATCACCATTGATTCGATACCACTAGACCCGTTCTTTCTGATACCAGAAAGTCGTTACGTTGCAGCGCTGGAAAGTGTATTGGTCTGCAATCTACCATGCGCTTTTGGAACACAACCAGGTCAATATAATTTTAAGGTCTCCGCAAACGGGTATAGAGATACGATCATCACTTGCTATCCGGACTATACAATCTACAAAGGTGGCTGTCCATCAAGTTCAAATGGTGGATTGCGAATCAACATTGATCTTCGACCTAATTGAGGTGGCCGCCACCGGACACAGTGTATACATATTGCAGAGTTCAAAATGGAAACAGCACAATCAAATGAAATTCTTTTTTCTATTACAACTGAAGATTTACAATCAAGAGCAATAGAAAAAATAGGAAGAAAACTAACCCAAGAAGAAATTGAAATTGCAAGAGACAGGTTAGAAAATGCCTTGCTTTTTGATATTGATACAGTTTATAAATCAATTTTTTCAGAAATGATTAAAAAATGAATTCAAATATAAAAAGAAAATCTGTCTTGCTTTTCCGGGGGCAGTACACGCCGTGAAAGTTTCCCTCGCATGGGTGTAATTGCTAGAGCTATTACAAATTGACTTTATTATGTGAAGTATGTATATTTTTCACAATGATTACAAGCAAACTACAGAGGGAGTCATCTTTGAAAATGCTGGGACTGTATGAGCTAAGTTGTGATTTCCAGACAGCTAATCATTCTGAAACCGTTGTGAGATTAGAGGTAGGTTAGCGCTTTATGTTACTTTACAAACAAAAGAAAAATAAACGCAATATGGCGTATAACATACCGTGTAGGATAGAAATACGCCATAATGGCGTGTACCGAGTAGTTATACGAAACTTGCCCTAAATTATTAAAAAGGAGTGAATTAAATGAACGACAGTACAGATGGTAACGTCGATTACGGCTCCCTTATTGCTGAAGCGGAGAAGGCGGTGGAAAAAATGAGCGATCCAAAACTCAAAGAGATTGCTTTCGGGCGAATCCTTGACCATCTCCTTTCAACTTCCTCGGGTGAGCCGACCACCAAACATAATGCTGGACGCCGTAGCACCCGCAAGCCTTCAGGGAGTGCTCAGACCAAAGATGTAAAATCAGATGGTCCTTTGGCCTGGCTTAGGGAACTTGCGGATGATAAATTTTTTGCTTCGCCGAAATCATCAAAAGATATTCAGGATGAATTAGCCAAGCGCAGCCATTGTTTAAAAGCTACCGACCTTACTTTTCCTCTCAAAACACTTTGCAGTGAAAAGAAACTTCGGCGAGACCTACGTCGACCCGAAGGTGGTGGAAAGAAAGTCTTTCATTGGTTTAACTGGTAAATAAAATGGCTGAACAATCTGACTCATCTCAATCGAGGCCGTTATCCGCGCCTCAAATTCTTGATGTTCTTATTACAGCTGAGGATATCTCGAAGAAAGCCGCTAAGCACAATCACCCCCTCACTGGCGGAGGATTCTATGCTTCGAAGTTCTCAGAAGCTCAGGCGGAAGCCACACTGGCACTCAGAAAGTTGTCGGGCAAGCTTGATAGCTTTGAGGATGCAGCTCTAAAAGACGCCCTGAAGGAAATCGGCTCAATCCTTGCGCGCTTTTTCGATCCCAAAGCAAAGCAAAGTCAGAGAGGCGAACTTCGCAAGCGGGTCATCTTTCTTTATAAGACAGTTATTGATCCCGCCATGACTATTTCTCCCACTCACGCGCCATCGGATGACTTTTTCCCTTTAGAAATTGTGCGAGACACAAGAGGGTACATCGAACGAGTCGCCGAACAGGCTTGCGGCTCATACGACCAAGGTTGGTACGACGCTGCTGCAGTCATGGCCAGACGCTTGCTTGAAACCCTTATCATTGAGACATTCGAAGCCTATAAGGTGGACGACAAAATCAAAAACCCAGATGGTACGTTTTATTACCTCAGCGGCCTGATTCCAATGCTGTTGAACGAAAAGTCATGGAACATCACCCGAAATATCCGCTCATCCCTTCCAAAGCTCAAAGACCTCGGCGATCAATCCGCACACAATCGGCGTTACCTTGCCAGAAAGGGAGACCTCGACAACATCAAAAGAGACCTTCGCATAACTCTTGAGGAATTGGTGAACGTGAGCAAACTGAAGAAGTGAACCATGGGGCAAGCTTCGTATAACAAGGGCAAAAAGACGCTCCGCATTTATATATATCGTGGTCGCTTCATCCCGATTCGGCACCATGGTCGGAGCTACGCGCATTTATAGTGCCGAATCAGGACGATTTTTTTGGGGCAGTACGTTAGGCGAAAATTGGCGCACTTAAGGAACAATGCAAATGTCTAATCCAATTGCTGAAAACGCGATAAAGATAGTTCAAACACTTTTTGAGGCCGAGGAAAAAGTCAAAAAAGGTGAAAAACTTGATCTTGAAAAACCACCATATTTTGATGGAAATGAACTCACCAAATGGACTGGCTTATCTCCTGAAGACATCAACGACGCCATCGACTTTCTGGATGATCGTTCACTCATAGATTGAACAAACTGGCTTGGAACAGATCCCTATAACTTTGGAGAAATTATCCTAAATAGTCGGGGTCGATATTTTTATCATGAGACAATTACTAAACAGAATGTAAAGACTACTAACGAGCTAACTACTCCAGCTTCAACTGTGTTACAAAGTGTACCTATTCTTCCAATTGGTTCGCCTTTTGGTTTCACGGACATCGATTGGGAATATGTCCAAAGAAAAAAGAAGCAACCTAATATACTTTTTGTCGTAATGGGTTTTCAATTTAAATCAGAGCATTATAACACAAAGCTGTTAAAAACAAATGTGGAATATTGTTTTCAGAAAGCTATAGACAGCTACAATAGTAGCGGCGGGCGGATGAGAACTATTCTTGAGTTCAAGCCTCTCGCTGCTGGTTATGGCGAACATTTGTTTAATCAAATTTCACGGGATATTATAGCCGCCGACATTGCTGTCTTTGAGACTTCAGACATGAATCCAAATGTTATGATTGAGATGGGTGTTGCGCTCACATGGGGTTGCAGAGTATTACCTATTAAAAAAGTCGGGCGATCTAAACCACCTTCTGATATTTCCGGTCAAACATGGGCGGATTATGAAGAAAGTGGAAAGGTTTTTACAAATCCTGACCATAACCAGGAAATTTTAGGAATGATTGAACGAGCAATTCAAAAGAAATCCTCATGAGTGCGCCAACTTCGTATAACAAGCAAAAGCACGACGCTCCATCATTTGAAAAAGTATTATAATTGTCGCTCAATGCTGTTGCTTACAAATTGGTTTTTGCAACCATCTAACGAGATAAAATGTTTGTTGATAACAGCTGATAACTTATCGTTTCATAGTTTGTTCCAACACAGCATTGCTATGCCAACGGTTAGCTGCTAATTCTTCCGAACGACAATTCTAAGATCAGCATTCTGAATAGGAAATAGATATTGTAAAAACTTTTTGATAATTTACGATCGCCGATACAAAAAAACTGTCTTTGCATTATCTATAAATATTAATAGAACCAAACAATGACAGTAATGAAAGAATTATTAAGCATAAAAGAAGCAAGCGAATGGGCAACGAAGTACACCCACAAAACCGTTACAACTTCTAACATTTCCTACCTCATTCAGTATGGGCGAATTAGGAAAATCGGCGACAACGGCTCTACTCAAATTGCCTTGCAGGACTTAATCAACTATTACAAATCTTACAACAGACAACGTGAAGTTTCTTGGAAAGATCAACTTGGCGACGACTTGAATTGGGCTTTGTCGTTTGAACAATATAAAGAAGCTGAAACCACCAAACACGTTCATCGGCTCCATCCATACAAAGGTAAGTTCATTCCGCAATTGGTTGAGTATTTTTTAGACGATCACACCGACAACTTTAAAACCGAAACGTACTTCAAAAAAGGCGACATTATTCTCGACCCATTTTCGGGAAGTGGAACAACGATGGTTCAAGCCTGCGAATTGGGAATGAACGCTATCGGTATTGACGTTTCTGCTTTCAATGCTTTAATAGGAAATTGTAAAGTTATAAAATACGATTTAATAAACGTTCAAAACGAAATCAATCGCATTTCAAAATCTCTAAAAGCTTTTTTGGAAAACTCACATACGCTGGAGTTTGAAGCGAAACTATTACATGAACTCTACGAGTTCAATAATAAATATTTTCCTGTTCCCGAATACAAATACAATTTACGACAAGGTCGCATCAACGAAAAAGAGTACGGTGCAGAAAAAGAAAAAGAATTTTTGCCAATTTACACCAAACTTGTAAAGCAATACAACATAAAATTACGTCAGGACAAAGCCGACAATTTTTTAGATAAATGGTACTCGCAGCACATTCGGGATGAAATTGAGTTTGTGTTCAACGAAATCAAGAAAATTAAAAACACTGACACCAAGAAAATTATAAGCATAATTTTAAGTCGTACGATGCGCAGCTGTAGGGCTACCACGCATGCCGATCTTGCAACGCTTGTCGAGCCAATTACGGCAACTTACTATTGTGCAAAGCACGGCAAAATATGCAAACCGCTTTTTTCAATTCTTAAATGGTGGGAAACATACAGCAAAGACACCGTAAAACGCCTTGCACAGTTTGACAAATTAAGAACTCAAACTTTTCAAACTTGTTTGACAGGCGACAGCAGAACGATTGATATTTTTGCTGAACTTAAAAAGAAAAATCCTGCCTTTGGAGAGTTGGCAGAAAAGCAAAAAATCAAAGGCATTTTTTCATCGCCGCCTTACGTTGGTTTAATTGATTACCACGAACAGCATGCCTACGCTTACGATTTGTTTGGATTTGAACGTAGAGACGAATTAGAAATTGGTCCGCTTTTCAAAGGACAGGGTAAAGAAGCAAAACAAAGCTACATACAAGGAATTTCAGACGTTTTGAACAATTGTAAAAAATACCTTGCAGACGACTACAATATTTTTCTCGTAGCAAACGACAAATACAATATGTATCCTACGATTGCTGAAAATGCAGGAATGAAAATCGTTAAGCAATTTAAACGACCTGTATTGAACCGAACTGAAAAGGACAAAGGAGCATATTCGGAAATAATTTTTCATTTAAAGGCAAAGTAGCTATACTTTCAAAAAGTAATGGCATTATCAGTAGAGCAAATCAAAAAAGTTGAAACAGTTCTAAAAAATAGTTTACGCAACAGATTCCAAAACTATAATCCCGAGCCTGCTTCAATGCCTTTCCATACAAGGCTTCTTGGAAAAGATAGAATGGCTTTGTTTTCATTTATCCAATCGCTAAACACAAATTTCGGAACAACCATTTTTGAACCTGTTGCTTTAGCAATAGCTTCAACGCATTTCAAGGAAGCGAAAGCGCAATTCACTGCAGGAACAAAAATCAGTGAAAAAGCACAACGGATTATCCAAGATATTATGGACGACTTGACAGCCGGAAATTCAAAACCAAATAAAGTGAATGAAATTAAAGCGATCAGAAAAGTGGCTCAAATAGGAACGATGAAAACCGTAAAACCAACCAAAGTGGATATCTGGTTGCAAGGATATGACAACGAGCTTTACTTGTTTGACCTTAAGACTGCAAAACCAAACAAAGGCGGTTTCATAGAATTTAAACGAACACTTTTAGAGTGGACAGCTTGCGTTCTGGCTGAAAATCCAAATGCAAAAATCAACACTTTCATCGCAATTCCTTACAATCCTTATGAGCCAAAACCTTATTCACGTTGGACAATGGCAGGAATGTTGGATTTGCAGAACGAACTAAAAGTTGCTGACGAGTTTTGGGATTTTCTTGGCGGACAAGGCACATACAATCAACTGTTGGATATTTTTGAACGAGTTGGTATAGAATTACGTCCAGAAATCGACGACTACTTTGCACGATATAAAAAACAATAGAGTATTCAGCGGATACAGGATTTACATTTTGCAGAGTCTAGTGCTGGCAAGGGCTGTAACGACTGAGGGCTTATCACTTCATAGTTTGTTCCAACACTGCATTGCCGTGTCGACCATTAGGCGCCAATCATCATCTGGGGAGTAAAATAATTCGACTATCGAAATCTTACCTATCCTATTGAATCTCTCAAGCTCAAGTTGCTGATGGACAATCTGTATTGATGTAGTGATTTCAAGAGGGATAAAGCTTTTTCTGAAAAGCTAAACTTAGAAAAACATTTTCAATGCACTGAATGAACTTTACGCGCTTTGCTTTGACATTTGGTACAAACTTCCGCGTTGGGATGCTTTCGAAGGTACGAGAGCGGAATATCATTTCCGCAAATCGAGCATTTTCCAACGGTATCAGGATCGAATTCCTTGAGCGCTTTCTCTAAAATTGCGCCGTCCGTTCCTTCCAGTAAAACGTGCGAGCATAGAATCGACGAATTTGTTTTACACGGTTGAACAGGAAGATCGCAGCATGTGCAGATGTACTGCTTTCCATCTTTCAAAGATCGAACCCACGGAGATTTGGAAATTCGATCTAAATCCCCATCGAGGGCTTTCATCAGAAGTTGCCGCTTCTTTTTTTTACCGACAGTTTTCATAAAACATTCCGTTCATTGGAACACCCAGAAAGAAGAATGAGTTCCTCAAAATCAAGAACCTGTAGCGATTCAAGGTTTTCAATAAAACGAAATCCTTCGCTAATCAAATTCGAAGTATATATCTTCATTGGGCATTCGTTAGGAATGATATAAGCTGAGCAGTTGTAGCATTGCCGAACCAAAAGCGGCCGTCAACTTCGATTACCGGTACCGACTTAAGACCTTTCTGTTTAATCAGATCTGGCTGGAACGTTACATCGACTTCCGACATTTCAAATCCCATCGTACGCTGCAGTTCAACAAGACGTTGTCGTACAATTGGACAGAAAGGACACACATTAGCAATATATAATGTAACATGCGAGCTCACTTGTGAGTTCTTTGGCAGTTCAGGAGAAACATCTTCGACAGAGCCATATCCGAGCCATCGAGATACTTTTGGAAAGATTCGTATGTAAGCGATTTGAGCAAACACTCCCACAAGAAGAATAAAAGGAACAGCCCACCAGCTAACAAGGAAACCCATCAGAATCGCAATTGCTGGTATACCAAGCCATGTAAACCAAACATTGTTAAGGTCGCACTGCTGTTTCATCGGTTCCATAAGCAAAACTCCTTTGATTGAAATGGGTCGTGCCGCACTGGTGTATTTGCTTTTACAAGTTGTGTCGGGATTACCGTGCGAATCCCGACACAGTTATCATCGTCTTACCTCAATTACGCTTTCTTTCCATCAGAACCTTCTTGAGCAAAGAGCTCATAAAGTTCCCAGCGTTTTTTGATATCTTCTTCTGCAAGCTTCAGGAGTTCTTGCGCAAGCTCCGGTTGAGATTTCATCAGTGAATTGAATCTCGTCTCCATCGAGGTAAATTCTGAGAGCGAACCTTTTGGCGCTTTCGAATCGAGCTTAAACGGATTCTTCCCTTCCTTGACAAGGTCGGGATTATATCGAAAGAGCGGGAAGTAACCAGTTTCGACTGCTATCTTCTGATTCGTCATACCTCGCACCATATCAATACCATGAGCAATACAGTGCGAATAGGCAATAATGAGAGATGGACCATCGTAAGATTCCGCTTCGATAAATGCTCTCACTGCCTGCATATCGCTATATCCAAGCGCAACGCGAGCAACATAGACATTTCCGTAGAGAAATGCCATCATCGAAAGATCTTTCTTTGGGGTAGATTTTCCCGCTGCAGCAAATTTTGCTACTGCGCCGCGACTTGTCGCCTTCGACATTTGTCCGCCTGTATTCGAATAAACTTCAGTATCAAGTACTAGCACGTTCACATTTCTACCGGAAGCAAGCACGTGGTCTAATCCACCATATCCAATATCGTAAGCCCATCCATCGCCGCCAATGATCCAGACACTTCGCTTGACAAGATAATCTGCTATATCGAGAAGACGTCGGGCTTCAGGCTTCTTTATGGTGGAAAGTTTTTCTTTTAGAATTCGCACTCGCTCACGCTGCTCATAAATTTCAGCTTCGTCTTTTTGTTTGGCTTCGATAAGCGCTGTGGCAAGATCGTTTCCGATTTCATTGGCAAGAAGCGCAACATATTCCTTTGCCATTTCGTTGAGCTTATCGACTGTCAAACGCATGCCTAAACCAAACTCTGCATTATCCTCGAACAAAGAATTTGACCAGGCTGGACCGCGTCCATTGTTATCAAATGTCCACGGAGTCGTCGGCAGGTTGCCGCCATAGATGGATGAACAGCCTGTTGCGTTTGCAACGATCATTCGATCTCCAAACAACTGACTGGCAAGTTTAATGTACGGCGTTTCTCCGCATCCAGAACAAGCTCCGCTGAACTCGAAGTACGGCATAAGGAATTGAGAACCTTTTACTGTATCAACCTTGACGGTACGACGATCAACTTCGGGAAGATTGAGGAAGAACTCGAAGTTCTCACGTTCCTGCTCACGAATTGGCGGCTGTGGTTTTAAATTGATTGCTTTCACTTTCGCATCGGTTTTGCTCTTAGCAGGACAAATTTCAACGCACAATCCGCAACCAGTGCAATCTTCTGGAGCAACCTGAACAGTGTACTTCATTCCCTTGAACTCATTGCCTTTATAATCCGTCATCTTGAATGCTGATGGCGCTGAGGTTGCATTTGCAGGATCGTAAACCTTGGTACGAATTGCTGCATGCGGACATACGAGCGCGCACTTGTTGCATTGAATACAGATTTCTTTTTCCCACACCGGAATTTCGAGAGCAATGTTTCTCTTTTCCCATCGAGCTGTTCCTGTCGGGAAAGTTCCATCAACAGGCATTGCGCCGATAGGCAATTCATCGCCTAATCCGGCAATAATCTTTGCTGTAACTTTCTTGACAAATTCAGGCGCTTTATCGGAAACAACCGGCGGCATTTCAATCGTGCTTGTAACTTTATCGGGTACTTTTACCTCAAATAAATTTTCCAATGTTTGATCGACAGCCTGGAAGTTCTTCTGAACAACCTGCTCGCCTTTTCTTCCATAAGTTTTCACAATTGATTTCTTGATTGCTTCAATCGCTACATCTCGAGGCAGAACGCCAGAAATTGCAAAGAAGCAAGTCTGCATAATTGTGTTCACACGACTTCCCATTCCAGTTTTCTTCGCAACTTCGTAAGCATCAATAACATAAAATTTCAATTTCTTATCGATGATTTGCTGTTGAATATGACGCGGCAAATGATCCCATACTTCATTCGGTCCGTAGATGCTATTCAACAGGAAAGTACCGTCAGGAATTGCATTCTTTAGAACATCGAATTTTTCAAGGAAGAACCACTGGTGGCAGGCGACAAAGCTTGCACGATCGATAAGATAAATAGAACGAATCGGGCGTGGTCCAAAACGAAGATGCGATACTGTCGTCGAGCCAGACTTCTTCGAGTCATACACAAAATATCCTTGAGCGTAGAAGTCGGTATCTTCGCCAATAATTTTGATTGAATTCTTATTCGCGCCAACCGTTCCATCAGCGCCCAAGCCGTAGAAAATAGCTCGAACTACATCATCGCTTTCTACTGAGAATGATGGATCGACTTCCAGACTGTTTTGCAGGACATCGTCTTCGATACCTACAACAAAATGATTCTTCGGCTGTTCTTTTTTCAACTCATCGAGAACCGCTTTTACCATTGCAGGTGTAAATTCCTTCGACGAAAGACCGTAACGTCCTCCAATGACACGAGGCATCGATGAAAATGGCGCTAATTTTTTTTCTATTCCTTCCGTCAATGCTGTAACGACATCAAGATAGAGCGGCTCGCCAATCGCTCCCGATTCTTTTGTACGGTCAAGTACTGCAATACTTTTTACAGTTTTTGGAAGAGCTTTCACAAAATGCTCAACAGAAAACGGACGATAGAGATGAACTTTCAAAACGCCGACCTTCTCTCCTTTTCCATTGAGATACTCAACTGTTTCGTGTGCAGTTTCAGCGCCAGAGCCCATCAGCACTATCACCCGTTCCGCATCCGGCGCGCCAACATATTCAAACAAGTGATATTGACGTCCGACAATCTTTGCAAACTTATCCATTACATTTTGAACTATCTGCGGTACTGCTTGATAGAATTTTGTTCCTGCTTCGCGAGACTGGAAAAATACATCGGGATTTTGCGCGCTTCCACGAAGAACCGGATGTTCAGGATTCAATGCACGCTCACGGTGCTTACGAACGAGTTCTTCATCGATCATCGCTCGCATATCATCGTCGGTCAATTGCTCGATTTTCATTACTTCATGCGATGTACGGAATCCATCGAAGAAATGAAGGAATGGCACACGAGACTCAAGCGTCGAAGCATAGGCAATAAGCGCAAGATCCATTACTTCTTGAACTGAGCCCGAACCAAGCATTGCCCAGCCGCATTGACGAGTCGCCATAATATCACTGTGATCGCCAAAAATCGAAAGCGCATGGGTTGCAACTGTACGTGCAGCAATGTGAAAAACTGTAGGCGTCAGTTCCCCTGCAATTTTGAACATGTTCGGAATCATTAAAAGCAATCCCTGCGATGCCGTGAACGTGCAGGCAAGCGCTCCGCTCTGCAGCGCGCCATGAACAGCTCCAGCCGCTCCGGCTTCACTTTGCATTTCAACAACTTGTGGAACTGTGCCCCAAAGATTTTTCCTTCCCTGTGCAGACCATTCATCCGCCCATTCCCCCATATTCGAAGATGGAGTGATTGGATAAATGGCGATGACTTCATTGAGCTTATGAGCAACATACGCTGCTGCTTCATTACCGTCTATTGTTACATTCATTCGATTACTCATTGTTGGTTCTCTCTTATTTTATAAGTGAATAGATTGGTTTTCTTATAAACCTTTATATTATCGCAATAATTGTCTCTTTCTGCAAGAATGATTTCATACTTTTTAAAATCCATTTGAATGATGTCCTCAATACATTCATTAAGAGTAACACTATTTGTTCTCGCATTGATAGTATTTCTTCCCTTCGAACGTCACTTCACGAATCTTTTTCGTTTCCTCTAATTGATGAAGAAGTTGTAGAATATTATCCTGCGATACCGACAGCGCTGCAGCAAGTTCATCGCCCGTCATAGGACGACGCTCCAATGCCGCTAAAATTAGCTCGCTATGAGGTGTAATTTTGTCATCTCTATGATGAAGTGAAAATGAACTAATGATTTCAGCTTTTTCTCCTAATATTTGCTGGATTTCACGCATGCGATTTTCGCTTATTGGCAGCGCAAAGAATTCCGTCGGCGGACGAACAACTGTATTAAGATGAATTTTATCTGGTTGAATTTCATCGAGCGCTTTTTTTAATTTCTGAACTTCGTCATCGCCATCGTTTATTCCTTTTACAAAGAGAATTTCGATCCACAATTTCCCTTTGTACTCCCGCCGAAATTGTTTCATTCCTTCGATAATTTCTTGCAATCGAAGCTTTGGATTTGGACGATCGATTTTCTGAAAAACATCATCTGTTACTGCATCAAGCGAGGGCGAAACAACATCTGCGTCTAACAATGAAGCGCGAACTTCCGGAAGATAGAGCAATGTTCCATTCGTGAGGACTGCAATCGGAACAGAAGTCATTCCTTTGATTGCATGGATAATCTCTCCAATCCCTTTGTGAAGGGTCGGCTCGCCAGAGCCTGTTACTGTAACATAGTCAATCTGCGTAAATTCATTCAGTGCACGCCGCGCTTCTTCGATAATTTCATTCGTAGGGAAATATTCCTTACGCGCTAATCCTCGCTTATCGGTTTTACCGACTTCGCAGTAGATACAATCGAGCGTACAGAGCTTCGATGGAATAATATCGATACCAAGCGACCGACCAAGTCTTCGGGATGGCACAGGACCAAATACATATTTATACGTTGACATCTTTTCCTTTCTAACATATCCGAGGCAATTGCTCGCCAGAAATCATATCAACAACACGCGAACTGCCTATCGCAGTTTTCATAATAACCATTCGCGGATGATCGGTTACCACTTCTCCAATGATGGAAGCGTTCGTTCCAAGCGGATGAGCTTGTATCGTTGAGAGCGCTTTTTCAGCATCGCTCGATGGAACGAATGCAATCATTTTGCCTTCGTTTGCCACATACAGTGGATCGAGTCCTAGAATTTCGCAAGCGCTCTTCACATCATCCCGAATTGGAATAGCGCTTTCATTGATATTGATGCCGACATTTGCAGCTTCTGCTATTTCATTCAATGCGGAAGCAATTCCACCGCGCGTAGGATCGCGCATCATATGAACATTCCGTGTTGCTGAAAGAATACGTTGAACAAGCGACGAAAGCGGCGCACAATCGCTTTGAATTTCGGTTTCAAATTCCAATCCTTCCCGCAGAGACATAACAGCGATACCGTGCTCTCCGATTCTTCCGCTCAGTATAATTTTATCTCCAGCGCATACGCGTTTTGGATGAACCGAAATATCTTCAGGCACAATTCCAATTCCAGAAGTGTTGATAAATATCTTATCGCCTTTCCCATGATTTACAACTTTCGTATCGCCGGTTACCAACTCAACATCCGCTGCCGTTGCAGCATCTTTCATAGCATTGACAATTCGCCACAAATCGTTCATCGGTAATCCCTCTTCGATAATAAATGCAACGGACAGATATTTTGGAACAGCTCCGCACATTGCAAGATCGTTGACCGTACCATTGATGGCTAATGTTCCAATGTTACCGCCAGGGAAGAATAGCGGCTGAATGACATAGGAATCCGTTGTATAGGCAAGCCGAACATTGCCAATTGAGAAAACTGCGCCGTCGTGCTGCTGCTCGATTTTTTCATTCCGAAAGCATGGAAGAATAATATTCTGAAATAATTGATGCGAGAGTTTTCCTCCGCCTCCGTGAGCTAAAAGCACCGATGAATATTCATTGTACGGAAGCGCGCAGGTAAATCCATTTGTCATTTCATTTTTGTTCTTCATTATCACTACCTTTATTTTTAGTATACTCAGGATAAAGAAGCTTCTGACACTCCGGACATAAACCGTGAGTAAAAGTCGCATCGGAATGATTCATAACATAATTTTCGACAGCTTGCCAGTAGCCTTTATCATCGCGAATTTTTTTACAATTGGCACAAATTGGCAATAATCCGTTCAAGGTTTTGACGCTGGCAAGCGCATGTTGGAGTTCCTCGATTAGCGCTTCACGTTCTTGTTCGACTTTTTTCAATCGAGTAATATCTCGACTTATGCCAACGAGACCGATAATTTTATTTTGACTATCTAACAATGGTACTTTGGTCGAGAGTTGCCAACCTTGTGTTCCATCGGCTGAATATGAAGGTTGCTCTACATTTATAATTGACTTGCCATTAAGAATCACATTTAAATCATTTTTTTGATAGTGTTCACAGAGTTCTCTCGGCCGAAAATCAAAATCTGTTTTTCCAATAACATCTTCTTGTGTCTTTCCACCGAGCGCAAGGATATGAGCTTTGTTGTTAAGAATAAATCGACATTCCGCATCTTTTACAAATATTCTATCGGGAATATTATCGATGAGTGTGCGGAGAAGATTTCGTTCTTGTTTCAAAACCTCGTTTGTCTGCTTTTGCGCAGTGATATCACGACTAATACCAATCAAGCCGATGACCTGTCCCTTTTCATCATGAAGTGGAACTTTGGTTGTCAGCACCCATCCAATAGAACCATCAGGGAAGGTGGTCTGTTCTTCTTTGTTAAATATCGCCGCGTCAGTTTCTATAACGCGCTGATCATCTTCAAGAGATGGGTTTACCAATTCGGGTTTTCGAAAATCTAAATCCGTTTTCCCATATGCTTCTTCTTGAGTTGAGACGCCTAATGCTAGTAGGTGAGCTTTATTGTTAATGATAAAACGACTTTGATTATCTTTCACATAAATTCTATCCGGAATGCTATCGATCAACGTGCGTAATAAATTTCTCTCGTGGGCAAGCGAAGCCTCTATTGATTTCAGTTCCGTAATATCTCGACTGATTCCTACAAGTCCAGTAATTGTACCTTTTGAGTCAACAAGTGGAACTTTTGTTACTAAAAGCCATCCCCATTCCCCTGATGGAAGTTTTGCCCTTTCTTCACGAGCGCTCAACGTCTCACCAGTTGTCAAGACATGCCGGTCATCAGCGAATGATATTGCTGCAAGATTATGCGGCTTAAAATCAAAGTCCGTCTTTCCAATTACTTCTTCCTGGCTGGACGCCCCTAATGCTCGAATATGTGATTTATTGTTTAACGTAAATCTAGCGTCTTTATCTTTTGCAAAAATTCTGTCTGGTAAATTGTCGATGAGCGTATGGAGAAGATTTCGTTCCTTTTCTAATGCTTCTTCCGTACGACGTTGTTCTGTCAAATCATTAAAAACTAGGTTAATGCCATTTTGAAATACCTTCGTCATCATTTGAATGAATCTACGTTCGCCATTTTTACACCGCACTTCATATTCTAATACAAATGGCTCACTGGCCGATATTTGCGCGGCAGATACATTCGAGACCCATTGTTGATGCATTTGCATCCTTATAGCTTCTTCAGAAATCGAAAGGAAAAACCAATCGTCGATCCTCGATAGCGCTTCCCATCCATAACCAAATGTCTGTAAAAATTGTTTGTTGAGAAATTGAACCTTTCCACCAACATCAATAGAAGCAAATGGAACGGGAAGAAAATCGAGCAATGAACGCAGATATGCTTCGCTTTCCCGAAGCGCATTCTCGATCTTCTTTAAATATGTTATATCACGTCCAGTGCCAACAAGTCCAACAATTTCTCCTTGACTATTATGCAAAGGAACTTTATTGGTTGAGAACCAATGAATTTCACCCTCCGGCGTTATGACAGATTCCTCTTTATTCAATAGAGGGATTCCCGTTTCAATAAGACGTTGCTCATCATGCAAATACTCATCGGCAAATTCTTTTGGATAAAAATCATGATCTGTTTTCCCAAGAACATCATGTTCACTTGACGCGCCTAAAATTTCTACTTGCGGTTTGTTGACAAGAATAAATCTGCTTTCCTTATCCTTTGCATAGACTACATCAGGAATAGTATCGAGGAGCGTACGCAGAAGTACTCGTTCTTGCTCCATCGTTCTTCTTATCTTTTCTTGTTCGGAAATTTTATGAGCAAAAACAATCATAACTTTGCGCCCCTTGTATTCGCTAACAGTCAAAGAATGTTCAACATCAATAACAGAACCATCGCATGTTCGATATTGCGCTGCTACATTGTGTAACGTTCGTTCCTTTTGAAGTGTTTCAAATTGCTGATCGATGTGTTCAGAGGTATCATTTACAAAATCATACACAGTCAACGTATCTCGAAGGAACTCGTTCCATTGGAGCATCGAACGGAATTCTTTATTTGCAAGCAGTACTTTCCGTGTATCCCGCTCAATCACTGCAATTCCTTCAGATAAATTTTCAATCACTGTAGAGAAAACAGACTCTCCTTCATCATTCACAAAATCGACGACCCGATTGCTCTTCTTTCGCTTCGCCCACCATTTATTGAAAGGTACGCTCAAAAAAACAGCAACAACATACGCTAACGTTATCGAAAGGAACGATTGCATCGAGCTATTGTGAATAGCATTGAGATACGCTGCTCCGCTTAGAGCAATAGCGGTAATAATTGAAACTGTTACATCAAATACGAATCCACCATAAACAATTACAAGAATCGAAAGAATACAACCATAGACTGGCGGAAGAACAACGTTGAGCCACAATGTCAGAGCAATAGCTCCAACAAAAAACCGAAGTTCTTTTTTCATAGATTGCAAACTGTTAGCTTTCATATCTTCCTCCTATGCTCGATAGAGCATGAAGTATTTTATTGCTTACATAACAATGCAAAAATAAAACAGAAAAATTTATCATCTCACTGTTCTTTCCTACACACTTTTCCCCCCGAACAAACGCCGGACACACTTTCTGACTCGCACTCTTACAATCACAAGAATAATAATAAGCTACACTGCTTTCGCCCGAGAATGATAATAAGCAGCGCAAGCTCCTTCCGAAGAAACCATCGGAGCTCCTAATGGATGCTCTGGCGTACACTCATTTTTAAAAGCAGAACACTGAAACGGTTTCATTGTTCCTTGCAATATTTCACCAGCGATGCAAAGTGGAGATTCATGGGTCGTTACCATTGCAACGTCGAATACTTTCTCTGCATCGAATTCTGCATATTCATCACGAAGCGCATAACCGCTCTGTGGTATCAATCCAATTCCACGCCATTGTCTATCCACAATACGAAAAACCTTACGCATAATTTTCTGCGCTGCGCGATTTCCTTCTTTTGTTACTGCTCGGCGATATTGATTTTCTACTTCAAACCTATTGCCCTCTAACTGACGCACAGCTATCAGAATGCCTTCCATAATATCTACCGGCTCGAACCCCGTTACAACAATTGGAGTTCTGAATTCAGAGGCAATTGGAAGATATTCTTCATATCCCATCACAGTGCAGACGTGTCCCGCCGCTAAAAAAGCCTGCACCCGATTTGCCGGTGAACTTAGAATAGCTCTTATTGCTGGAGGCACAAGAACATGAGAGCTAAGAATAAAATAATTCTTTACATCATGCTCTTTTGCAAAAAGAACCGACATTGCATTTGCAGGCGCAGTCGTTTCAAATCCAATTGCAAAAAAGACAACTTTCTTCGATGGATTTTGCTGAGCAATCTTAACAGCATCGAGCGGCGAATACACAATCCGCACATCGCCGCCTTCCGCCTTTACGGTAAGTAAATCTTTTTGCGAACCTGGCACACGAAGCATATCGCCAAAAGAAGTAAAAATTACTCCCGGTACTGATGCTATGGCAATCGCTTTATCTATCATTTCCAAAGGCGTTACACACACAGGGCATCCAGGTCCATGGACTAACGTGATTTCTTTAGGAAGTAACTCATCCAATCCATTCGATATAATTGAATGAGTTTGCCCGCCGCATATTTCCATTAATGACCATGGTTTTCTTGTAATCTTAAAAATTTCACTTACCAAAATTTTTACTGCAGCGCTATTTCTATATTCATCTACATATCGCACGAAGAATTCGATCCTTAAAATTTATTGCTCTTTCGATCCTTCTTCAGATGAAAGTTCGTCAAGCAGTTTCAATGTTTCTATAGCTTCTTCTTCATCCATAATGCTGATAGCAAATCCAACATGGACAACCACATATTCTCCCACTTGTACTTCGGGGACGAGTTCAAGGCAGACTTCTTTCCGAATTCCACTAAAATCAATTTTCCCCATTAATGGCTGCTTCTCTCGAAAAATTTCAATTACCTTACCAGGCACAGCTAAACACATTTTAACTTTTCCTTAATTTACAGCGGTGATGATACTAATAAAACAACAAAACGAGTCGTATTTGTTCCATTTCCATCTTTTTTATATATGAAATATGGGAAAACAATAACCAAAGAGCAACGCAGTTTATGGAGTGGCATGGAAACCAATAAATCCAGATTGTATATTAGCAACTTGCAAAATAGTTCGATACACTTTTCGGAGCTCAGCACGAATCTATTCGGTAACTAATCAAATTGAAAGATTGCATCTGTTTCGATTCCCTTATTGTTTCTTGCTATTATCTTATTTTTGTAAGCTATTCTATAATCTGAAATAAACAAAAAAGGCAGGATGTTCTATCTCATCCTGCCTCTCCAATTGTTGAAATACAATTAATTCAAATACGAATTTTAATTCCAGTGCTGACCGATACAGCGTTAAAGCTCTTTGGTGTAAAGATCATCCCAAAGTTATCGGTTGCTAGTTCAATTGCAAAGAATCGAAAATCCAAAGCCGTACCAAATGCCCAGCGTAAAGCATCCCCTCCACCAAGTACTAGTCCTGTTCGCAATGGCAAACACGGAATAATCCGGTACTCCATTCCTAACGAAAATCGAGGTTTCGTTGTATTCCCCATCGATTCATTTAATCCTTGTGCATACTCAATTGCAAGGAGCATATTGCCAGGAATAACAGCTAAGAATGGCACCTGTTTTGAGTTAATCGATGCGCCAATTCTCAACACGGTCGGCAGAGATGTAGAAAATGGTTCTCCATCATAACTCTGACCTTTCATTCTATTCTTTACTGTATCTTCGAGATGTTTTTCATATCCTTGAATGGTTACATCGCCATCGCCACGAGTTTCAATGAGATTTTTCTTCCATGAAATTTTTCCAATATCCACTACGCTCAAACCAACTGTGATACCGTTTGCAAGTTCTGCCGTTGCTCCAAAATCCCAACCAATTCCATTACCAGCTGGCTCAGGAAACGGTTTGAATTTATTCTTGCTACTGTCTTTATCATCATCTTTATCATCAATATCAATATCTTTGAAGAGATCGATTCCAGCCCCACGACCCTTAAAGTAAAACCTGCCATAGAGAGTATTTATTTGATCCTCACTCAAATACGTGTTGTTCGTGATATATGAATTATTCTCAACCGTCTCATACACCCCAAACCCTTGCACTACCTTAAATCCAATTCCACCATAGAGAGCTTTCACAAATGGAATCTTAGCGGGAATTTTCATCCCATAGGAAAAATTATATTCACGGTACCAATAGGCATCTGCAGATGATCCACTGAATGAATAAGTTGAATTAGAAGGCAAGCCTTCGAGATATAACAAATCAAAGAAATCTCGCGAGAGTGCAATATCCATTCCAGCATGATCAATTATTCCGAATCCAAAGCCTGCCAATTTACCAAGCTCTAAAGATAGTCCCGCATACATAACATCAGCGCTTACCCTTGTCAATCCATTGTCAGGTAATTGATCACGAATTGAATTTTTATCTTCTTCCGTAAGGTGGTACCGAGCCCTTTTCTCACCGCCGGTATCAACTCCTGTGCAATATTTTTGATAAATATCATAGTTTATCAATTCTGTGCTTACTCGTGCATTGAGTGGAACAAGACTTAAATTAAACGAACCAATTCCGTTCATTCCAAAGTTGGCAGGATTGATACCAATTGCATCGATTCCACGTACAGTCGTTACACCGACACGTCCCATTCCAAGCGAGCGAATACTATTGCGATCGGAGCTGTTCGCCACAGAGACGGCAAGAATTACTAACACTATTGAAAATACTATTCTCTTCGTTTTCATAATTCTGTTCCTCCTATGGCTTCACAGCATTGATGATTAATGTTCCGGTAACATACACCGTAACATAATCCGTCGTTCGTACTTTGACAGGCGAACCATCATTCTTCGCTGTTGAGAGCCCAACATCAATTTGCAAAGAATCCGCTCGATTAAGATTCTCCGCCTGTGATCTGGTAAGAGTTACACTTGCTTTTGACTTGACCGGTGTGGTCGTATACCCATCAGAACCAACAAGACATGCTTTTATTGTATCGGAAATAATTACGCTATCCAATTTCCCATAGAGATGACGGGTTGAATCGATCCATCCGAGCATGTAAGTTTTACAGGTTAAATTCATCGGAAGTTTATTGATAAAGTTGAAGGTGAGAGAACCCTCTTGTGTACGCTCAGTTACATCTTCTGATATATTCGATTCAATTTCAACGGTTTCCGTAAAATGTCCATTTTTAATACCAGCAGTCATCGGGAAATTGACATCCATTGAAGGATAAACTTTCGATGTATCATAAATTGAATATGTATTGTCTGTACTATAGACATCGTAAGGACTGACAACGACCGTTCCTCGAAGGTAAAATGAATCTGGAGCTTCCGGGAAAAATTTGCTGATGAATGCATCAAAATTTGGTACATTCGATACTGTAATAACTGGAGTTCCAGATGCGGTGGGATCAATTCGCTGAAATCCATTAGTACCACTAATCATTTCAATTGAATCAACCCAATGTTCGGCTGTATTCTTTGCATAAATTTTTATATTGTAATCCATTGGAAAACCACTACTGATTGGCAATCTTAAGTCCAGACGAATACCCTTAAAATTAATTTCTTCCGCAGTTAGTTTGTTCAAATCACGGAAATTTATATTTGTAGGGACGTTGGAGTTAAGCGTTATAGTTTGTGGAAGTATCCTTCCTGTAAATGAAGCAATATAGAGTTGTCCTTGAGGTTCAAGGGTTACTTTGACATAATCATTTTTCGATACTGTTCGCTTCTGTCCACCCGAGCTGATGGTTGTAATCCCTATCGAGAATTCAGCTTCTGTTCCCACCTGACGCTGATGTATTGGTTGAATTTGCAATTTCGAAAAATCCAAAGGCTGAATAGTCTGTTGCTTTCTAGGAAGTGGAGTTTTATAGGTATACTGTGCTCCATTTTGGAGTACATCATGAATTTCAAAATCCACGCCAACATTGATATCTAAATGGTTTTCGATTATGGCATTCATCGTACCTCGCCGAAATGTTGCATTTCGTACTACAACCGAATCATCCATGGTTACCACCGAATCCTTAACTGAAGTAATGGTTTGCTCTGGGATTACTGCGTAAGCGCTATCAGCTAGAATTTTTGATGTCGAAAGGGAAAAAAGTATTCCATCACTTGAACTAATTGTAACAGGAACCGATGAACCATCTATTGTAAGAAAAATTGGATCGAATTGGATAATCCCCTTGATAAACTTTCCATCTATTGGTTCCGTTCGAGAAATATTTTGATGAGGTTCGATTCTGCCAATATCATCAAAAGAGGCAATGGTTGAAGTATCCCCACTAAAATTATTACGAAGTACAATCGGCTGATCAATTGTAATTGCTACAGGTAAATTATTTTGAATCGCTACAGTTATACTACCCTGATTCACGACAACGTAATCCATAACATTTGTATAATTAACATCTTCTAGAGTAATTTTCTTTGTTGTAAAAGGCAGCGCTGATATTGTTCCTGTTAGAAGTCCTAGTTCATTTACGGTTTTAGATACAGATACCGGTGGGAGATCGGAAACTGCAAAAACTCCAACGTTAACTTGCTGTGTCGCAGGTTCTGGTGTAACTGTTAAAAAGCTATCCAACCCTTTTGAGTCGAATGATTGCTTATATAAATAGGAAACCGTTTGATCTCCATTTTCAACAAGCTCGTCATTTTTTATCACTTCCCTAAAATAATAGGTAGAATTTAATAGAGTGATATCTTCAACACGGGTATCGGCAACTGGCGCAATAAATTCTCCAGGTTTGTCCATACACTGGAAAGAGAAAAGGGCTGCCAAGATTACACCAGAAATTTTTATAGCTCTCATCGGAAAATGAAATTGCTTTTTCATATTTATATCCTTTCGATCGTTACTTACAGGTGTAATATATCAACGTTCCTATATCAATGCAAGGAGCACACTAACCGCTGTGCGCTCAAGCACAAAAAGCCAGTGAGAGCTAGTAAGCTCTCGCTGGCTCATAAAGAAAATTCAAAAATGGATTAGTGAATTTTTTCTTCTTTTGAGGGAGGCTGAAAGCCAAAAGTCAATCCACCCTGCGGTTCACCTGCTAATTTGATTTCCCCAAATTTCTTCTCATACTTATCGATGTTATCTAAGAGGGCATTCGCAAACATTTTCATGTGCTGCGGAGTCATAATAATGCGTGCAAGGACTTTGGCTTTTGGCACTCCTGGCATTACTCTCGTAAAATCAACGACAAATTCCGCAGGAGAATGAGTAATAATCGCTAAATTAGCATATATTCCTTCAGCTTCTTTTTCGCCGAGTTCAATGTTTATTTGTTGCTGAACAGGTTCCGCCATAAATTTATTTTCCTTGCTGCTGAATTTTTTCCACATGGTCAAGTGCTTCCATCGCTTTGTCGGTTTGACCTAAGCGAGCATAAATCGTTCCTAATGTTTGCCAAATCCGCCAATCATCCTTTTTGACAGAAACAACTTGCTCAAGATACGGTAATGCCTCTTGAAATTTTTCTTTATATTCTTGTGAGTCATTTCCATTCTCCTGTTGCTTCTTCAAAATATCAACTCCCCAATTGTAGAGCGTTGCACCAATTTCATAGGCAGCATCGGTAAATGAAGGATCTAATCTTAATGCTTCTTTATATTCGGCAAGTGCATTTGTGTAATCACCGAGACTGCGATATAAAACACCCAAAATGTAATGGTTCGTTTTATTCATTGGGTCATTTTCCACAGCCTGTTGAAACGCAACCGTGGCTTCTTTGATTCTATTTGCTCGAACATACGTTTGAAGGAGTAATGTTAAGTTTTCATTGTCCTCCGGATGCTGATTCTTTATCGTTTCGAATACTTCGATTGCTTTATTATACTCTGCAAGCGCTTCAAAGTATTTTGTTGAATCGATCTTGGGCTCATAGGGTTTTGAAAATGTTATCTTTGTAACTTTTTCGCTCTCCACAGAAATCGTTAAATTGTATGCTGCGTACACCAGTTCTTCTTTCTTCTTATTCTTCTTATCAATTCTGGTGGCATCCGGATCACCTAATGAACGCAAGACATCGCTCTTATAAACTCCAGGCTTTACTTCTTTCAGATTTCTTAGAGCCTTCAGCCCCTCGCTGTTTTCTTTCTCGAATTGACTTTCCTTTTCGATTCCTTTATTCATAAGTATTTTTCCAACTTGCTTATACATTTCTGGATCTTTACTAATTTCCCACCCTTTTGTATAAGCAATGATAGCGCTGTCTTCATTTCCCATTCCGTAGTATGCCATTGCAAGATAGTCGTATGTTAATGCTGTATCTGGTTTTGCCTTCACTGACTTTGTGATATTCTCAATAGCTAATCGATAAAACTCTACAGAATCTGCGCTGGCTCGCTTTAAGTAAGAAGCCCCTGAGTTCAAATACTGTCCCCACACCGAAAGGCGTGTTAGCTCTATATCGTTTTTGTGCGCATTAGAAATTTTTAGGGCATTCTCAAAAGCGACATTCATCCCATCAATATCGCCTTTATCAGCGCGTAAACGACCAAGTAAGTACCATGCTTCTTCATTTTTCGGATTATTTGCGGTCTCTTTTTCCAGAAGTTCTATCGCCTTATCATAATTTTTTTGTTGAATGTGTAATTTTGCACCTGTAAAATCTGCTGAACCACATTGAAATCCGACAGTGGCTACCGCAGCAATCAAAGCTACGACCATCATTGAATAAATAGTTCGCTTCATACGTATTCCTTAAATTATTATTTACATTAAGAGGATTAGATAATTACTATAAAAATGTACCAAAAGCTCTTTCGATAAGCAAGCATCTGAAAAAATTTACAGGACGAAAATCTATCGATTACAGTTCAAGCAGCATGGTATTTTCATTTCGCTCTCATTTGGCATAAATTTTGGTATAGAATTACAATTGACAAGGAAGGATTTTTTCGGTATATTTTTTAACAATCAACTCATAATTGAGTTGATTTTTTTATTTTTCCCAAGAAAATTTTCAAGATTTCATTGGGGTGTAGCCAAGTGGTAAGGCAGCGGCCTTTGGAGCCGCCATTCCCAGGTTCGAGTCCTGGCACCCCAGCAATTTCGAACAATATCGCGGGATTTCGAGCACGATAATTGGTGACAATATCAAATGAGTGAACTAAAAATATTTTCGGGTAGAGCTAACAAAGTATTATCGAAAAAAATATGTCAAGAGGCTGGTATACCTCTTGGAGATGCCGATATTAAAAATTTTAGCGACGGTGAAATTTGGGTAAAATATATCGAAAACATTCGCGGTGATGACGTTTTCATTATTCAACCCACTCAACCTCCAGCAGAAAATTTAGTTGAGCTCCTTATCTTGCTTGATGCAGCAAAGAGAGCATCAGCAAAACGCGTTACTGCTGTAATTCCATACTTTGGGTATGCACGACAGGATCGAAAAGACCAACCTCGTGTTGCTATCACTGCAAAGCTCGTTGCAAATTTGATCACAGAAGCAGGAGCCGATCGTGTGCTGACGATGGATCTCCATACCGCACAACTGCAAGGATTCTTCGATATTCCGATGGATCATCTTTACGCATCGATAGTGCTCATCGAACACATTCGAAAACTCAATATTCCAAATCTTGCAGTAGCATCCCCTGATGTTGGAAGTATAAAGTTGGCTCGTTCGTATGCAAAACGACTGGACGCTGATTTAATTCTCATTGATAAGCGGCGGCCAAGAATGAACGAAACGGAAGTAATGAACATCATCGGTAACGTTGATAATAAAAATGTATTGATTGTTGACGACCTCATTGATACCGGGAACACGTTTGTGAATGCTGTCTACGCTCTCAAAAAAGCAGGTGCAGGAGAGATCTTCGGAGCTTGTACTCACCCAATTTTATCCGGGGACGCATACGAAAAAATTGAGGCTGCGCCTATCAATCAATTAGTCGTTACAGATAGTATTCCATTAAAAAGACAATCACCAAAAATTCAACTACTCTCAGCGGCAAAACTTTTCGCAGAAGCTATTTTGCGAACTCATCGAAATGAGTCTATCAGCTGCTTATTTGACGTTGACAAAGATAAGATTTAATTAAGGAGAAATACGATGGCTGAAATATTGCTTCAGGCAGAAATTCGCAATCAGGTTGGAAAAGATGTGAAGAGACTTCGGAGAGAAGGAAAGGTACCTGGCATATACTATGGACATGGAATGGGAAATATCCCTATCTCATTACCTTTGCTAACTATAAAAAAAATATACCTGTCTTCCGGCGTCAATCTCATCAACCTTCAACTCAGTGATGGAACCAAGCGTCTTTGCATTTTGCGCGAGGTTCAATCCGATCCGGTAACAGATATTCCTATTCATTTTGATATGCAAGGGATCAAGGAAGATGAAGAAATCACGCTGGAAATTCCAGTCCAACTCACTGGTGGCATACCAAAAGGAGTCCGGGAAGGAGGCATACTGCAGCATGTTTTACACACTCTTGAAATATCTTGTCTTCCAAAGTCTATTCCTGATCATATTGAAATTGACGTCTCAGCTCTTGAAATTAACAAAGCGGTTCACGTCAAGGATATTACAATTCCAAATGTAAAAATTCTCGAAAGCGAATCTTCGACAATTGTTGCGGTTATCCCGCCTACAGTAGAAAAAGAAGAAACTCCAGCTGTAGAGCCAACCGAAGCAGCGCCAGCAGAACCAGAAGTCATTGCTAAAGGAAAGAAAGCTGAAGAAGGCGCTGATAGCGCCGAAGCTGCCGAATAAGGGATTTCAGGCGTTCAAATGTATCTTGTTGTCGGATTAGGTAATCCGGATATAAAGTATTTTAACACAAGACACAATATAGGGTTCCGCGTGCTTGACGTAATAGCCAAGCGACAAAAGTGCAGTTTTCAACCTGGGACAGGTTCTTATTGGTTGGCTGAATGTTCTTTGAAAAATACGAATGTGGTACTGCTCAAACCTGCAACATACATGAATAATAGCGGTCAGGCAGTAATTGAATTTTTAGAAAATCAACCGCTTCCGCTCTCTCACATTTTAGTGGTTTATGACGATATTCATTTACCGTTAGGAACAATACGATTACGGCTTCGTGGTTCTGATGGAGGTCATCATGGAGTTGCTTCCATTATTTATTCACTCGATTCCAATGCTTTTCCAAGAGTACGAATTGGCATAGCACCCAATAATGGTTCTTTCGATCCTCAACAAATGGCGGAATTTGTTTTATCAGAATTCGATGAAAGCGAGCAGACAATAGCAGAAAAAATGATTGAGTATGGCGCTGAAGCAGTAATTTCATTCATCGAGTATGGAAGCGCATACGCAATGAATACTTATAATAAAAGTTTTCTTTAATCAACCCTGTCCATGATTTTATTTTAATCATGGACCTAAAGCAATAATAATCATAAGTCCAAAGGGATCTATTTATGGTAAATATAAAAACATACGAAACAACATTCATCGTCAATGCAAATCTTGACGATCCTGTTATCGATGGTATCATTGAAAAAATCCATGATGCCATCATCAAGAATGGCGGAGAAATAGTAGAGCTGACCAAGTGGGGCAGAAAACGATTTGCCTATCCAATTAAGAAAAAGAACAATGGCTTCTACGTCGTTTGCGTTTTCAAAGCGCCAACGCCGTTCATCGCAAAACTTGAGCGCTATTTTACACTCGAAGAAAACATTCTTCGTTACCTCATTATCGCTCTCGATAAGAAAGCGCTCGCGGCTCGTATCTCCGGTTCAGATTTAATCAAAGCTGGAGCAGGAAACTCAACGGCTCCGGAAGAAGATAATGAGCTTCCAGACGAAGTTTCATTAGATATAGATTAATTGATTTTATTGAAATTGAATGAAAGGATTGTACAATGCCCATAAAAAATCAACAAAATAACCAACGGAATCGACAGCAACGAAAAAAACGAACCTGCCGTTTCTGCGAATCCCATGAAGATTACATAGATTATAAAAACGAAAAGCGTCTCATCCGCTGTATATCAGAGCAAGGACGCATCATTCCTCGTCGCATTACAGGAACGTGCGCAAAACATCAACGTCAGCTTACGTTAGCAATTAAGCGCGCACGACATTTGGGGCTTCTGCCATTTGTTAATGATGCAGTAAGTTAATTCAGAGGAAAAAGGAGAATAATGGTATGAAGATAATATTACGGAAAGACGTCGATACACTTGGCAAAGTTGGTGATGTTGTTTCAGTCAAAGATGGATATGCACGCAACTACCTTATTCCTATCGGTATTGCATTCGAAGCAACAGAAGGCGCGCTTCGTCAGGTGGAAGAAGAAAAAAAACAACAAGTACGTCGGCTTGAAAAAGAACGCACGAACGCTGAAAATCTCGCCGTACAACTAGAAAAAATTTCTATTACTATAAAGATGAAAGTCGGCGAAGAAGAAAAACTCTTCGGTTCGGTAACTGCACAGATGATCGCCGATGCGCTTACTGAAAAAGGTATCACAATCGATAAACGACTCATCGAACTTGAAGAGCCTCTCAAAGCTCTGGGTATCTATGATGTTCCAATTAAACTCCAGGGTGGAGTTACAAGTAAAATCAAAGTCTGGATTGTTCGTGAATAACGAATAATCTCATCGATACTTCTGAGAATAAAGGCAGCATATCAAATTATGCTGCCTTTTGTTTTTAAACAAACTCCATCGCTTGCTTTCTTTCCATTGTGTTAGTAGTTTGTGCATTAGTAGAAATAATCTAATAGAAATTTCTCTATCCACCCTTAGAGGAATACTTCTCTATGAAAGACACAAAAAAAATAAAAGAAGTAACGATCCTCTTTGCAGGAGATTCCGGCGATGGAATGCAACTAGCCGGAATGCAATTTTCAAATGCATCTGCAATACTCGGAAACGACCTCAGCACATTCCCTGACTACCCAGCCGAAATTCGCGCGCCTCAAGGCTCGATAGGCGGCGTTAGCGGATTTCAAATTCATTTTGGAAGCGTCGAAATCAATACGCCGGGCGACAACTGCGATGTTCTGGTTGCCATGAATGCAGCAGCGCTGAAAGCAAATCTCCCTTATCTGGTTAAAGGAGGAACAATAATCGCAAACAGCGACGGCTTTACCGAAAACAACTTATCATTAGCTGGTTACGCTTCCAACCCGTTACATGATGGTTCTCTTGCCGAATATCATGTTTACGAAATCGATATTACGAGTCTTACCGAGCAGGCGTTGAGCGACTTAAATCTTCCATCCAAAATTGTGAAGCGAACTAGAAATTTCTTTGCTCTTGGAATGATGTTCTGGATGTACAATCGTCCATTAGAACCAACATTGAACTGGATAAAAAATAAATTTGCAAAGCAGCCTGAACTTATCGAAGCAAATATACGCGTTCTCAAAGCGGGATGGAATTTTGGCGAGTCGACGGAAATCTTCAAAGTTCGGTATGAAGTTCCTCCAGCAAAACTTCCGCCAGGAACTTACAGAAATATTACCGGCAATCAGGCAATTGCATTAGGGTTGATGGCTGCCGCGCAAAAAGCAAAATTAGAACTCTTCCTTGCAAGTTATCCAATTACACCCGCAAGCGATATTCTCCATGAACTTGCGCAATATAAAAAAATTGGCGTCAAAACTTTTCAAGCTGAAGACGAAATTGCTTCGATCACTGCAGCCATTGGAGCTTCGTTCGGCGGAGCTCTTGCAGCCACATCAACCAGTGGACCGGGAATTGCATTAAAAACAGAAGCAATTGAACTTGCAGTGATGACAGAATTACCGCTCGTTATTATTAATGTCCAGCGCGGCGGTCCAAGCACTGGACTGCCGACAAAAACAGAACAAGCAGATTTATTTCAAGCAATTTTTGGAAGAAACGGCGAAGCTCGCCTTCCCGTTCTCGCCGCCGCAACGCCATCCGATTGTTTTACGATGGCATACGCAGCGGCAAAAATTGCAATCGAAACAATGACTCCTGTAATACTCCTTTCCGATGGATACCTCGGCAATGGCTCCGAACCCTGGCGCATCCCGGACATTGACAAACTTCCACCTATCACACCACGATACCCTGATGATCCTTCCCTTTATCATCCATATGCAAGAGATGAGAAAACACTCGTACGTCCTTGGGCAATTCCGGGAATTCCTGGATTCGAGCATAGAATCGGTGGATTAGAAAAGCAGAACATTACCGGTGAAGTAGATTACGAACCAGAAAACCATGAACTGATGACGCACCTTCGCGCCGAAAAGATCGATAGACTCGCCGATAGAATTCCCCCACCAGTAATTCATGGAAATGAAAGCGGAGATTTACTCGTTGTAGGTTGGGGAAGCGCTTTCGGAGCGATACGCACCGCAGTACAGAAAGAGCAAGAAAAAGGACGGCCGGTCTCTCATCTCCATCTCCGGTACATCTATCCACTTCCAAAAAACTTTGTTGAAGTACTTTCAAGATTCAAAGCTGTGTTGGTCCCTGAGCTCAATCTTGGGCAATTAGTCATGCTTGTACGCCTACATTGTAACGCGCCGGTTTATCAATTAAACAAAGTACAGGGCGTTCCGTTTCGCTCGCAAGAAATTGAAATCAAGATTGAAGAGATTCTCAATGGAGTTCAATCATGAAAACAAGAGTACAGGAACTTATTGAAGCGTATCCATTTACTTCAGAGAAAAAATTTACACCAAAAGATTATCACAGCGGCGAAGATGTGAGATGGTGCCCTGGCTGTGGCGATTATTCAATTTTAGCTCAAACGCAACGCATCCTCTCTGAACTTGGTATCCCGCCGCATCAAATTGTCTTTGTCTCCGGCATCGGATGTTCAAGTCGGTTCCCTTATTACATGGGAACGTACGGATTCCACAGTATCCATGGACGCGCTCCAGCGATTGCTTCCGGACTCAAATTAGCAAGGCCTGATTTATCTGTTTGGGTTATTACTGGAGATGGAGACGGATTAAGCATTGGCGGAAATCACTATATTCATGTTCTACGTCGTAACATTGACCTGAATATTTTACTCTTCAATAACCAGATTTATGCTTTGACAAAAGGACAATACTCCCCAACCACCGAACGCGGGAAAATTACAAAATCGTCTCCTGATGGCGTTATTGATTATCCATTTAATCCAATTGCGCTTGCATTAGGCGCTGGCGGTACATTTGTGGCTCGTTCAATAGATAGAGATCAACAACATCTTCAGCTAATGATGAAACGAGCTGCTCAACACAAGGGTACTTCGCTCATCGAAATTTACCAGAATTGTGTTGTATTCAATGATGGAGTCTTTTCTTTGTTTACAGAAAAGGAAACGAAGGACGACTCTACCATCTTCCTTGAGCATGGGAAACCTCTCTTGTTCGGTAAAAATATGGAAAAGGGAATCAGACTCGATGGACTTACGCCTGAAGTTGTTTCTCTAAAAGATGGAAAATATTCTGTCTCCGATATAACAGTATACAACGATCAAGATGCTTCACTTGCATTCATTATCGCCAGCATGTCCAACAATTCGGCGCTTCCACGGCCGTTTGGAGTTTTTCTTGACGTCCCACGACCGACATACGAAGAAGAGCTGATAAGCCACATTGCCGAAGCTCAAAAGAAGTCTGGAGCGATAGATTTCCAATCGCTTCTCAACAGCGGCGATACTTGGACAATTGAATAATTTTTCCTTACTTTATTTTAAAAATAAATGGGGTTGACTAAAAATCGTCGTTACATCATTCTTCATTTATAACTGAATTAAAGCATAAAAGTGAGGCTTTTGTGGCTGTTCTTTTTGAAACATTTAAAGTTATTATCGATTCGAATCAAAATTTTGTTCTTACAACGCACATCAATCCCGATGGAGATGGATTGGGGACTGAATGTGCGCTCGCATATTTCCTACAGCAAATAGGAAAAGAAGTCGTCATCATCAATCACAGTTCTACTCCACCAAACTATGAATTCCTCAATCAGGTTTTCCCAATTACTCAGTTCAATCCTTTTCAACATTCAGATGTAATTGAAAAAGCAGATGTCATCATCGTTATTGATACAAACAGCGTTGATCGTTTAGGAAGTCTCAAACCTTCCTTACAACAGAACAAAGGCGTCAAAGTTTGTATCGACCATCATCCTGAACCTCAAGAATTTGCGGATCTTTATATTTTAGAAGAAGCATCGCCGGCGACTGGCGAAATTGTCTATCGCTTATTAAACTACTTAAATGATAGAGAACCAATAGACAAAAGAATCGCTTTTGGATTGTACACAGCAATTATGACCGACACAGGCTCTTTTCGATACCCTAAAACGGATCCTGAGGTGCATAAAATTGTTGCGCACCTTATTCAAGCAGGTGCGGATCCGGTTGCTATTTACGAAGCTGTGTATGAGCAAAGCACAGTTGAGCGCACTCGACTCTTAGGAAAAGCGCTTGCAAATATTCAGCTCGCGCATAATGGAAAAGTTGCGTATATCGCGCTTACAAAAGAGATGTTCGAAGATACCAATACCGATGAAGTAGATACCGATGCCTTTGTTCCATTTACGTTGAGTATCGCTGGCGTGCAGGTGGGATTACTTTTTTCCGAATTAGATGATTGTATAAAAATAAATTTCCGTTCAAAGGGAGATATTCGGATTAACGAGGTGGCAAAACATTTTGGAGGGAACGGACACATCAACGCCGCTGGCGCACGAGTACACAACGTGCCAATGAAAGAGCTTATCAACCAGGTTCTGGATCAGATAGCGGCATATTTAGGATAACCACAAATTATGCATTAGCAACTATGTTGCCTCGATACGCCTTACGGCTACTCGGCAACCAACAAAGAAAAGACGGTGGCTGAGGTGAACGATAGCTCGTATCGAAGCCGCCGGCTTTTGAGATAATTCAGGATAAAAAAATACCTCCATCTGAGAAGTACAGGTGGAGGCATTGATTTCTGCAAGAGTTAATTAAAATGTTACAGGTTTTCCAACACTCTCCCACCAATTCGCAATTTTATAATCTACCCAGTAATTATGTGTGGTAATTTGATGAGTTTCATAGTAGCCTGGGAAAAATGGCGGCGCTGTCTTCCCATCTGCTAAACGGGTATCGTAGCGATAGCTTTTCAAAAAACCACTTTTTGGCACAACGTTGCCCCACCAATCTGTGCCGCTAGTGCCAACCGCTCCCCGCTGATACTGAGCCATTGAACCGTTAAAATAAATCCGTCCTTCAACGCCACGAGTGTCATAGTGTTCAGCGGTAAACTTACCCTTTAAGGTAAAGATACATGCATCAAGATAAAGATCATTATTGCTGTTCTGAGTGTTATCTGCAATAATTACATCATTTTGAGCTATCAGTCCAAGTAGATCATTCGTCTTGTTTTCATATGTAATATCATTATCAATGTAAATACTACTATTACTACAAATAGATAATCTACCATCTAATTGACCTCTTACATGAATAAAATTTCTTGAATAAATAACAGAATTTCCGGTGTCAGATAATGAAATAGTATCAATTATTGCGCCATTAAACGATCCAGTTCGAATAATGGCATATCCATTATTATTACTAGAAGCTCCCGGTATTAAATCAACATAAAGCACACTGTTAGTATCAGAATTAGTTCTATTTGTCCACAATCTGCTCAAATCGTTTGGAAAATCCTTTTTCGGCACATGAGTTTCATATCCTTTTGTAAATACCGCATTGGAATCGCCAGGTTTATAGTTTTGGAAAACAAGATTCCCACTCGTGGTAACTCTATCCTTAAATACTGGCTTTCCATTTACCCTGATATCGCCATTGGAATGTACTTTTCCATAGAGCGTATCTCCTGTAGCAAACCAGATATTCGTTCCTTCCGTAACAGTCATCCATCCCAATTGTGAGAATTTATTCTCGTATGTTTCCCAAGAAGTGCTGGTGCCCAAATCGGTTTTCTTCACTTTCAATGTAACTTTCACTGAATCTGATACATTCACTGGGTTGGAGTTAATATCCACCACATTTAATGTGGACTTTGACACGCTTAATAGTTCTCTTGTGTAAATATCGGTTGTACCTGTTGCAACTTCTGGGCCCAACGTTACCGTTATCTCACTGCCCTTAAATGAACCAGAATCTGGTTTCATACTTGAGACAAGTGTAACCTGTCCAGAATTTTCGAAGATATCTCTATTGTCAGTAAGCATCGAAAGCCCAATTTGAATGCCGGCATTGGCGCCTTCCCGTGCGCTTGCAAGTTGACTATAGCCTATCATCCCTTCCGAGGCACGGGAAACCAACGAGTACATATTAAATGATATATACCCCAATATCACCCCAAAGCCGATTACTAAAATTAAAGAACCTTTTCCAGACATAGTTCATTCCTCCTATGTAATTATCTACGTAAATTATGAGAAGCAAGCCTTGTTTGCTTCCAAACGCCCATCGCATACCTCTTATTTGGGTCTTCAATGTTTTCCTCAGTGAGGCTCATCATCGAGTAAGGATTTTGTACTTCCAGGGTTATCTCAACCATTTGCACAATTGAAGGCTGAGGATTGTCCAAATATGCCACTCCATCGAAAATAATATTACCAAGAGAATCCGCCTCTACCCTGTTCTGTAAATAACGAATTTGAAACTTCGTTACAATACCAATAGGTTGAGGAGCGCCGCTATTAACCTGCCGATAGAGATAAGCATCGTTTGGATTATCGGTGGAAGCCAATTCACTCGTACTTCCTTTATAATATTTTATTGTTTTCGCGGTTGAAGAGCCATCTGGTACAAACTGGAATTGTATTGCCGTGTCTCTTGCCTCCAGAATTGAATTGCCATTATCCTCAATTCCAGCTCCCATATTCCGCAACTCCGATTCCAGCACCTGAGAAACATTGATAAGAGTTTGATTGACCATATATTCCGAATTATAATAAGCCCAAATTTCTCGCACAGTAAAATTGGCGTTCAAAATAATTAGTATGATCGTACCGCCAATAAAAATAGAGAAAGCAATATCCATAATTGTCGTCATTGCATCACCCTTGAGCTAAAAGTTATTAGCGTCATATTGAAATAATCCTTTAATACAGGAAACAGAAGAGGAGACCAAAATGTTTGCCTCACCCTCATCAACTGGGGGAAATGTGCGGCGCACAGTAATATCCATGCGTTTTAGAAAAGTTGGACTGGAAACAGGAACGTCAATATTACTCGGACTAACATAGTATACCTTAAAGGATGCCGCAAAAGTACCAACAGGCAATTTTAAAGTATCAGTAAAATTATTAAAATCATCAACATCATCAAATTTATCTACAGAATCTTCTCCGGCATCGCTTCCTAAATAATTTGCCGCTGTAAGTAATGATGGATCTTCTTGGATCTCACTAAATGTATACGATTTTACTGCTTCATCGAAATATAAATTTAGAGCTCGTTCACGGTATGAAGTTGCGAGTGTGCTTGCCACAATTCCACCTTGCGATTGGTTCAAGAGCCTGCCTTGCCGAGCAATATTCGAATAATAAACTAATGTCATTGTGGCTAACAGAGTCAAAGCTGCAATGGTTAACATTGTTTGGCCAGTATTCATAGATTCACCTATCTCTTTATTTCAAATCTCCCCTCCCCTACTTTTGCTAAAAATTACATTTATAGCCATTGAAAGTCAAGAGTACCGAAGACATCTTTTACCCTGAAGCCGAAATTTGGCTAAAGTCCATGCTGCAAGAGTCATACCATCCCAGATGATATTTTTGATAATTAAATCATCAATTTCATGTGGAAAAAATGCGTGTTTTTCAAACTCTTCAGTCTCGTCGGGTTGGGATTCTACAGGCTCAAGCGAGGTTGCTATATAAATTCTACAAATCTCATCGGTAACTCCATTGTAAGGATTAAAACTACCGACAAGCTGCATTTGTTTTGTGCTAAAGCCTGTTTCCTCTCGCAATTCAAAGTTTGCTGTCTCTTCATAAGTGTTGCCATCCTTAACTCCACCGCAAGGGAACTCAAGGCTTTCTCGTTCATTGAGGTAACGATATTGCTGCACCATCAAAATCTTACCGTCGTCGAGAACAGGAATAATCAAAGAAGCGCCATTTGTATGAACATAATGGTACTCCCCTTGTTTTCCATCTGGCAGCAAAAACTCATCTCTCCTGTACTTCCACCACTTATTTGTAAAGAGCGTTTCCTCGGAAATTTTTGTCCAGCGCTTGAGCGGCATAGAAAATTATACTAACTCACTTTCCGAAAAGAAGAATGCAACTTCATACCTCCCGTTTTCAGGCGAGTCCGAACCGTGGACGATATTCTCACCTTTGTTATCCGCATAGAGTTTGCGAATTGTACCTTCGGCTGCTTCCTTTGGATCTGTTGCTCCAATGAGCATACGAAAATCTGCAACAGCATTTTCTTTTTCGAGAGCAATTGGCATGCATTGTCCGCTCGTCATAAACTCAACTAATCCATCATAGAATGGTTTCCCTTTATGGACGGCATAGAATGCACGGGCAACTTCTTTTGATATACGAATTTGTTTCATACTCAGAATTTTAAAGCCAGCGCTCTGGATTCTCCTTATTACTTCTCCTTGTAAATTTTTTCTTACACAATCTGGTTTCAGGATTGCTAATGTACGTTCAACAGCCATAGAGATAATTACTCCTTCCGTTTCTTTCTGTTTTTACTTCTTTTAGTTAAAGTTGTATGATTTTTTATTCTTGATTTAGTTTTCGATAGTACTCGCTTCACAGTTTCTCCAATTACCGCTGGATTCTCAACAACCGTAACGCCGGCATTTCGCAGAGCTTCAATTTTTTCCGATGCAGTACTTTTGCCTCCAGAAATAATAGCTCCAGCGTGTCCCATACGTCTTCCGGGCGGCGCAGTTTGTCCAGCAATAAATCCAATCACAGGTTTCTTAACGTATCGCCGAATGTACTCTGCAGCTTCCTCTTCAGCAGTTCCTCCAATTTCTCCAATCAAGACAATTGCTTTGGTTTGTCTATCTCCATTGAATAGTTTTAGTATATCAACGAATCTACTTCCAACGATTGGATCGCCTCCTATGCCAACGCACGTTGATTGTCCAAGTTTCTGCGAGGTGAGTTGCGAAACAGCTTCGTACGTGAGAGTTCCACTCCGCGATACAACTCCAATATTTCCCGGCGTATGAATAAATCCTGGCATGATGCCAATTTTTGCTTCACCCGGCGTAATAATGCCGGGACAATTTGGACCGATGAGTGTAACTTTTTTCTTTTTCACATATTCGTACACAACAACCATATCGTGTACAGGAATTCCTTCTGTAATTGCAACGATTAAACGAATACCGGCATCAGTGGCTTCGAGGATTGCGTCGGCGGCAAATTGCGCTGGCACAAAAATAACTGAAGCATTTGCTTTTTGGAATTTTACGGCTTCGCACACCGAATTGTAAATAGGCACAGGACGTAAAAAATTTTCTTCTTCGTTGCCATTGTAGAGCGTACCACCTTTCCCCGGGGTTACACCAGCAACAATCTTAGTTCCGTACTCCATCATTGCACGAGTGTGGAATGTTCCTTCTCTTCCCGTAATGCCTTGAACAACTACTCTGGTTCGTTTGTTTACAAGAATACTCATTGAATAATTTATGATTAAAGCGATGAGCGATGAGCTTCAAGGAAATCGGCTGCGCGTAGGAGAATTGGTTCGCCAAATTGAGGCGCAAGAAGTTGAATGCCGATCGGCAATCCTCGTGAGTCTTTTCCCCATGGAAGCGAGATACCAGGAATGCCAGCAAGATTTGCAGATGTTGTGTATACATCCGATAAGTACATTTCAAGAGGATTGTCAGTTTTTTCGCCTGCTTTGAACGCCGTCGTTGGACTTGTTGGAGTTAGTAAACAATCTACTTCTTGAAACACGTTTGTAAAATCATCTTTTATTAAGCGACGAACTTTTTGTCCCTTCCGATAGTAAGCATCGTAATATCCCGCTGAGAGCACATACGTTCCTAACATTATGCGCCGTTTTACTTCTGTACCAAAACCTTCGCTCCTCGATTTTACGTACATCGAATGTAAATCCGATGGGTTTTCGGAGCGATATCCATACCGCGCTCCGTCGTAGCGAGCAAGATTCGATGAAGCTTCTGCTGTTGCAAGAATGTAGTACGTCGCGATTGTGTACTGCGTGTGCGGTAGAGAAACTTCCTTCAAAATTGCACCGTTGTTTCGCAATACATCGGCGGCAGATTCTATCGCCGAGCGAATTTCTGTATTCAAGGATGAATCAAAATATTCTTTCGGTAATCCAACACGCAATCCCGTTACATTTTTTGTTAATGATGCTTCGTAATTCGGCGCTGGTACATTCGCAGAAGTAGAATCATTTTCGTCATGTCCCGCAATAACTTGCAGGACACGCGCAACATCTTTCACACAGAGCCCGAATGGACCAATGACATCGAATGATGATGCGTAGGCAACAAGACCGTATCTTGAAACGCGACCATACGTCGGCTTTAAGCCAACAACGCCGCAGAACGCCGCTGGCTGCCGAATCGAACCGCCGGTATCCGAACCGAGCGCAGTAGTTGCCATTCCTTTTGCAACGGCAACAGCAGAGCCGCCGCTCGAACCGCCAGAGACGTAATCACGTTGAACCGGATTCTTCACTCGTCCAAATGCAGAATTCTCTGTCGAAGAGCCCATTGCAAATTCATCGAGGTTGCATTTTCCAATGATGACAGCATCGGCATTTTTGAGTTTCTGGATCACCGTTGCATCATAGAGAGAGATGAACTTCTCGAGAATCTTTGAGCCGCAGGATACGACCACATCTTTGATACAAATGTTATCTTTGATTGCAACAACCATTCCGGCTAATGGACCGCCCGAGCCTTCTGCGATTTTTTTATCGATGCGCCGTGATGATTCAAGAGCTGAATCTTTCAATATTGTAAGGAACGCATTTAGTTCTTTGTTCGATTCAATCGCATCAAGATATTCTCCTGTGAGCTTTTCACAAGTTGTAGCGCCAGATTCTATAGCTGTGCGAAGAACGTCGTACGTTTTAATCATATCAATAAAGAGATGATGAAATTATTCTTGCTGTTTCGGTTCAACTGGTTTCTGTTCATTAGACTTTTCATCAAGAGACTTTTCGTCTGTTTTTTTGACTGCATTCTCTACTTCATCCTGGACGTCTTTTGCAGCTTTCCGAAACTCACGAATTCCTTGTCCTAATCCTCTCGCTAATTCCGGTAATTTCTTTGCTCCAAAGAAAATCAGCACAATAAGAAGTATAAGAAACAGTTCCTGTCCGCCAATATTACCCATTGATAACGCTCCTTTCTTTCTCAAATAAATTTATAGCCGGCGCTTCAATGCCAAAACTATTGAGCGCTGAAGAAAAAATTTTCAGTCCATCTGTTAATCGTAGCACTCGATCGGAAGCTCGTTCGGGATGCGGCATCATTCCAAGCACATTCCCTTCCTCATTCATGATTCCTGCTATGTTGTTGATCGAACCATTAGGATTTGCTTCAGGAGTTACATTTCCATCGTCATCGCAGTATCGAAACAGAACTCGCCCATTGTCTTCGAGGTGACGGATTGTTTCTTCATCCGCAAAGTAATTTCCATCGCCATGAGCAATCGGAATATGTAGCACTTCACCTTGCTTACACTGATTTGTAAATCGGCTCGATGTTGTTTCGACACGCAACGGAACCGTTCGGCAAATAAATTGCAAAGATTTGTTCCGTAATAAAGCGCCTGGAAGTAAACCTGCTTCCGTTAAAATCTGAAATCCATTACAAATTCCAATCACAATTCCACCGCTCTTTGCAAACCGAACGACATCTTTCATAATCGGAGAAAAACGCGCAATAGCTCCGCAACGCAAATAATCACCATAGGAAAATCCACCAGGCAAAATAACAACATCAACATCGCCAAGCGAACCTTCCTTATGCCAGATAAGTCTTGCGTTCTGCTGCAAGATGTTTCCAGCAACATAGTGGGCATCGTGATCGCAATTCGATCCTGGAAATCCAATAATGCCAAAGGTTATAGAGCTCATGCAGAGCGCTCCTTCTTTTCAATCACGAAAGTAAAATCTTCCATCACGGGATTTGCCAGAAGTTTATCTGAAACTTCGCGACATACCTTTTCCGCCTCCGCTTGCGTCGGAACGTCAATATCGAATTCGATGAACTTCCCTATCCTCACATTCTCAACCGACGTATATCCTAAAGAATGAATTCCATGCTCGACGGCTTTTCCTTGTGGATCGAGAATAGATTTTCGTAATGTTACAATCACTTTTGCGTGGTACACAATTTTTCCCTTCCTTAAATATCAATACTTGAGATTTGACTTCTTTTTTCATTTTGTTTTTGATGTACAAAAAGAAGTTGCCGAAATTTTATCACAGATGCGCGTAAAATTCCATAAACAACATAAGCGCTCATAATTTCAAAGAATAATTTTCCTTTTGAAAAAATCAATATCAAGCCAGCAGCAATGATCAACACAATTTTTACGGGATGTTTTCGTGCGTCCTTCTTTGTAAACTTTGGTAAAGTATCATACTTAATGCGAGATACCATTAAAATCGATAAGAGAATAACTCCCGGAAGCACAAATGGAGCCATCCCCTTTGGTACGCCGCGGAAGTCGGAATAATATTCCAGCACAAACGCGCACAGCGTAATTGCTTGAGCCGGGATGGGAAGTCCAGAGAACGAGTCTTTATCAAACCCAACAAGCTGAACGTTGAAACGAGCAAGCCGAATAGCGCCAAAGAATAATGGAAATGCAGTAACAAGGATTCCCAGATTCCCTAGCTGAAAGAGATGAGCATTATAGATCATAAACGAAGGAGCGGCGCCAAAAGAAACAACATCGGCGAGTGAGTCCAGCTCGACTCCAAATTGACTCGAGGAACGAGTGATGCGCGCCATCAGTCCATCGAGTGAATCAAAAATTCCTGCAAGAATAATAAACCACGCAGCATTTTGAATATGACCTTCGTGCGCATTGACGATTGAAAGAAATCCGCAAAAAATATTGAGAATTGTAAAAAGACTCGGTACGACAGCGCGGGTAATTCTCATTTTGAATTCTCCTTTGAATCAACAGCAAACTCTCCAAGAATAGTTTCTCCCGCTTTTGTTTTTGTGCCGACGGTAACGAATACCGTTGTTTGAAGAGGAACAAACACATCGACGCGGGATCCAAACTTTATCATTCCAAAACGTTCGCCAACAGTTACAGTTTTTCCTTGCTTCAGTTCGCACACAATCCTGCGAGCAATGAAACCAGCAATTTGTTTCATCAACACTTTACCGTGCTGAGACTCGATGCCGACAATCATCTGCTCATTTTTTTCTGATGCTTTATCTTCATAAGCAGCAAAGTACTCGCCTTCCACATAACGCGTGTGGGCAACAGTTCCACTTACAGGAATGCGATTGACATGGACGTTGAGCGGCGACATAAAAATGCTGATCTGTATTGCATCGGAATGAAAGAATTCCGGCTCGAACACAGTTTTTACTGCAACCACTTTTCCATCGGCTGGGGAAACAATTGATCCATTTCGATTTGGCGTTGTTCGTTCTGGATCGCGAAAGAAAATCAATGCAAAGATAAAAAGCAAAGCGGCTACGCCAATTATTCCGTATCGCACTCCACGAGGCTCGACAAACGCAAACGCCACAACAATAAGAATAATGCAAATAGCCGTTACCGTAAAAAATACATCAAACCCATATCGTGTAATCATACAATTCCTTTAAACTTGCAATGCTGCATGGTACGAACTGCGAACCAGCGGACCAGATTCGACGTGGCGAAAACCCATTTCATATCCTCGTTCTTTGAGCATACGAAATTCATCGGGATGAACGAATCGGGCAACCGGCAAATTTTCTTTCGAGGGTTGAAGATACTGTCCGATTGTAAGAAGTTCGCATCCAACTTCTCTTGCATCGCGCATTACATCGAGCGCTTCATCTATTTCTTCACCCAATCCAACCATCAATCCAGTTTTCGTTACAAATCCTTTTTGTTTTGCACGATCGAGAACTCGAAGCGATTGTTTATAGTTTGCTTGCGGGCGCACAGCGTGATATAATCGAGGAACTGTTTCGAGATTATGATTCAAAATATCTGGTTTTGCTTCTAACACAATGTTTAACGATTTCTCGTTACCTTTAAAATCTGGAATAAGCGCTTCGACTCTACAACCTGGTATTGAGTCATGAACTAACCGAATAGTTTCCGCAAAAATTGGCGCTCCGCCATCTTCCCGCTCATCGCGGTTCACCGATGTTATCACTGCATGGCGAAGGCTCAACGTTCTAATTGCATCAACCACACGTTGCGGCTCATCCCAATCTAAATCTTTCGCCGGTCGACCGGTTTTTACAGCACAGAACCTGCACGACCTTGTACAAATATCGCCAAGAATCATGAAAGTTGCAGTACCTAATTCCCAACATTCTCCTAAATTTGGACATCGAGCTTCTTCGCATACTGTATGAAGTCGGTGTGAATGGACAAGAGCTTGAATTCGGTTAAAATCGCCACTGCCAGCTATCTTTGATTTTAGCCACTCGGGCTTTCGCTGGACAGATGTTGTTTGAATTTCTTCTTTCACCTAATTGCTTCTAAACATATCAAATTATAAAAACTTCTTACTATAAGATCGTAAAATGCTCCCGCAAGTCCAAATGAAATTTTCGCATATATTTTTCTTCACTTATTGTGTTTCATTTTTCTTTACATTTGCCGGGAAAAAGATTAGCAAAGAGAGAGATATGTGTACTTCTTGAAGATAACCTGTGGAAAGGGAAAAAATATATCAACGAAAGAAGATTATACATTGCTGTTCCTGTACGCCTATAACCATTCAACAACCGATTTACAGACGGTGGCTGAGTAGAGCGACAGCTCGTATCGAAGCTACCACCTTGATAGACTACCCCGTCAACCTTCGGTTGACACCCCTTCTGAGAAGGGGAATTTTTTTCCTCTTCCAAAGTACCGGGTATTCCATTCCCCTCTCGAAGAGTGGTGTCAGACGCAGTCTGACGGGGTGTTTCCTCTTGTAGAAGGGGGAAGGCGGTGTTTAACTTAGATTATTCCAAATTATACATTAGAAATCTGTGAAGGTTGTTGCCTCGATACGCTCTTCGAGCTACTCGGCAACCGAAATCCCGACGGTGGCTGAGTAGGACAGCAGTCCGTATCGAAGCCACGACGAAAAGATTCTGCAACCCACGGGTTCACCCGTGGGTAGAATGTCCATTGCCTCAATGCACCTTCGAGCTACTCGGCAACCGAATCAACAAAGAGGAAAGACGGCGGTTGTGTATCAAAACCACCGTCTTAAGTTTTTTATTTCTTACTTCACCAGCAGTAACTTCTTGACTGCTGTATAACTTCCTGCTTCTAATTTGTAGAAATAGACTCCACTCGAAAATCTCATTCCGTTGAACTCCGCTTCATATCTCCCGGCTTCTCGCTCTCCTTCATAGAGTCTCGCTACTTCTCTCCCAAGCATGTCATACACCTTCAACGTTACTTGACTCTTTACCGGTATCTCATAACTAATCTTCGTAACTGGATTGAAGGGATTCGGATAATTCTGATGTAATACATATTCCTTCGGAATATTTTCAGTCATTGAGCTATTATCTACAGAAACTAAATAATTATAGCTACTGTATGGGGAAGAACAATAACTCCAAGCGCTACCAGTTTGTACCGCATAACTTTTACCACTATTGTTTGTAATCTTGAGCGCTATATAGTTCCCCTTCGCAATCGTAAAAGCGCTGGAGTCTGTCTCAAAAGTAAAGACTGTTACAGTATCCTTTCCAATTAAAGTTGCATCTGGACCACCGGCAGTAAAATCACTTCCATTGGTTGAAGAACCTATCTCAACTGTAAAAGTCTCGCCATTTGCTGGCGCTGAAGTAAAGGCTATTTGTCCTGTCCAGGAGCCTGTACCCGGAACGTTAATATTTATCAATGTTGCCTGGTCGGCTATCCAGATGTTAGAACTACCGCTATTTAATGTAACACTATCTAATGATTTGCTTCGATCGTCCTTATACATAGCGCTATCGCCGCTCAACCACCACGCTTGAAGAGAATAGCAAGCTGAAGTATCCATCAAAGGATAATTATCCATCATACCCGTACCGTTATAAACAGTATTTCCAATTCCATCTCCATCTGCATCGCTTCCAGTATAATCGCCGTAATAATTACCAAGATAATTCTTATGGAAAGAACCGCCATTGTAATCATAATATATTGTAGTAGGCGAGTTCCAGATGTTGCCAGAGCTACTCTCAACATAAGCATTTATAGAAGTGTTACCGGATAAATTATTCAGGTAAATGGTATTGTCGCTCGAAGAAGACAGTTTGATACCATAATAGCTGTTTGATTGGCATGTGTTGCAATTGAGTATATTGTTGATCGAATGCTCCAGATAGACACCAAAATAACTGTTCGAGTTAGCGGTGTTGCCCGTGAGGGTGTTGCTGTTGGAAGAAGACAGGAAGATGCCGTAGCCGGCGTTGCTGATAGTGTTGCCCGTGAGGGTGTTGCTGTTGGAATTAGACAGGACGATGCCGGAGCTGGAATTACTGTTCGAGTGAGCGGTGTTGCCCGTAAGTGTGTTAGCGCTTGAAGAAACCAGGTAGATGCCGATTATGTTCGAGTCAGTTGTGTTTTCTGTGAGCATGTTGTTGTTCGAAGAAGACAGCAAGATGCCGTAACCACTGTTTGAGTTAGCAGTATTTCCCGAGAGCACGTTGGTGTTACACGAATTATTTAAGTAAACGCCACATCCTCCATTCGAGATAACTATGTTTCCTGTAAGCGTGTTATTGCTCGATGATTCCAGTTTGATGCCATCGTAGCTATTGGAGTTGCAAGTATTGCTCATGAGCGTGTTGTTGTTGCTCGAAGAAGACAGATAGATACCAAGGTTGTTTGTATGACCATCATCCCAACCACAGCGATTATCCTGAATAGTACAGCCGGTAGCGCCACTTCCAAGATATATCCCGGCTTTATTCGCACCAGTTGATCCGTAAATTGAAAAGCCACATCCTACGCCGCCAATGGTTATATTGGTTGTTAGTATTTCAAACACATGGTCATTAGCGATAGCCGCCGCGACGGTAGTTGTAGCATAACCCTTTTCTGATTTGATGGTGATGCTTTTGTTTACATCCACATTCTCGGTATAGGTGCCGGTTCCATGTCCTGTGCTACTTCCAACAATGATAGTGTCGCCCATACTAGCAGCTCCGATTGCTGCTTGGATAGTTGTAAAGGCTTTTTCCCAAGTAGAACCGTCATTTGGCGCTGTACCATTTGTTGCTACATAGAGGGTAGCAGGCATATATTCGGGATTGCCGAGCGATGAAGAACAATAACTACATCCTCCTCCAGTTTGCACATTGTAACTCGTACTGCTATTGTTTGTAATCTTGAGAGCCAAACGGCATCCACCAGCGACATTAAATGCTTCGGAATTTGTCTGAAAAGTAAAAACTGAATCACTGCCATTCCCGTTTATGGTTGCATTAGGTCCACCAGCAGTAAAATTGGCGCCATCCGAATAACCAATCTCAATTTTGAAACTGTTGCCACTTGCCGGCTTGGAAGTGAAGGCGATCTGCCCTGTCCATCTATTGTTTGAGCATCCAGTATCTAATGGCGTTGCCTGGTCGGCTATCCAGATGTTAGAACTACCATTAGTTATGGTAACGCTTCCCGGGGCTTTGCTCATATCATCTTTGTACATTTTGCTATCGCCGCTCAACCACCACGCTTGCAGAGAATAGCAAGCTGAAGTATCCATCAAAGGATAATTATCCGTCATACCCGTACCGTTATAAACAGTATTTCCAATTCCATCTCCATCTGCATCGCTTCCGGAAAAATTACCATAATAGTTACCAAGATAGTTCTTATGGAAAGAACCGCCATTGTAGTCATAATATATTGTAGTAGGCGAGTTCCAGATGTTGCCAGAGCTAATATAAACATAAGCATTTCCCAAGGTGTTATTGGATAAATTATTCAGGTAGATGGTGTTGCTGTTGCTCGAAGAAGACAGGAAGATGCCGTAGTTGTTCAAGTTGCAGGTGTTGCCCATGAGGGTGTTGCTGTTGGAAGAAGACAGGTAGATGCCGTAAATGTTCGAGTTGCAGGTGTTGCCTGTGAGCGTGTTGTTGTTGCTCGAAGAAGACAGGTAGATACCGTAACTGTTCGAGTTAGCGGTGTTGCCCGAAAGCGTGTTAGCGCTTGAAAGAGACAGGTAGATGCCGTAGTAGGAGTTGGAGTTGTAGGTGTTGCCCATGAGGGTGTTGCTGTTGGAAGAAGACAGGTAGATGCCGTAATTACTGTTCGAGTTAGCGGTGTTGCCCGAAAGCGTGTTAGCGCTTGAAGAAGACAGTAAGATGCCGACTATGTTCGAGTCAATGGTGTTTTCTGTAAGCATTGTACTGCCCCCGGAAAAGCAAGACAGATTTTAGAGAAATATGTTTAGAGTCATCAAGCGGCATTTTTATACTTTAGTTGAGTTTCAAAATCAATTGGACTTACATTTCCTAACGTCGAATGAGGAT
>Ga0208825_1000288_pt1 | contig 51712 bp, 40 predicted proteins | sample AD_UKC113_MetaG_FD_184450 | JGI IMG/M metagenome (GOLD analysis project Ga0208825, IMG submission 184450) | Active sludge microbial communities of municipal wastewater-treating anaerobic digesters from Hong Kong - AD_UKC113_MetaG (SPAdes)... | ecosystem: Engineered > Bioreactor > Anaerobic >... | reverse complement strand
TCAATAGCCATTCCTCCATTTTCAGCATTATTTCTAATCCTCAAGTTTTTCTCAAGGATTGGAAATCAGGGAATTTTAATCCGGCTAAAATGAGGAATTATTCACCGGCCTTGACAATTAGGGTAACATTCAACCATTAATTAACAAAAACTGCTAGAAATGCGTGAGATATACTATATAAAGCTATATAACTACTTCTAAATATTTCAGCATATTTATTTGAATTCATCGATCCCAATTTCCATATTAAGGATATACGTAAAAAATTAGACTTGCAAAATTAAGCAGCAAGATTAACCTGAAATTTTTGGCTGTTATTTACTTGATAGTTTATCCCAAAAGTAATTATTACATCGAAACTTAAACTTTAACTTGATCTCCCAGAAACAAGTTTCCTAAGCTTTAACCCTTTCCAATTTTGAATGGTTTCACTGAATTTCACTAAGGGATGTAAAAATAGTTATATTTTAAACTCTTTATCAAACTTGGCATTATGTTAATGTAATGCGAAGTACCTTTAGAAAACCCTAGTTTTTTCCAAGTATGCGTATATAACAAATCAACGTAACAGCGATATTTCTGTATTGATACAGTCACATTTGTTATAGCCATCGTGCATGTAGGAGAAAAGCCTTTAGAAGTAGTAGAAAAAGAAATGAAAAGAGTAATTTAAGAAGTTTCCATTCGAAAATTGATTAAAATTCCGTAATCAGAGTCTGCATCACGTCTATTTCTCTGAGTCTTGAAACCCCTACGTTTGAGAATTATGCATAAAGATCTTATGCTGCTGTCTTCAGCAACTCGGGGACATGAGCCTAATTTTTATACTCTATTAATTTAGGGATAGGCTCATTAAAACTGATTTAGATTCCATCAAGTAATGTAGACATGTTATCTCGAAGTCTACGAATATGAATACTTAATTTAAAGTCATTTAATTCACTTGTATCTTGTAAATTGAACTTAATATTTTCTTCTTCTAGCCTATTAAGTAACGACAAAGAAAATTTTGTCACATCTTTATTTTTATTAAATGATTTTACTCCAATAGAATGTATTTCAGAAGTAATGTCAAATATCAAAGACAGATAATTGTTTATCATTAATTCATGAGATATTAAGTAAAGCGAATATAATAGAGCAGTTACTAAATGTTTCCAATTCCTTTGAGTTTCAGTATTATCCATCAGCATCTCGCTGATCTCTTTAAACCCTACTATCAATATATTTATTTCGAATTCCCATTCTCCTTTAGCAGCAATTTTTTTCCCGATATTCCTGAGAGATTGAATTGCATTCAAACAAACAACGGAATATAGAGATTGATAAACAGATGGACTGCTTTCTATAGCTATTTTCTCTAATGTTATTCTTATTATTGAACTAAGAACATTTTGCGTTATTTTATTAATGCCTATATCAATTGATTTTATTCCAATTTCGTTTAATGTTTTCAATACATCAATAGTAGAATTTTCCAATTTTTCATTTATTGTTTGCTCTCCAATTTTTAAAAGAGCTAAAATTAAAGAAGATATAGGTGCATAAATTTTATTTTCGATAAGAGAATTACTTATTCTTAGAAGGGTATACACTGCATCATTTACTGTCCTTTCCATTTCTTGTTTTGCAGCAATGATACCTATAATTTTTACATAATCAATCATCCTGTTTGATATGGCTTCCTTATTTGTAAGGTCATATTTTGCGTCTATAATTTGAATCGTCTTGTTTTCAATTATCTTCAATCCATATCTTGTTGTTTCATAATCATAAGACTTTATCGAACCCTGTAGTACATCAACAATAGGTTGGATTGTATCATTTATAAGTATTATTTGACCGCTTTTGTCTTGACTGTTTGATTTTTCAAGCTCTATGGCTGATTCAATAGCCTCTTTATTGATATTTTCTGATAAAAGTCTAATCAAAGTTGAAGGTTTAAACATCTCAAGAGTGTGTAAAATATAAGGTATCAAGGAGATAAGTAGAAAAATAAATAAAATAAATGAAACCCAAATCCAAGTATCAATAGATGTAGAAACTACTTGATCAACTTGACTTTGATCTTTAATTATTTTTAGTAAGAGTGCACCAAATACAATACATATTATATACGAAATTATTAGTATGAAAAAATCAGGAGTTTTCCTAGGATCCTTAAATATATCAATAACACGGGCAGAATAGGATGAAGATGTTTGTTGAATTGCTACAAGGCTTAAAGTAATGACAATAGCAATTATTGCGGCTTCGCCTTGTATTAATGCGCTTATTAGGTATCTTGCACTATCGGTACTTGTCTGGAGTGCAGTTGATTCAGGAGCCAATATAACGATTGTTTCGAAAGAGAATATGCCTAGTATTACTGCTACAACTAAAAGTAAAGGGTATCGAACCCATATTTTATCTCTTTTAATGTTTAATATTTCGAAAATAGTCAAAAAAAGTACTCCACATAGTACAAAATTGGTGAATTGATTATAAGCGATGGAAAAAAAAAGGATAGACATCATCAGAACATAACTTCTAGCAAAAAGAAAAAATTGGAATTTCTCATTGGTTGAGTCATCAACTCTTTTTTTCTTAAAAAAGTAAATCTTTTTGTTTTTCAACATATTTATTATCAATACAGAATTGAATATAAATATATTGAAAATATTCAGTATAATTACATTTGAGTTTTAACACTCTATCATTAATTACCAGTTGGTAAAAGAGACGAACTCAGCATTGTCAGCTATTTATAGGCTCCTACACTCTCCAGTGTCAAAGTTGCGCTGGCGTACCTCGTTGCAAGCAACGGAGTACATTTATGGCATTTGCATTACATTGAGCCTTCTACATACTTATATATCCAGAATCGATTGTAAGCTATACAGCCAATCGTAAATTGATTTCCTTGCTAATTATCCATCCAGAGATAAATTCTGAACTTGAATAATCCCGAAAAAGACTTTAAAAATCCGTTATCAACATCTGTCTCGTGTCTCTTTCCCTTAGTCTTGAAACCCCTACACCCACTAGTCTAATTTTTTGTTTACCAATAAACTCAGAAAGTAGCTGCATAGAGACCCTTTTAATTACGAATATATCCGAGGTCCAGACAGGGATAGTCTTTGAGCGTGTATATGTGGAAAAGTCTTCATAGCGAACCCTAAGGGCTACTACTTTGAAAAGGAATCCATCTTTCATAAGAGCTCTATGGACACTCTCAGCAAGCAGTTCCAGAAAGCCTGCAATTCTTACAGGGTCGTTTGTATCTTCCTCAAATGTCCCGCTCCTACTTATCGATTTAACTGTTTCCTCCCATTCCTTTACTTCACTAAAATCCAGACCATGCGACACCTGTTTCATCCAAAGACCCATTTTGCCGAACCTTTCAGAAAGCCTCTGGACATCGCAATTTGCTAGTTCTTCGACTTTGGTAATTCCCATTAGTTTAAGAGTTTCAGTTGTTTTTCCACCTATCCCTGGGATTTTTGAGACTTCTAGGGGATAAAGAAACTTCTGGACACCGCCGGCTTACAGTTATCCTTTTAGAGACTCTAAACGTTCTGAAAGTTTATTTTCTAATTCTCTTAAACCTTCACCATTATTTAAGTAAATTACATGACGATGATGTCTCAGATCAAAAGGTATGTTATCAATACTTTGAGTAATTGGTATAACGTTTTTTCCTAAAGTATGAGCAATACCAGCTTCATAGAATACATTTTCATTTCTACCCGAAAAATCTACAATAACAATTGATGACCTGTATATTAACTCAAAAATGTCTTGAATTATGACACTGTTTTTCCAGAAATCATCAGCTCTGTGAACAGTCATTCCTTTCTTAATGCAAGCATTTTTAATTATTGAATATACGTTATCAAAATCTCTTGAGAAAGGCATCATTACAGATACACAATTTTTAACTGTTGATCCATGTGGCAACTCAAAAACTGAAGGAGAAAATGTTACCACCCTTTTTTGCTCCTTTCGATTTACTGATGTTGAGATGAACTCACCTTTTTTAGAATAAAGTTTAACTGATCCCGTCTCTTCTTTCTCAACAAATAAGTCTTCTGTAGCCAGAAGTTTATTTACATGTTCAATTGCAGAATTTTGCTTTTCCTCTGCTTCACCTAAATCAAGAAAATGTATATGGTTTAGCAAATGCTCTATTACGGCACTCATTTCTGAAGATGGATACCCAGAATCTGGATCGGTATTTTCATTCAGCTCTTTTAAGACTGAACTTACCCAATATCGTCTTGTAGTCCCATCATGACTAAAGTCAAAACCAAGTTCTTGAAAAAAATCAGTTAATTGAGCTCCTGTGCGATATGGTAAATATTCAAAACCATCACCACAAATCATTCGTGATAATTGCGTAATAGTAATTCCTTTGAGTTGAGGCATATTTTTATGTATTCTCTAATGTAAAAAAAGAATTTCGTATTGGTAACATATTTAGGTAATTATGATATTAATTTGTCTTTTAGTTATTTAAAGTCGGGGCTTCTTTTCATATTTTTTCTTTACCATAAACCTAAAACTTTTGTTTAACTTATTCACAACTTAATCCATATTCTTTTGCCCGTTCTTCAATTAGGTCCAAAAAGTCATCATTTGTTTTGAAGTGTCTAAGGCTTTTCATTTTAATGTGACACAGACTTGGATCATTAATCTCGGTTGAGATTTTACCTAACAATTCAATTACAAACCCAATTAAACATCCCATATTATATTCTTCGAGTCCCTTTCCATCGTAATCATACTGATCGAGTTTTTTATAAAAAACTTCAGGGTCACTGTAATTAATTCTTCCTTCGCCAAAGCTATAAAAGACATGCTTATCTCCCCAATAAAGTTCTTGAAACTTAGTTGCCCCATACGTAATTTCATTTCTCCAATCCAATTCTGTGCGGCTGAGGGTATCTATTCCTATTTCTTTCAAGAATTCGTCATTGAAAACACTTTTTATACCTTCATTGCTCACTGAGATAAGACCTCTTGAATCGAAATCCTTGTAATATTCTTTTGCTCTTTCCCATACATGAACATGAGGACCACTACCTTTAACACTAGTTTTCTTGTAAGCATATATTCTGTCTTTCCAATTTGCCCTAAATACTTCTATAGGTGGTTTTCCATAGAATACCCAATTTCCCTGTAACCGACAAAGTGAATTATTCAAGTAAAAACGTGGATAATAAAAAGTTACCTTTGCCCATGAACTATACCCTCCATTTTGCAAATATTTATAGCAGCACATCAAATAAAGAGCTTTATTAAAATACTCGTTTGCATCCTTTAAGTAAAAGCAATCAATTGTCCCTTCTGAATCTTCAATATATTTATTTTGACTATTTGGCTTCTGTTTTTTTAGATAATTACCTAAGATTCCTTTAAGCTCGAATCCAAATTTAATAAGGTCATTTACTTGGGTATCTCCACAATATTTTACCAAATAATCGGTATCTCCTTTTAGAGGAGATTCTGAATAGTATTTTATTAATTGATCTACATTTTTTGCACTTTCTTTAATGTACCTTTTTATTTCCAAACTTGAAATTATTGCGAAAAATTTATCCAAGTTTCTCCCTAAATTTTTAATCTCATATTGAATATCTTTTCCACTATATTGTGAAATTAAAGAATCAAGATGCAGAAGATATTTTTCATCTTGTCCAAATTTATCGATAATCAATTTCCCTAGATCCTCATTCAAGTTTAAAGAGAAATCGAGGTTTGGATATTTTGCGATCATAAATTTTAAGAATGTTTTTATAATTTATTTAGCTTACTTTTTACATCAAAACCCAAAATTTTATTTCTAGGATTTGTAAATTGTTAAAAACTACAAAGTTAAATGTCTTTGTGGTTAAATGAGCCAATACCATCTTTTGCTCCAGCTCTATAATACAAATATCCACCAATATCCCGAGAGCCTGCTACAAGCAATGTACGTATCGTGTGGAGATTTTACAGCTATCTTACCTTTATACAGGATAAGCAAAAATGGAAGCAAAATTTTAAAATCCTACTTTGGCTTTTTCTCCTAATGAGAAAAAGCCAAAGTACTGAGTTATTAAATTGTTTTTATAGCATCTCACGCTAGGTTTATAATTTGAGTATTTATGAAGATTAAGTGAAACTAAGAATAATAATATAAAGATATGAATTTAAATATTCAAATTACACAAATTTAATTATTATTATAAAAAATAAACACATAAATCCTTAAAATAGGAACTGTTATATTAAATAAAAGCATTTTTCAAAATGAATGATTATGTTTAAAGTAAGTATGTTAAAATAACAAGTGACTAAAATGGAGCAGTACAATTGGAGTAAATATGTCCGTATTGGTGATTCTTGGATAAATGACTATCTCCAAACTCATGAGAAAATTTCCAACAATAAGCTCATTATAAGATGCTTTACTTTGAAGTTTACAGGAAACTATCAAAGAGAAGAGGGATTAACAAAGTTCGTATCAAAGCAAATTATGAAATTTGTGTACAGTGACAAAGATATAATACAAATAAACGACAATGGAGAGATACCATATCAAGAAGCTTTAGATTATTTTGGACGAGTTGATCCTGTTCATGATGGAAAGTATGGAGAACTAATCTTATTTTTATTTGTTGAATCTGTTTTCAAGGCTCCATTAATAGCTCACAAAATGAAGCATATATACCCAAATGATCAGCAAAAAGGAAGTGATGGGTTATTTATTGGCCAATATAATGGAAATAATGCATTATTTCTGGGTGAAAGTAAGTTTAACAAAAGGGTAACTGAAGGAGTAAAAGAGGCTCTAGAGTCCTTAGATAGATTTCATGGAAATTCTAATTCTTCCCAAACACTTAGCCACGATCTAAAAATTGCACGAGATGTACTTTCTACTGATTTATCAGTGGAGGATTTAGACTACTTATACAATTGCTTGAACCCAGAAAAATCAGAGTTTCAAAATAACACTATGGTACATCCAGTGCTAGTAATTTGTGACGAAAAAAAGATCAGTTTGATTGAGCGTAAAGCCAATAACAAACTAGAAGCTGAAGAACAAATGTCTTCATGTATTCGAAAAAAAGTTATTGGATATTACAAGTATATTGAAAAGAGAATTGGTAAGAACTTTTTAGAACTAGAGAAAGTGCCCATTGATTTCTTCTTTATTCCCATGAAAGACATTACAAAATTTAGACATTCGCTCTATTTTGCAATACACAAAGTACCATATGTTGAGAAATCTGGTGGGGATGAAGATGAAAACATATGAATCTTGCTATATTCATAGTACATTAAACAATATTCTCGATAAACTTGTCCAAAATTTGTTTTATAAAGAGTATAAACTTGAAAATAAAGTCGAAATATCTGAAGATGATATTGAGAAAGCGGCATGGATTGCATCAATTCTTGCTTTTAGTCCAAACGAAAAACATAAAACAAAATCACTTTCTTTTGCTGTTTTATTACTATTAAAAGATCCAAGTAGCACTCTATACATTAATTACTGTTACGTCATCATATCGAGAATAGGTGATTTACCACTTGGAGTACACTTAAAACAGGTAATTGAAGAGGACATTGATAAATTTAATGTCTACTTTGATGAAGCATTGAACATGGAGCTGGGACTTAAAAGAGCTTCTTCAAAAATATTGTTACATAATAAAACAATTTATATCTCAGATTTTCAAAAACATCTATGGGAACTATTGCAAACAAATAAACATCTGTCAATATCTGCACCTACATCTTCTGGAAAATCATTTATGGTACAGAGTTTCATTATTGAAAACTGTGTAAAAAAAGATAAATATCATGTTCTCTATGTAGTGCCTACTCGCTCATTGATTTATGAGGTTTCTAACGAATTAAAAACGCAATTAAAAGGCCACAACACTTCTGTAAAAACAACTTTCGATGCAGAAAGAAAGTCAATGAAAGAGAAAGAAATATTTGTGCTTACGCCTGAAAGATGCTTAAAGCTTATAGAATTAAGAGATAAACTTCATTTTAATCCTGACATTATCTTTTTTGATGAAGTCCAAAATATGGAAGATGAAGAGCGTGGAGTTTTATTTGAATTTATTCTAAATGAGTTGTCAGTCTGTTGCTCTAATAGCAAGATAATAATTGCAGGGCCTCTTTTAGAAAAATTAGATGAAACGTTCAATAAAATAAGTGGATTAACTTCAGAATGTGTATCATCCATATTTTCATCTGTTTTTCAAATTAAAGCAATATTAAGGTTTAGTAAAACTTCCAAGAACAAAATAAATGTGTACTTGAAAAGTCCTTCTGGAAATACAATAAACTTTACAATAACTTCTAAATTAACTTTGTATTCCAAAATTAAAAGCAAAAAAGGAATGGCTGTAACCGATCTGATAGCACAATATGCTTGTAATTCACAAAATATTGTTTATTCTAACAGAAAAGCTAGTGCGGAAAGATGGGCAGATTACTTAGCCAAAAAAGATTTAAACTCTCCTTTTTTTGACCCCGATGAAATTGAAGAATTAACGGAATATCTCAAAGAAGAAGTTCACCAAGATTATCTACTAATTTCCTGTTTGAAGAAAGGAATTGCATTTCATCATAGCTGTGTTCCTGAAATCGCAAGAATTGAAATTGAAAATTTGTATAGAGAAGGAAAAATTTCAAATATTGTATGCACACCTACACTTTTAGAAGGTGTAAACTTACCTGCACAGAAACTTTTTTTGATTACGAATAAAAAAGACGAAGAGGAAATGGAAGATTTTGATTTTGGCAACTTAATTGGCAGAGCAGGTAGAATTCGTTCTCATTTCTATGGTTCTATTTATTGTATTGAAAACGATGACGAACCTTGGGTAAATCAAAAGCTAGATTTTAACCATGAAAAAGAGATAGTTCCAGCAACTACTAAAGCATTAAGTGAAAATAAACAAGAGCTATTTAATAACATTCAAAGCTCATCAACAGATATTGAAATAAAATCAGTCGCTTACACTATAATACTGTTAAGACATAAGTATTTAAAAAGTCCCATAGGAACCTATGAATATCTCGAAGACAAAGGTTTGAACAGAAAAGAGATTATCTATCTTCTGGATAAACTAGATAATTCACTTAAAAATATAGAGATCCCCAAAGAGATTGTACATTTGAATCCAACTATTGACCCTTTGTTACAAGATATATTATTTGAAAAAATTAAAGAAGAAGGGGTTGAAAATTGGATGATTTCTAAACATCCCTTACAAGGAAGTAGACTATCAAAAGAAACAGAGAGAAAACTTCCATTTCAGGAAAAATCATTTTACTATCAATTTGAAAATCTAGTTGAAAGACTAGATAGTATTTTTTTGATAATGAAAGAAAATACTAACGATACATTTAGCAATAGATTATCTCCAAGGCAACTTGTAAGATTAGCAGTCCCTTGGTTAAAAGGTCAAAGTTACAAAAAAATAATTGACATTAATAAAAATGAAAGAGATGATATTGACAGCATAATAAGGAATATAACTAGCAATATAAACTCCTATGTAAGATTCGAGCTTGTCAAATACTTCAAATTATGGTCAGATGTGATATCCTCATTTTTGGATGATGAAGCAAAAGAAACGAATAAGTATTATTTGAGCTTACCACAAATGATTGAAGTGGGATGTTGTGATCCACAAGCTTTGGAATTAATAAATGAAGGTATCAATAGATCAATAGCAACGAAAGTTGTAAGTCAAATCCCGAATAATTATAGAGGTTCTACAAAAGAATGGATAAAGTCAAATAAAAAACTATTACCGAAGATAATGATTAAGCATTTAGAGAATTCTTTGTAACTGTTTTGTTACCTTATGATTTAGAGTACATGCAATAATTCTATGCTTATGATTTCAGTGACCACGCAATACTAAAACCCTGGCCCAAAAACTAATTCAAAAATGCCGCTCCAAATATAATAATAGGGATTTTTTGTATGAGCAGAGAGTGGTACCAAGTATACGAAGTGCGTAAGTTGATTTTCAATAATAGTTTGAATTATTCTTGCTCAAAACAAAATAAAGATCTTTGTCCAGGTTGAAGTTTTCTTTTAGCTTCAATCTCTTTTGCATCTTTACTCCAGTCAATTTCTAACCATTTCTCCATCTCAGGAATTTTTTGAAGCTTAGTCACATAGTTCCCTGCAGGTGAATCCGTGAACAAAAGTAATGTATAAACAATGTTCCCAGGGGTTCCACGGACCTTAAAAATTATTGGGGCTTTTTCATAAAATTTGGACATACAATCAATGTATGCTCCAACGAGGACTTCTCTTGTGTTATTTTTTTCTGCACGATTTTCAAGCTCTTGCCACTTGATTTCATTAATACCTAATGAGTTACAAATAAGTACCTTGTTGTGAATTTCTCTTTGAAGAGAAGAAGTCATTAGACTGATTAATACCTCTGGACGACGACTTCTTTCATACCCGTTTTTATCAGTATATATTTTTTCGACAGAACATATTTTTTCTACTACTGTCCAAGGAAGTTGTTTTGGTCCATGAGGATCTAAGAGCCAAAGAGTAGGAAAATTCATGTTAGCAACTTTTAATGCTTCATTAACTGCTTCTTCTATTGGCAACGTAGTAATCATATTCTTTACATTATACTTTTTCAAGCTTTGGATTAAATTTTGTTTTTGTAATTTTAAGGTTTCATCATTTTCGTGATAGGTATTTAAGAAAAGAAGTCTACCATTTTCGTATTTATCTAAGCATTCTGCAGCTAAAAGTGCTGTACCAGGCCAACTTTTGTCGTTCTTTTCACAGTAACACCAGCCCCAAGAGGCATATAAGTCGATAATGTCAAGTGAGGGAGTAAATTTAGGCTTATTTTTCCCTACTTGATTTTTCCAGATGTTTAAATAATGTTTTAAGAATTCGTGTTTTTGAATGCTATGCCACTCAACTAGCTCACAAACATGTCCATTCACTTCCTTATATTCATGGCCCATGTATTAAAAATAGAAGAAAAGAATATAAGTATTTCGAAAATGTTTTTAGAATTTTTGCAAATCTTCTTTTATATAATAGTCTTTTTTATATGAATCAAGTTTTTGAATCGCGTTAAGCTTGAAGTTTTTCCAATCTATTAATTTTTGCAATCTGTTATAATTAAGTTTTCCAACCTTATAGAAATCAACAAACTCGTGAGTAAGATCAATAAGTTCAAGCGTTTGATCTGGATTCCATACGGGTTCAAGTGAAACAAAAGTAAATATACCTAAATCATGTGCCTTTTTAAGGGAATTTATTCTTTCATTTGTAGGGGTTGCAAAAGGCTCTATTTCTTTTCTCATTTCTTCATCTGTGAAAACTAAAGTAGCACCATACATGCATAAATCAGGTTTACTGGCAAGTAAATCAAAATCTCTTTCTGATCTCTTACCCCCTTTCGTAAGAATTTGCACCTTTAAGTTATGCTCTAATAATAATTCTATTGCTTTTCTTGTTAGCTGTTTTTCAACATCAAGATGATTGTATGGGTCTGTTGTGAAGGAGAGAAGAATAGGACGTTTCTCATTTTCATTATACAAAGTAACAACATCTTTTTCAAAGTTTTCAAGAATGTCTTTTCTAACAATCGTATTACGAAAGTCTTCTCTTTTTCTGAATGTTGCCGAAGGAGCATAGCAGTAAGTACAGCCATGATCACATCCACTATAAAGATTGGCGGCTAACTCACAGTACTCTTTTGCTCTTCCTCTTGTTTCATAAATAATTGACGTTCTTTTTTTCACTTATAAAGACTCCGTATAATTGAAAATGCGACTGAATACTGAAAAAGCGATCTAGTATTTTAACTTGTTTTTTTATTACAAATATAACAATTAGTAATTAGAAAATCATAGAGTCAAATCCGGTTTAAGAAATTATTGATACATTAAAAGCCCTTAATAGTAATAACTTACGTTTAATGATAATAACTTACATATCCCTGGATTTTGATATCTTTTTATGGAAACCACAAGCGAAAAGCCACATGAATACCAACCAAGATATTATTGCAAACAAAATTCCTAAAGTTTCTAATTGCCGATGCCGGTCTATCTATGCCAAATTAAACCTTTACAAGAATTGACGTTGAAAACCAAATCGGGATTCATTGTAAGAAAGTGAGGAAGATAAGCAATTCAGGATCCAGTCTGATTACTACATGCAAGAAGATAAAAAAATCAAGATGCCTGTAGAAGATGCAAACACCGCTTTTCACTGGGCCTGTGGCAAAAGATAGGGGAAGAGAAATATTCAAGACTTAAAACAAGTCCTGGCTAGAAGAGTAGTAGAGCATTTTTCGGGCTTGATTTTGGAGTAATAAGCTAGGATAAAGTAAGAAGGATAAATGGTTGCTCTTTTATTATGGCATCAAGCTTTCAAGTATTAAAGGGGCGTCAAACTTTTGGAGATGACTAAGGGCAACCACGAGCTAAAAGCCTATTAATTACATTCTAGAGCAACCATTATGTATTTTTTGGAGTCGTTAATATAAATTGGTCTCCAAGGCTGGTGAAATGTACTATCCCAGATCTGCTGGAAATTAGCAATTAATTGGGGATCGAAACTAGTGTCGCGTCAATCCTCAAGGATTAAAGGATTCTGAATAGCTGTAACTGACTATATGTGACATTTTACTGCTGACATGACACTAGATTTAATGTGTTTTTCGCTTGCAGCTTCCATTTATGAATATATAAAAAACTAGAGATATGTAAGTTATTACCGTTAACGGTATTTGAATCTATTTTGGACTTGACTGTGTTATTTATACAATGGTAACATTGCTATAATTACCAGTTAATGGAAACTAAAGTGAAAGTTTTAAAGACTAACGAAGAAGCCGTAGTATATTTGGATTAGTTATCATAGTCGTTCCAAAGCATATATTACTTATAACAGTTATTCTTATAATTGTTTAGTTGCTCTCAGATTTGATTTATCTCTCGCTAGGGAGGTATGTATGGTGTAACACCATGCAAAAGGCATAATAAGGCAAAGGTAAACCTGAGCCTGAACTTGCATGAACTGGCAATTTCATGCAACATAAAATCGCACAACGATTTTGTGAGGGCAACTATCATTCTACAAATTATCTCAGTTTTCCGGTGGGACAATTGCAAAATGAAATAACAAGAAATGAAAGATTAAAAATTGTTTTTGAGAATTATATTGAAGATGGCATTATTCCACAATTAACTGAAGATAAATACAATGAAAATTTTGTATCTTTTAAAAAACTGAAACGAAATAGATTACCCTTCATATATGATATTAACCATTTTTGTAAATTATCTAATTCATCAACAAAACAAGTTGAGCTTTTTCTAAAAAAGAAACAGACAGCCTATTCTACTTTTTCTGTGCCTAAGAAAAATGGTGGCATAAGGAAAATCACTGCTCCTTCAATAAAAATGAAACATGTTCAAAGATGGATTCTGGATAATATTTTATATAAAATGAAGGTTGGAGACTGTGTACACGGTTTTGTTTCAAAAAGATCTATTTTGACAAATGCTTCAATCCATATTAATCAAGAATTAGTATTAGGAATTGATCTTAAGGATTTTTTTCCAAGTATAAATTTTAGATCAGTTTTTAGAATTTTTAGATCTGCGGGATATACTAAGAATATTGCTTGGGCATTAGCAGATTTATGCACTTATCATTGGACACTACCTCAAGGAGCACCAACTAGTCCAATGCTTGCTAACCTAGTTACTGCAAAACTTGATAATAAACTTACTGAGTATTGCAAAAAAAGAAATTTTCGATATTCTCGATATGCTGATGATATCACAATTTCAGGTTCTTTTAGACTTCCACTATTTAAAAAAACAATAATAAAAATTATAGAAAATTGTGGTTTTTTCATCAACGAAGAAAAGACTAGATTATACTCAAAAGGTTCACGGCAGAAAGTAACTGGATTAGTTGTTAACGACAAAATTAGTATTGGTAGAAAAAAGAAAAAAAATCTAAGAGCGACTGTACATAATATTCTAAAAAATGGACCTGAGATTGAAAATAGAAAGAATGAGCCTTTTTTCAAGGAAAAAATTTTTGGTGAACTTGGATTTGCTAAGATGGTAGATCCTGATTTTGCAAATCCATTAATAAATAAGCTTAAATGTTTGAATTGGGAGAATTTTGTTCAAGAGATGGCTGATTCAAGAGAGGGAGAACTTAATATGAGATCCCTTGAGAAAAAATATTATTACCAGCCTGTTGATATGAACCAAATTATTGAGTCAGAAAGTGACTTTTTAATGGCCATATCTTCTACTCTTGCAGAATTAAAGCATTATGTAGAAGATCGAAGATGGATTGAACCATTTTGGGATGATACTCGAGAAGTAGAGATAAATGGAGAAAAGTGTCCAATAAAAGCTGCTCCCAAAAAGGAAACTAAAATTCAACCGACACTCCATATATTTTTTGAACGGAGCTTAAACCCTTTAGGCATACACGTATTAAGAGAAACAGAAGAAGGGATTGGAAAACTTGATTTTAAGTTCTTAATTACAATAAAAAGAAGAATTCCGGTAAACGTTTGTGCTGAATTTAAATTAGCACATAATGAGGAATTGGAACATGGTTTAATGACACAATTACCTTTATATTTAAAGGCAAGTCCTTCTAAATCAGGAATTTTCTTAGTTATGTGGTTTAAAGATGAAAAAGGTAAGTACTTTAACAAACCTGTTAGTCATGATAAGTTACAAATGATTGAATACTTAGAAGAAATTGTGAGAAAAATAAACAAAGAAGAAGAATTTGAGATTAAATCAATATTTATTGACGCTTCGAGAAAACCGTCGGCTTCATATGCTTAATTACGGCTTATACTCTTTTTAGAACTTTTTATATACACTTTTATACTATAATTTGAGATACAATTATTTTATTTTTCGCCACAGAATGGACAAAGATTTATCAGTTGGTCAAATTTTACTTCTTTTTTTGATCTTTCTATTAAATCTAAAGGATCTTTACCTTCACATATACTGCGAAGTATTATGTTGAAGTATTGTTCAGAAGTATGATACATACACCCACGAGCTCCCTTGTAATAGCATTTAAATGCTGAGAGTAACTGGCCAAATTTCAATGCTATTCGAATATCTTTTTCTTTAGCATTTCCAAGTCCTTTTTGTCCTTTCTTCCCAAGAATATGAATGATCCCAGCTGTGCACCAATCACCAGCGCCGACTGTATCTTTTATTTTCGTCACTGAATAGGCTGGAATTTTCTTCCACTCTCCTTTAATTTTCTTATTGCAATTTAATTTATACATAAGGCCTTCTTTATCAAGTGTTTCTATCTGTAAAGGAACACTTTTATTTTCAATTACTCCCCTATAACTTCCAAGGTTTTCTCTAGAGTACTTTACTATATCGGCAATGTCTAAACACTGATTAAAAACACCTATATTAGTTATTCTAGAGGGTTCAAAAACGACGAGAGCTCCGTCTTTCTTATACTTTTTTGCAATTTCAAGGGAACTTTTTCTTACTTTATCGAAGTAAAATACTTCAGATTTAGGAGTTTCTTCGCTAATTTCCCTAATTTCTTTTAAAGGAATTGATTTATATTTTGGAAACCTTACTCCGCAGAAAGGACAATTCCATTCGAAGCGATGCCATGATTTTCCTTTCTTATTTATTCCAAATTTTTCTATAATAATTGGCGTGTTACCTTTTTTACATTTATATAAAAAGTTAGTATTGACCTTCCACAACTCCAAATCACTCAATATTTTTTCAGCTGCAGCGTCCTCTCCTAAATAAGCTATAGGATAAGACTCCCATCCGAGATAAGATAGAATAGTTAACACGTTTCCGCACGAACCACCAGCTAAAAATTCAATATTCATATTATTACTTTCTTCAATAATCATATCTAATGCAATAAGGCCCGTTCCAACACAGAGTAATTTCGTGTATTCTTTGTCGAGACATTCATCAAGAATCATCATCTTCTCCTTTTAGTAACAGGGTAAAAAGTTGTGAATTATCGGGAATATCTTCTTCCGGCTTTATAATTTCATACCCTTGTGCCTCAATATTCACTAAATCGACATTAATCCCCTTATTCAATTTTAAATCGTATGCAGCTAATAATGCACCAAGCGAAATTAGTTTACTGGATACTGCAGATATAACTGGCTTACAACCACTTAAAGGACTTAATGCATTTCTATAATGGTAAATTGCTTGAATAAGCTGGCGATATGTTTCAAATGGATTTTTTTCATTAGAATAAATAATATTTTTTGTATCAACGCGCCATTCATCAAAAATAAGCCTTCTATAATCTATTAATAGCTTGTCTCCTATTCTCGGATTTGATGAAGGTGAAGGTAATATTGGACAAATTTCATCAGGAAGTATATGATCATAAATACGTTTTAATTGACCTAGTTTACCTTCTCCAAGAATAGGAAACCATACCTTAGGCACTTCACTGGTAGCTTCTGAATTTAATTCCTCACTGAAACCAGGTATGTAATTGACATTTTCGTCTAAGCCAATTTCACGAATTCTGGAATCCAATTCGGCATCTTCAGATACAATAACATGCAAATTGGGAGTCTTGTTTTGTTCTTTATGAGAACGATCCAAGATACTTAACACTTTTATAATTAAAGGAAAATAAACACCTTTTGGCATTGAACTGATGTCAATTATTATATCATCGTATTTTTCTAATTCCGAGATCTGCTTAAAAATGTCTGCTGCTTTTTGAGATCCCACCCTTCGCCTATTTGCATCACTTTCACTAGACCACATTTGGATTTTTCTTATAATAGGTTCTCTTTCTATCAGCAATTTTAGTTTAGCCTTGTTGATATCTAAGCTCATAAAGTGTTCTTTGGATGGTGAACTAGATCCTTCATCATAACAGATTAGCATACAGTCACGGATTCCAGAACCTTTTATTTGAAAAATAGAATAAATGCCTATACACATACGAGGATCAAAACCGCCCCCCAATATATAAAGAATATTAGTATTTTTTTTAAGTAAATAACTATTCCAAAATGTTTCGAATTCTTTCCCACATCTTATAAAATAGGGATCCCACCTTAGTGGCTCTTCGAAACTGATCATATTATCTCATCCTATTTCTCTTTTTGAAATTTACAGGTTTGCCTTCAACCCATTCAACGATCTCACTTATTTTATAGTCTCTCCAACCACCATAACTTAAAGGTAGCCCAAAATGTAAGCAAAGCCATCTATTTAGATAAAGCTTCATCCATTTTTTTCCACCTTGCTTTTCATCAATTGAGACTTTTAGAAGATTATTTGATATACAAGCTGAAATAATATACGCAATATTTTCATATTTCGAGTTTTCGTTGTTAACTATAGAATTTATAAGTATATCTCTCTCTTCCATAGTTATAGCAATTCCTGTAACTCCTGGTGAATATGGTGCATTTGGTCTATTCGTTTCCCAAGTAGAAAGTTCTCTAATCGCCTCCAAAAATTTTTGAACCATGCGACCTTTATGTATCTGCAGTGGAATTTCATCCCATTTTTTTTTCGCTACCTTCTTCAATATTGCTTCTTGTCTTTTGGCAGAAATTTTCTTATTATCTTTCTTTAAAAGCCTTGCAGATATTATTTCTTCAAATATTTCTTCTGAAAATGATAAGAATTGATTGATATTCTCAGAAGATAGATTTGATAGTTTTGAGATTCCATAATAATAAGGAATTTTGAATTCTTTGGATACAAAATATTCAGCCGTTGATAATACTCTGGAAATGTCTTTCTTTTCCAGAAAATCTTCTTCTAAAAGAGTCATGTCAAGGGTTAATTGCCCTTTCATATCAGCTCTCGCAACCATTATCTCGAGAGCTCTCAACTCTATTGCACGCTCTTGAGGTGTCGTATCGGATTTTTTAATCTCTTCTACAGTCTTTATCCAATTTTTATATTTTTGCGAGGAATTAATCTTTCCGCAGATCCTTTCTGAAATAACTTTAATTGCTTCTTCGTATACTATATCCCATTCAAGAGTATCAGTAGATTCTTGTAAATACTCATTAAATGATTGAACATCATTAGACAAACTTGCCCTTCTATCCGCTATATTTTTCACTGTATTTTCGAATGATTTTGACTTCGAAGCATTTTTCCAGTAATTTTCAAGAGTTATAATTTCTCCATATTCTCGACCCATATTCGATCCCTGAGTCAACAAATCCTTAGTCTCTAATGCTTGAAGCCTTTCCGCAATCCATACACCAACAGGAGCTCTTAAAGTGAACAAAGTAGAAAACATTGTTTTCCTTTGAAAACGAGTTAATTGATGAAAATCATCAAACATAACTAATATTGAAGACGATATGGGAGTATTATTATATCTGATTAATTCTGGATTCATTAAAAAAAGTGAAAATAAAGTTTCATGACCTGCTATTGCACTAGGCTGGGCTAGGCTGAAGCTATCTATTATTCTATTAACATTTTTTTCAGTAGATGTTGCCCAGTCGAAAAGTTCCTTACCATTACATGGAACTGGAATCTCTAGAGGCAGGTCTACATTGTGAGGTCTTTGTATTGTTAATTTATCTAAATCCTTTGGATATTCAAGACCTTTTAAAAAAAGAACTCCTCGAAGCATTGCAAGAATTAATCTAGAATTAAATAAAGAAAAAAGTAGACGTTCCTTTTGGCCTTTATTTAATTCTAAATCCTCTAGAACTGCGTAATTTCTAGCACAGGAAAGCATTACACCTAATAGGGTTGGGCCTTTGTTAGAGATCACACCTAATTCTTTCATTTTTGTATATATTTCTTTATATTCCTCGTTTTCTCTTAATTCGAATATGTGTAATAATGAATGGGGTGTAAATATTTTTAATATAGAAGTTTTACCCCCTCCGGGAGCGCTTCTATATATTTCTACGCGTCCAAGAAACTTATCTTGAGATACGAGATCCAAAGTACTTGGACAAAAAAGACGTAGAAACGTTTCAATACTATCTATTTGTTCAGCTGTTCTTATCTTGAAAGGATTTCTATACTCTCTCATTTTCACTCCTATGTCTATTCACACGAGGAAAAAGACCTCTATATTTTTTCTTGTCACCAAACCATAAAAGTGGAATTGAATTATTTGGAGTATTATGATACAGTATAAGAGGTAAAGCACACTGGTTAAATCCAAGATAAGGTTTTTCGCACACTCCCAATTGGTAATGAACATCTTTTATTGAATCATCAAAATATCTCTCAAGTAATTTTATCATCTCAGACTTCTTTTTTAGACTTACTTGAACACTATCAGGGATAACTTGAATAGCTTTAACGGTATATCTGCATTGTATTTTCTTTTTATCTAACCATGCTCCAACTTCTTTTTGCAGATGTAATATTGATTGACTAGTTGCCACATAAAATAATATGTAAATGTTTATGTCATTTGGATCCACTAGTTTACTAAGATCTTTTCCATTGCCAGGATTTTCCATTATTTGATTTAGTATTTTGAAAATTTTGCCAGAATATTCACATTTAGTAAGATCATTTCTAAAGTAGCTTATCCCACTTGCAGAGAAATCATCTAGAAGAAATATATTTTTAAATCTTCTGTCTTTAGGATTTGGTTCTCTATCTAGAATGTATTTCAAGTCTCTTTCAAGTTTTGAAATCATGTCTTGAGCTTTTTGATCAGATATTTCATATGTTTGCCATACTTGTTCATGAGTAATCGAACTATTACTTCTCCTGAAAATATCTGTATGAGCTCCATCACTTAAACCCAAAAATAGGCTTTGTCTTAAAGAGACTTTATACTGTATACTTTTTAATATTTTCTTAGGAAAAGTTTCTGCAATATTAAGATTTGTTCCCACTTGATCTATTAAATAAGGGCGGATATAGTCTGGATATGCAATAGAAACCAAGTGTTCCATTTCATAATCAGAAACAAAAATTAAATAAGAACAAACAAACTCATATGCTTGTTTCCTCTCTTCTTCAGGATCAAATTGATTTAGCCACAGAGCAAGACTTTCTACGAAACGCATTCCTGGGGAAAATTGTTGATAGTCGTCATACTTGAATGAAGCTAAAGCTTGTAGTTTTGGTCTTTCCTCAGCTACATCTTCTGGATCCCAGTTCATAACTTTTGCTAGAAGTCTTTCTGCAAGTTCAGCTTTCAAATGACCTCATCTCTTTATATTGTCCTTATTTATACTCAATTTTAAGCACACACTACCATCAGAAACTTCTAAATGTTTCATGTAGTAGAGCATAGTTTGAACACCTCTTTGCCCCAATTCACCAAAATTCCAACAACTCTTAGGATCCGGTGAAACAGTATCGACACTTAATGAATATGGCACAGAAAGTAACTCATAATCGTTACCTGGCCATTTCCCCTTATCCCCGATGCACAAAGCCGTTTCTGGGTTCCCTAATTTTTTCGCAAATTTTTTGCATTCATCTACAAGCGTTAGTTTTGAAACTCCAGGTGCAAGAATATCAATTGAATGGCTAGATTCTAAAACTCTAACTCCTATAAGATTTGACTTATTTATGATATCTTGTAAGATATCTTTTATAATATGGGAGGAATTAAAATTTGGTTCTTCAATTGAAATTTGTTTTGGACGGTATTCAAAGTTGGCTATATTTTGAAGTTGTTGATTATTGTCTAGTAAATGTTTAAGAAAAAGAAGATTTGAATCAAATAATTTTGATTTATCTGGATGTATTTCATCATTCAGAAAAGAGATATCAGAACCGTTATAATAACCAATCAGGACTCTTTCCCAATACTTTTCAGGAAGGACATTTCTAAGACTTTCTTTTACTGATTTTCCTCTACCCGTCGCGATTCCTAAAACAATTCCATTTTCTAACAGGCGTATAAGTTCTACTGATACACTACTTTTCAACCCAATATATTTTTCTCTGGGGTCACAAAGTGTTCCATCATAATCAAAAACAACAGTTCCAAAAGATGTAGATTCAAGGTTAGCGATAAAATCTTGGAGTGATTTCTTCCAAAAAACAATTTCTTCTTTCTTCATCTCATTAAGTGACTGATAATTACTTTTCAGTTTAATTGCACGAATTTCCTGTGAGGTGATCCCTTTATACTCAGAATAATATTCTAGATTTGTCGATGGACGAAGATGATATATTTTTCTTCCAAAAGTAGGAACTTTCGGCATCCCTGGATCTACTCCCTCTGAAATACCTACAACCTTAACTAGAAAAAGTATTTTAAGTATTAGTTCAAGGCTGCCTATTGACCCTAAAAAATTAGTATTTAATCGAAGTACGGGAATCTCTTTTGGCACAATGCTCAAAGTTTTTTCTGCTATTTCTTTTTCCTGTGGTGTTATTAAAGCAATTATTCCTGTTTGATTAGTTCTTTTATGAAGCCAATAATGGCGTCCATGTGCAAAATTTCTGTAGTCACATATTTGAATATTCTTTAATGAACTTTCTGTAAATTTGGACTCAGCATCAATAGCTGCTGGAAGACCCCATCCACCATAGAGAGTTATCCAAGTATCTTTTTTTAGGAGAGGTTTCGCAAAGGTATTAAGATAATCATCGATTCCATCTGTATAAGTGAATTCAAGTGATAGTATATTGCATTCTGGATTAACCTTATTGTATGCTCTTATGAATAGGATTAGTAAAGCAAGAATTGAATTCGTAGCAAGAAAGCCATCTTTTTTGATTGGTGGCTCATATTCAACAACATCTGTATAATCAAACTTGCTAGCTAGTTTACCAAGAGGACTCTGCGGTCGTAGACATATTCCCAAAACTTGAGCTGGTTCTAAACATGCAGCGAAGCGAAAAGCTGATAAAATATCAGAATTCCGACCTCCAGCGCTTAAAATTAATACACTTGAATTTTTTATTGAATACTTTAAAGGGATCAAGCTTAATGGAGTAACAGCTTTAGAAATCGCTCCGCCTTCTTGATGAAGAAGTGAAATCATTGAGGCAACTGTAAAAGAACCTCCGGAACCTACAGTAATTAATGGTTTGTTTTTTGAAGAATTTACGAATGAGCAAATATTTTCTATCGGAGCTTCAAGAGCCCATTGATATGTTCTTTCTAAATTCTCCAGTTCTTTACCATAAGGTTTTCCCATTGTAACGCCTTCAAAACATAGATGGAAAAATTGAGGATAATTTGATTGAAGTTTGCAAATCATTTTAAGCAACGTTTTAGAGAATATATACATTTCTAAATTCATTATAATTTTATATTATTAAATCAAATTTTAATCTTTTTTTAAAAATGAGGAAAAATATATACTAAAATGAGCTTATAATGTGCTCATAAAAGTATTCAATTTAATTATAGATGAATGAGTCAAATGCTTTCTACATACTTATTATTAGAAGCCACGCTAACCCTCATAGCCAATCGTATAGCTTTTTCCATGGCACCTATGTCTTCCTAAATTCTTGGAATCTCGTAAATAGATCTGGGATATGTTAAACTTGACACATTAATAAAATTTGAATTTATTTGCCCCGAAAGAAACATTTTATGCTATACTTTTCTGAAGCGAACAAACCCTTATTATCGTGGCACTGCATATTTATTTTAGCATTAAATTTATAGGTGATAACATAGCTGCATTTGGATATGCTCATAAAACAAATTTTTTAAAGTACCGTATTTTAGAAGCCCTATACAAATCTAAAGAACCACTGACAACACGCGATATTGAAAAAATAACAGGCGTACAATATACCACAATTTCCAGTGCAATGTCACGGTACCAGAAGATTTCGAAAAGAAACGGTAAGACAATTAAGCTGCCTTATATACAGCGGTTAGCTAAAAAGAGTCCTAACGGACTTTACAGGTATAAGATCACAAAAAAAGGTATAGAAGCATACTTCCTATACCTACAAAGGATCAGGCGTGGGTTTAGTCTTAAAAGGGTTGGAAAAATTCAACATATGGAGACCTACGGTAAATTTCCATGTGGTCCTATAAGGACAGAAGAAGACCTAAAACTGCTTCCTGAACAGCTACTGCCGTACTATTCTATAACCGAATATGGGAAGCAATATATAAAAAAGACAGAAACGATATTGTATATGGAAAACCGTATGAGGGAAATTATGAGTGGTGAATCAACTTAACGTTTTATAGTATTATACTTTTTTAGAGGATTCTGGTCATAATAATGTTTTATGTTATAGACCTGCTATTTAGCCAAGAAGACTCCGAAATAATACGCTTGTTTTTGAAACATTTTATGGTATATATTGCGTACAGATCAGTCCTTCAAAATTCCCTATTATTATATTCGCGAGCTACCCGAGGATGCCCACTCCCTAGAATATGAAGTCTAAATAATCATGCTTTTAAGGCCACAATATAAAAGAAAATATATACAAATTACATGAAGTTCTATGAAAGTCTTTACCCCGAGCCGCCAATATTAGTGCCTCGGTACATCCACGCTTCATGTATATGTTAGATAGTTGACATCTTCAATAAACATGTCTATGAAAATATAATTTTTCAGTAATATATACGCAGTATAATAAGCCCACATGTATAATTAACCATTACTATACGTAGTGCCTTAAATACGGCTCATTAAACTATCTATAAAAGACACGGCTTAACAATTTCCATTTACTTCTAAACTTTTTATACGGGATAAAGCCATACTTCCTTATCTATTTTTTAAAGCCATAGCTTATTTATGGCACCTAATTTAATGAAATTATTAAATCGTTTAATGGCGCCAACAAGCGCAAATATATAAGTTTGAACTATGTAAGATTTATGTTATAGACCTTTTAATTATCATATCTTTTTCAAACTTTTATGGTATATATTGCGTACAGATCAGTCCTTTAAAAATCCCTATATTATAATTCCGAGCCACCCGACTACAGACACAGGTGTAAAACAAAGACCTGTAAAAACAAGATGCTTTGAGTATCCAGAATAATTAGCATTGGCCCTACGTTACCCGCTCATTAAATAATATATAGAAGTCAAGGCTTAATATATGCCTAATACATATAAACTTCTTATATTTTAAACGCCTGACTTTATTAACTAGATGATATAGTAAAGCTTGATTGCAAAAATCTCTTGCTTCCTAAAATTATTCATACATATAAGATTTGGGGCATTCCTTAACTTATATAATAAAACTTCTCCTGCTTTTTTTTGAATGAATGAAGTTAAAAAAGGAAGATTAGGAAAAATCAAATTGCGTGCAAACAGCCTCTAAAGAGTTGCTATCCCCTATTTTCACGGGTGCTGTTTTCAACACCGGAACCGATGGTATTGCTGTCTTCCATATCAGATCAATAATTCTGGAAACTTCGCATTCTTCAACAAATCCTTGAACTCACTTTTATTTCCAACAACTTCAAGTATCATTGAACTGGTTTTTGAATCCAGTATTTTGTAATCTTCGGCTGTTATTGGATTTGTTCCGTGAGCAAGGATTGAACGGTTCCGTTTTTCCATTACGCTGTCTTTATTTTTTTCCTGCTTATTCATTCCGTCATAGATCACAGCAATCTTGCTTGAAGCTATGAGAAGGAGAGCCATCTGAGCTCTGAGCCCGGGTTTTTCAGGAAGTTCGTACTTTTCAGCCTCCTTGAAACGCTGGGAAAGAGTATCAAAATCCATTCCAATGTGTTTTGCAAAAGCAGCGTAATCTGGCTGGTTAGGGTCTTTCATTCCGTATTTCTGGAGTTCAATGCTTGAGCACATCTCAAGACAGCGATACAGCCTCGCAGTAGCATCATCAAACTTTTTCTGTTCAGCCCGCCTGCATGCGTTGGCATAGAGATCAACAAGACGATAAGGGTCGCAGATGTTCTTCTTGTTTGCCCAGTTTTCCTGAAGCTGCTTCAGAAAATCTATATTGTCTTCCAGCGTCCTTTCGTTCACCAGCTTATAGCCAAAGCGCTTGATTTCCTTCAGGTATAAAGACTCAAGCCTATCCGCAAGCCTTGTTCTTGCCTTTTCCTCTTCCGACGGATTTCCCTGGAAGTGGGTGCTGTGCAAAAAAGCGTCCCAATCTCTATATATTTCTATAAGCTTCGCTATCTTCTGCAATTTGAGACAGAGGTAGGGGTCAGTCACTGTAGCTTCAAGCCTTCCGCATAACTCAAGAGCTGCATCAAAATCATACCTGTCAAAATGTCTCTTAAGCATGGAAAGTTCGATATCCCCATAATACTCATATGGATTTGCAATCTCCCGGATAATTCCGCTAAAAGGCACAGGAATTGACATCTTTTCTTCTGCGTGGAGGTAGATCATGGGAATCCGGTAAAAAAACGCAAAAGTTGCAACCGAAGCTCCCATTACCTTTCTCCCACCGGTAGGGTCTACAAAAACATCGCTCATATTCTTGACCCTGCTCAAAACCCTGTCCTTCAAAATCTGGAAATTTCTGGCTGCATCTATTTCATCAATCTCGACTTTCTCGAATTTTATTTCTAAAGAGGCGATTGTGTGGTCATTGATGACCTTATCAGCAGTCTTTTCCGACTGAGGAGTATGCAGAAGAATCCCTTTCTTCGGACGGAGCGCAAGAAATGAAAAAATAATAGGAGCTTCTCTCATTCCAACAGTAGTAATCAGGATATTGCATTTTTTTCCATACAGTTTCATGTACTTTTTCTCATAAGGAAAAAGGTCGTCTCCTATAGAGTTGAGCTCTTTTCTATCCAGAGATGCTTCAAAATTGCGAAGTTTTTCAAGTATAAACAGCCTGTCTGATTCGCTGCTTACTCTTTTTTCTATATCCTGAAAAATTCCATTCATCCCATTACCTCTTTTCTGCCATCTCAATAACCTGCAGGTCTTTTAATACACTCTCCTTAATTTGGGAGTTTGCGATTTCAATATTTACCCTTTGTTCATCCCAGTCTTCAGAAGACTTTCCTCTCCATACTCCATATACCTCAATTCCTCCCACATTGAGGTAACCAAAAGTAACCGCTGTACAGAAAATAAGTTCAATCAGGTTTTTATAATCGCATTTTATCAGACTTGAACCCTGTAAAGCCACAGGCAATTTCATCCAGAGAGTTCGGAGCCGTTTGCTCTGGGAGCGGGAAGTAAAAATACTATCTCCTGTGACTAGCAGGAGCTCCACATCATGATCTTTCTCATATTTCTTGTATGAGTTAACTATTGCTTCATCTCCCATCCCCTCAGCATCTATCAATTCACAGTTTGGGTTTGATATTATCTGCTTGAACTCCACTGCTCCAATATAAGCCATTCTGGACTTCATCGGAGGTTGATTCAAAAAATTCCAGGAAAAATCCATTCTAGCCAGCTTTAACTGCTCAATTTCATATTGCTTATACTTGCAGTCAAGGATGTGGTAAAGCTCGTCCCTTACACCTCCACTCAGGCAGTACCCAATCTGTGGTCTGTTTCCCTTGCTTTTCTGAGAGATAATTTCTTCCACGGTCACATTTATACGGCTGCTCAAAGCATTTGTGTCATAACCAATGAAAAGAGGCTTTTTTCCTTTCAGCAGTTCTCTTGAAACGCCTTCCTCAATTGCTTCCTCAAGATCTTTGCGGTTCTCGGATTTGAGGACAGATGAAGCATATAAGCATGTCCTGAAATTTGCGCCAGAAGGGATTTCCCTATCAGGGATCGAGTCCTTATATTCACACAGCAAAAAGTCATTTCTCAGTCTCTGATACTCATATTCCGATACTATTTCAAGCTCACACTTCTCTCCAAAACTTACAGTAAATAACTTTCCAATAGGTGGATATATCACCTGGATACTGCCGAAAGTTTTGGAGAATTCGTTTAGAACCGCGTAAAGATACTTTTTTGGAATAATCATATTCATCTTCCCCAAACCTCTCCAATATCGCAACAGGTTCCGGTTTTTTTCATATCAATAAGTTGTTGCTTCTGGATAGGGATGAGAGGAAAGGGCTCATCCTGATACTTAAAATCCTTCAGATGCAGGTAGTATACGTGAGAAGCTCCTCCAGCAAGACCGCAGTGCATTGCAAGAGCTGACATATATTTCCTGCCTGGAGTTATGTCAACAGCTACGGGCCCTTCCTTCTTTAACCTTGAAATACTGCCCCTGAAGATATCTTCTATCTGGCCGAAATCATCTTCTTCAACTTCCCTGCTCTCAAAATCCGGGTCCTTAACGCCATAACTTTTGAGCAGTTCCTCTGTCCACACATGAACAGTTTTGACATCTTCATCTTTCAGATTTCTATTTACTATAAACAAAACCTTTTCAGGTACATACCCCTCAAGCTTGCATGCTGCCCATATCGTATTAATTACAGCAAAAGGGCTTGAGCCAATAATACTTATCCATGACTTCATAGCAATCGAAAATTACTTTAGATAATTTGCCCGTGTGAACTGGCTCATGCTTTTCATTGTAAATTTCACCCTGTTTTTAAGTAAAGAGGCGTCTTTTGAGCCTTTCCCACCTGCAACTCTCTTTCCCGTTATCACAGGTTTTTTGTTCAGGATCTCGTTAATTTTGTTAAAAGTTTTTTCCTCAATATTATCAAAGACAATCCACATTGTCAGGGTAGTTCCTTTTGGGATCCTGTCTATTTCCCGGAAATCTCCTTCAGGATAAGCATCTGAAGGGATTATCCTTGACCGGTGACTTGCGCCGCTTGTTGACCCGAAAATCTCATCAATTTCTTCAGCTGTGTACCCGTCTTCCGATTTGAGAAACTCGTGCCTTAAAAAGCCTTTAATTGTAGATCCTGGAATAACAGGAACTCCCATGCTTGTAACCGTTGCTTCATCCACACCAGGCATCTGGAAATCAGTAAGGGTTTCAACTTTGTACTTGATCACAAGGTTCCCTTCAAAAGGTAAGGGATTGTACGCATGGTAATATACATCGAAATCCTTTCTTTGGACTTCGTGCCCATCATCAATTCCCCTCAGGTAAGATTTTGCTCCTTTCAACAATTCTTCTCGATCACATTCTTTTTCATCTATGGTAAAAAGAGACTCTGAATCTTTTTTTAGAGTTTTTTTGATAACTTTTACATCCACAAGATCTGCAAAACCATTTCCACGGGATACGCTACCTCCTATGTAGCACCTCTTGGCATTAAACTCCTCAAGCGCGAGAAGGATAAGCCCCACTTCATCTTCGGTTGCATTATCTAGTATGATATTAACATCAAAAGAGGTGCCTGAGGCCACGATTTCCTCGTTGCGCAGGTCTGTTTTCGGCTTTCCCTTTTCAATTCTTACTTTATAATAACCATTTACTTTATCAAAGTCGGTTTTACAATGCGGTCGTTCTTCAACAATTTCCCCGAAGTTCATATCACGAGTAAGCTGAGAATCCCTCACATGAATTTTCGGCCCTGCTTCCATTGATCCAAAAATAGAGCAGACAACGCAGTTTCCGCACAGGAACTTAGTTTCTCGGCTTGCATTTTTACCCCGGACCGCAATACAAGCTTCTTTTTCATTGAATGTCCGGATAATGCGTTCCAGGCTGCTTCTCAAAACTCCTTTCAAACTGCTTCCCGGGATATAAGGGAAGGCTCTCTGAGTGCTGGCATCGTATGAAAGCAATACGGGAGTCTGGGACAGGGAATATTCCCCTGCATTTTGACCTCCACCGATTCGGAAAGGTGTAACCAGATTCAGCTTTGCGGAAATCTCCCACTGGTTCTCAAATACTCCAAAATCACTGGCTTCCATGGTGACCACTCTTGTATGCGTTCACGTAGCTTGCCCAATCAGTAACTGCACGTTTTTTCATGTCCTCATATTCAGGGCTTCCTTTCTGATAGTTTACCCCGTTGTAATTTCCGCTAAAGTAATCCCTGGCGGAGATCAGACTGAAATTATCTACATTAATCTCTACTTCTCCAAAACCTCTGGAAGTAGCATGCCCTATACTGCCAGAGCAGGAATTGAAAAAGTCAAAAAGGCTTAAAATGGCTCCGAGCTTTGAGTATTCGTATGCATCAAGTCCAGTATTTTCTATAATAAGTTTACCAGGAAATGAGGTGCCCTTGGGTACAACTTCAAGGTCAAACTTACCTCCGTCTTTAGCTTTCCTTTTCTGGCGGTCAATTGCAACTCCATCCCTTATTAGCGTCTTTTTCTGTAATGCAGTGCTGTCTTTAATCCGGATCGAGGACGCGAGGTCTTTTCCCCCAAAGAGTTTACACACGGCGCATTCATTACAGCCTCCACGCTTGCTCCTGTCAAAAAGATTGCATACATTAACATCGAGCCCTCTAAGCAGCCTTTCAGTTTCAGTTCTTAAGATTCCTTTCAGGCTGCTTCCCGGAATTATCGGGTACCCCTCAGAATTTTTGATCACAGGATTATCGACTTCAGCAGGTTCAATTGTGCTGTGCCCGCCCACATGCAGATCTGACTTTGCTACGATAGTATACTCAAGGATTACCCTGTTTTCAAGTTTTTCAAACATCTTACCACCTTCTATATTCCCCTTTATTTCCCCCCTTTTTCCATTTCATAATCTTTTCAACAATCTCAGAACTATTTCCCTCAGCATCCACAGCCTTCATTTCTGCCCCAATCATTTTTAGTAATCTGGATTTTATTTCCGTATCATTTTTCGCTTCTCCAAAAATATAGCAAACTGCATCCATTCCCCAGTTATTATAGCCAACAAGGTAGCGGATTTTGTCCCTAATGCGCTCAGGATCTTCCTCAGTGTCCTGTATTTTCTTAACTTTTTCAAGCAGAGTATCCAGAAAATCTGATAATTTACTATCTTTACTATCAGAACGCGGTAGGAAGTAAGACGCACTTTTGATAAAGTGAGTAATTGATGACTGTGGATCTTCAAACTCCCTGAGAGCTTCAGGCAGATTTTTCAACTTCCCCCTTGATTTTATTTCATACTTACCTTCTTTGTAAGTGGGGCTCGGAATGCTCAACATAAGGTCATAAGAGTCAAGTACAAGTTCTCTTAATTCTTCAACTTTAAACTCTACAGCCATCGATTTCATCTCCTAAAATTTTTCTTAAATCCTTGTCTTTCATCGTACTTTATCGGTTTAGTATTTGTCAGAAGCATTGGTTCTATCATGCTCACGACTTTTCCTTTATCGAGTACACCTTCGCAATTCAGAATTTGTTCAAGTTTATCCCTGTTCTTAACGCTGTTTTCAATGATTTTGATGTTCCAGAGAGTATAGCGCAGGAGCTTCTGCACGTAGTAAAAATCCCGATTTTCAATCATCTGAGTAAGGCGTTGTCCAAAATCAGTATTCTTCTGTATTTTCTCCCGAATCTGCTTCTGTGCCTGATTCGGGTTCATTCCCTGTGGAGGGGCGGGCTTATAATTACGGACAACTCTCAGGACTTCCGGCAAAAAATCAGCTGAACTTGCAGCACTCATAATTTTTCGGATCTGGCTTGTGGAATATGCTTCGAGCTTTCCTCTTCTCTGAACCATAGCACTTGCAGCCAGTTCCCAGGAATTCTGGTTAATTTCTGCAATCTCGTTCATATTCTGCCTCCCGCAAAATAGACATCACCATATCCGCTGTTTGTCATCTCCCCGATTCCATAAACCTCCAGGGCTGCAAGAGCTTCTGGTTTATCGTAAACAACTTCTGCACAGCTTCCGGCTCCTGTGCAGGGTATCACTTCGGAAGCACTGTTCCCGTCTTTAAGGGACCAGCCCCTTGCAATTCCCTCAGAAATTCTTTGCTTTGGTTTTCCATCTGTGTATCTAACTGCAACTGATCCAGAAAAGCCCCTTTGAACAAGTGTGTTTTTAACAGCTTCTGAAAAGAGATCCCCTTCAGTGGTTGCCCCGAAGCCGATATAAGAGCTGTTTTCTTTTCTAAGAATCAAAGGAGAATTCGTAACCAGTAAGGTTTCCTTAATTTCTGCAATCTCTGAAGTTCTCTTTTCAATCAGTTCAGATACCGGGGTTTCTATAAGGTAGGTAAATGCTACGCTTCCATAACCTCTTGACCTGAAGCCTCCAAGACCGGAGAAGACCCCTGATTCCCTGAGAGCCATTTTGACGTCATCTACAAACTCGTCCTCAACCACTATCCTGAATCCAAACCTCGACTTTGAAGCTATGCTTTCAATATGGTAAGGAGAAAGTTCGAAGTCCAATCCCGGACTTGTGTGCCCTTTTCTGGTTATTGGGCATTTTGTTTCAATTTGCTTCTTTACACTTCCTTTTTCGAGTTTTCTGGTCAAGAAAGAATCTTCCGTAATGAAACCAAAAATTTTCTTGCCTTCCTGGAGGCATCCGGGGTTACTGCATTCATTTACTTTGTAACCCATAAGCTCATTGCAACCTTTACACCATCGAAGAGCTATAGGAGACGCAACTGTGAACTTATCTTTATAAACAGGATGTGCGTCCTTGAAAAAGATATTAGTCTTGCTCATGTCAGAGTCTTCACTGATGGCAAGCCTGTCAAAAAGCTCCCTGTCATTAGCATAAAGATAATAACCAAGCATGCCCCTGAGAGTCCTGCCAGGCACATAGTCAAGTGTCCTTGAAAAAGTCCCTCTTTTCTTGCCTGTACCCAGATGGAGAGGGGTAAGTGCAGTCATCACTCCTTTTAGCTCAATCACAGGCACCACATCCTTTTACAAAAATGTCAAATGAATTTACAAATTCCTCGTAGGAAATTTCCTCTACGTGCTCAAGCCTGAAACTACCAAGTCCTCTTGAGCGTTCTCCTCCAAGCCCATAGTGAACCATTGAATGAAGACTTGCTTTCAGAAGTTTTTCTTCATTTTCACCAAGTTTTTTTGTTATGATGTATCCTGTAAATCTGAAGCCTGCCGGAACGAGTTGTATTCTATGGAGTGCTCCGCTTTTGTTTGAAAGCATGTCTCTGTCAATTGAAACGTGCATTCTCGATACCGAGTCCGGCTTTTTCTCAGCTCTGAAGTCCGTTACTCTGATTTTTCCTTCACGGTACGTTTTCCCGCCTTTAATATTTGGAACACCAAAAACCCTGCATACATCACACCCGTATTCTCCACTATCAAGAGCTTTACAGGTCTTAATTTTCCGTTTATTCTTCTCTGATGCATCTTTAAAATCTGGATCTCCGGTGATCCAGCAGTCGATTCCCTGGATACTCCGAAGTATTCTTTCTGCCTCTGTTCGCATCACACCTTTCACATGGGTTCCGGGAATGTAGGGCATTCCATCTATATCCTTCAGGAAATCAAGAGTAGATCCCCTGGAATCACCATAAGTATGAAAATCTGAGTCCGCAATAAGTTCAATTTTCCATATTCTCATTCCCGCACCTCCCCAGCCTCCTTTCTAAGGTGAGGTATGATCATTTTTGCCGTCTTCAGAACTTCAGGGTTCAGTAAAATGTCTGAAATCCATTCACATTCCTCAATCCCTACCCTCTCTTTTTTACGAGAAAGTGATGAATACATATACTTAATAAGGTTCAGTTTCTCCTGATGTGACTCTCCACAGGTAATTATATCCGAAACCATTGCTCGATCTTTACCTGAAAGTTCAAAATCAATGATATTATTGATTTTATCCAGATTTCTGGTTTCAGGACTGTCCAGAGATTCTTCAAGTATAAAACAGCTGTAATCATTGCCAGGCATAGCTGAACTTACGGCGGTAACCGCAATTGCTCCTTTTGGGCGCTGAATTATTCCGAGGTCATCAGGTTTCGCTCTTTTTCGGAATTCTTCCTTTGCCTTTGATTCCATTTCTCTGGCAGCCTCTAATAAGAAATATATCGGAAACTTGCAGTCTGCAATTGCAATTCCGCAGGAGATAGTGACAATGTTGTTTTTGTATACAGTACGGTCGTGGAATGTCTTCTCAAATGCAAATTTCTCTGCAATGTTGTTAACCAGCATTTGAGACAACTGAATTGCTCCTCTGGCGTTCATTATCATGAGAACGTCGTCGCCACCTGCGTATACAATATCTATTCCAAGGTAACTTTTTTCTCCGTCTTTTTGTACTACAAGTTCTCTTTTTTCTTCACTTTCGAGAAAGTCACTAATAGTGTTTTTGAGGATTAGTTCAAAATCAGAATCAAAGTTTTTACTTTTGTATGTGTATTCTGCCGGTGTTTTAGTTTGCTGAAACATTCTACCCATCATGTTTCCATCAATTGCAAGTACAGCAATAGAGTCTCCAACCTGGCTGACCTGGGTTGGAAGTGACAGCCCGTATGTATTGTGGATGAATTTTTTGCTTGTTTGGGATCTTTGCTGTCTTCCAGTTCCCTCCTTTTTCTGGCAGACCTTACAAATTCCCCCACTTTTTGCAGGCCGTTTGAAGCAATGTATACAGATTTTTTCCGGTTCTGTGTGGATTTCCCTGGAATAAGTCTCGTTCTTTTTATCTTCAAGTAAGTTCTGTGATTTTTCCAGTACATTATCAAAACTTCCAGCAATATTGGATAGAGGTTCACTGAAGCATACGACCGCAGCCTGAAGACCTTCTCCAGAGATATCCTTTATTTCCTGCTTTACTTTTCTTTCCAGTTTTTCCATAAGTGATTCGTTATCAGGTATAAATGATAGGAGATTTCCGCCTCCTGCGAATAACACGGCTTCCTGACAAACTTCTTCTGAAATGATCTTTTTCACACATTCCAGGACATCATCTACTATGTAACTTCCACCCCGAAGCATTTGCAGCTCATTGGCTTCATTGATAAAGCTCTGTATTCCCATGATATCAAGAGAAAAGATGCCTATACTTCCAGTGATTTTTCCTTTATTTCCGAGGTACTCAATAGGTCCTCCCTGCACTGTGGAATCTTTGAATACCTGAACACTTTTTTCTTCATTTTTCATCTGGATATTTTTTATTACTGTGATGTCTTTTCCCAGAATTTCAGTGTGAGGGGGTTCAAGGCATTTTAAGTCACCTGCATCAAAGTTGATTTCATGGGGAAAAATTCTGTCTTTAGATGTTGCTACAATTTTTCCATCTTGCAGTTCATAGTCCACTTCATAAATTCTGTCAGCAGCCGATGCAACGGTATCAGCTAAACTTAGCATACTTTCAAAAGCAGTCTCAGCATCTCTATTGTGATGTCTTGATGCCAGTAACGGAAGAATTTTCTTCAATTCAAATCTTTTTATAAGTTCGGAATTCGTTTTTGACAGGATATTCTCAATGATTTCCTCAGTTTGTTTTGTGTGGTAATGGAACGGTTGATTAGTGCGCGAAGCAGAGTAAGATCTTGGCTTTCCAATATCATGCAGAAGAGCTGCGATTCTTACGAGAGATATAAAATCCTGCTTCTGGTATTCTGCATTAACACCATATTCTGCGAGAGACTTACTGATAAATTCTGGATTTTTCTCCATATTCTGCAATGAAAGGCATACAGCTATCCCAGATGTGTTTTTAAGGTGGTGAAAAAGAGAGCAAACCGGAAGTCTTGAATCAGAACTGATATTAGTGAGCAGATTATTTTTCTGGTACGTTTCAAATAATCCATCAGCGATTTTACTTAACTTTGAAGATTTTTCAAATATTTGTATAATTTCCCCGATGAGCCTGTCAAGAAGTTCGTCACTCTCTTTAGGATATTCAACATTGCTTCTTTTTTTTGTGAACCAATTTATGACACCTATTTTTTCACTCATTCTTCTCAACCTTCCCTGTAGTTACAAAGCCCCCTAATCCATATGCTGTGCGCTTTCCTATCTGCAGGACTTCACCCATGCCAAGAATAGATCCGGTTTCTGCCGGCACTTCCGAAGTGTCGTATTCAATCCAGCCTTCAATGCCAGTAAGCTGTATGCTTTTTTTATACATGTTAGTATGCTCATACTCTACAGTATTCACATCAAAGTCCAGAATTTCAGTATCAAAATTTATAGTGGTTTCGGGTACATGGAAAGGGTAACTCTCAGGATCATAAAATTTAGTTATCCTGTTATAGGATCTTATACAAGATCTCAGAACAGTATTGAAAGATGGAATAACTTCAAAAGTGTGGTTCCGGCTTAAATGAATTGGAGAAGTCGTTACAATTCTGGTTTTGCTCCCAAGTGTGAGATTCCTGAACTCTGTGTTTTTAGCTTTAATTGATTCTATCCTGTAATCAAGTCCTCCAAAGTGAGTCTTTTTTTCCTTGCTCTTTATTTCTGAAAGAATTTGAGGCGCATATTTCCTTCTTTTTCCATGAAGTTTAATGAAACAGCTCACATTATTCTTATTTTTGAATGCAAGCAAAGAATATGGTTTAATTGTGTTTTGCTCTTTAAAAACCATATAATAAGAACACTTCGAACTTCTATCACACTCTAAACACGAAGCTTCTGTGTCACACTTAAGAACAAAACCTAACCAGCCTCGAAAGATACTGCCAACAAAACCAGGTTTTAGTTCTTCTTCAGTTAAAATATCCATCTGGATAACTGTTGATAACATATAATCAAACTGGTTATGAATATTAAGGTTATTTAATTTTCTGAAAGTATTGTATTTACAAGATAGAGATTTAAAAGAAATGTTTATGTTCATAGTAAACTAATAAGATCAAAACATGAAGAAACCATGAAGAAACAAAAATAATAAATAAAAAAATTGATTATACTCTAATGTTAAATACTAAATAGAAATTTTATTCAATAGAATTACTTAGTTTTGTGAATACTACCATCTTTTTTCTTGTATTTATAAAGGATCCGATAAATTACCAGCAAGAAAATAAGTGTCTGAAAAGGAGCCTTTTTGGAGCTTTTTTCAGCCAAAATAAGGAAGATTTGGTAGTGTCCGAATGCAACCCGTGATGAATAGGGGATGGCAACTTTTTGTGTTTTTTTGGTGTATAGCGTGATCTTTGTCCGAATGCAACCCGTGATGAATAGGGGATGGCAACATTTCATGTTCAGCCACGCCACTCTGTTAGGATTGTGGTCCGAATGCAACCCGTGATGAATAGGGGATGGCAACACTATATTATACCGTATAAAAAATTAATGATAACGGTCCGAATGCAACCCGTGATGAATAGGGGATGGCAACTACTTTGTGTGGATATGCAATCCTTTCTTACCAAGTTGTCCGAATGCAACCCGTGATGAATAGGGGATGGCAACCATAGTTTTCGCTCTCAAGGCGAATGCCGTGTGACCGGGTCCGAATGCAACCCGTGATGAATAGGGGATGGCAACTCTCCTGAAATATCATAATGGAAGTCTGTTATCTCGGTCCGAATGCAACCCGTGATGAATAGGGGATGGCAACCATAGTTTTCGCTCTCAAGGCGAATGCCGTGTGACCGGTCCGAATGCAACCCGTGATGAATAGGGGATGGCAACTATTGTTGAAAAATATTATTATATTGCTCTCGTGTGTCCGAATGCAACCCGTGATGAATAGGGGATGGCAACTCCCAAAAGCAAAAAGAGAAAGTTTTCTTCCGGCGGGTCCGAATGCAACCCGTGATGAATAGGGGATGGCAACCGACTTCTGTATCCGCGAGTATCTTCGAATATCCTGTCCGAATGCAACCCGTGATGAATAGGGGATGGCAACGCGGAGGACGCGACTGGGATGGAGTCGTCAGCAATTAGTCCGAATGCAACCCGTGATGAATAGGGGATGGCAACCTAAGTACAAATATATATACTATGACCGATCCTATTGGTCCGAATGCAACCCGTGATGAATAGGGGATGGCAACCAATAGATGGGAAGGATACTAACATTGTAGAAATTAAGTCCGAATGCAACCCGTGATGAATAGGGGATGGCAACTGTGAATTGGGTACAGTATGATTTTGTTGAAAAGTGGTCCGAATGCAACCCGTGATGAATAGGGGATGGCAACAAGTTCTCCTGTTTCATCATATGTTTTTTGATCTTGTCCGAATGCAACCCGTGATGAATAGGGGATGGCAACATAAAACTTCAATGGGATCAATAATCTCTCAGATATGTCCGAATGCAACCCGTGATGAATAGGGGATGGCAACTCCATTCTGGATATATCTTCATTTCTCTTTCTCGTGTCCGAATGCAACCCGTGATGAATAGGGGATGGCAACCATATTTTCCTGTTTTCAGGTATATTGTATCATAAGAAGGTCCGAATGCAACCCGTGATGAATAGGGGATGGCAACAACATCAGCTATGTGTTTTGCTAGTTTGTGGTTTGTCCGAATGCAACCCGTGATGAATAGGGGATGGCAACTTTAACGTAACGGGCTCTCCTACAGTACCGGATTCGTCCGAATGCAACCCGTGATGAATAGGGGATGGCAACCAGCCTAAAGCGACTGCATTTCTTCTGTAGTAATCAGTCCGAATGCAACCCGTGATGAATAGGGGATGGCAACTATTTTCATCATTCCATTCTGAATGGATTTCATCGTGTCCGAATGCAACCCGTGATGAATAGGGGATGGCAACCTCACAATATCAACACTGTCTATATTGCCACCATTGTCCGAATGCAACCCGTGATGAATAGGGGATGGCAACATGTTTGAATGCTCTGAGGATGAACTATTACAGAGTCCGAATGCAACCCGTGATGAATAGGGGATGGCAACAGCTCGTCTGGGGATAAAGAACACATTGCATGAAAGTCCGAATGCAACCCGTGATGAATAGGGGATGGCAACTTTTTCCTGTGACTTTATCTTCAGTTACACATTCAGTCCGAATGCAACCCGTGATGAATAGGGGATGGCAACCCCATTTTCAGTATCATATGCTGATATCGAATTAGGTCCGAATGCAACCCGTGATGAATAGGGGATGGCAACATACCCTGTGCTATTGGAGTGAACTGTTGCATAAGTCCGAATGCAACCCGTGATGAATAGGGGATGGCAACTCTGGGCTCCTTTCGTTGACGCAGGGCATAGAAAGAGTCCGAATGCAACCCGTGATGAATAGGGGATGGCAACTTTGCTGCAGTTATATTCTCTACTCTTACGTTCTCGTCCGAATGCAACCCGTGATGAATAGGGGATGGCAACTCTCTTATTATACTGCAGGCAGACTTTCCAGATTTGTCCGAATGCAACCCGTGATGAATAGGGGATGGCAACATGATAGCCCACCCTCCATGCACCTACTTGACTACGTCCGAATGCAACCCGTGATGAATAGGGGATGGCAACTCCCAATATTTGTGATAAAGATACAAAGAGGCTGCATGTCCGAATGCAACCCGTGATGAATAGGGGATGGCAACTTTTGCCGTTTTCGCCTAAGAAGTCCTCTTTTGTATGGTCCGAATGCAACCCGTGATGAATAGGGGATGGCAACCCCTTGACTGCATGGCGCAAAGTCTTGAAGAGCTGTCCGAATGCAACCCGTGATGAATAGGGGATGGCAACCAGTGTTAGCAGCAGGCGTTGTATAAGTTAATACTCCGGTCCGAATGCAACCCGTGATGAATAGGGGATGGCAACTTTGAATAAAAAAAGAAATAAAAAATAGGACGCGAGGTCCGAATGCAACCCGTGATGAATAGGGGATGGCAACAATTCTTCTTTGTTCTTTTCCTAGGATTCGAGGAAGGTCCGAATGCAACCCGTGATGAATAGGGGATGGCAACTCAGGTCCTCGTATCCATTGCCGAGGTCGTAAAACGGTCCGAATGCAACCCGTGATGAATAGGGGATGGCAACTTCCGGGCGGGTCAATGGACTTCCTTCTTGGAGATCCTGTCCGAATGCAACCCGTGATGAATAGGGGATGGCAACCCTAATTGCAGTTCCTTTGTCATTGCGTTAATTCTATGTCCGAATGCAACCCGTGATGAATAGGGGATGGCAACTGGCAATTTGCCTCGGAAGAGACCTGCCAGAACCGTCCGAATGCAACCCGTGATGAATAGGGGATGGCAACATCTGAAAGGTCGTCATCGTCTTCAGAACTCATTAGTCCGAATGCAACCCGTGATGAATAGGGGATGGCAACCTAGATCGATTACTATCTGCTTACCTTCCTGTCCTGTCCGAATGCAACCCGTGATGAATAGGGGATGGCAACTCCCATCGGGCCCTTCAGTCAGGGTTTTTCTTATTATGTCCGAATGCAACCCGTGATGAATAGGGGATGGCAACTTTTTCCTCATATGAGAGGATAAACAAGAAGGATATGTCCGAATGCAACCCGTGATGAATAGGGGATGGCAACTAGAGTCATACATGATTATTATAAAAGTGTGTAGTAGTCCGAATGCAACCCGTGATGAATAGGGGATGGCAACCTCTTGTTTCTTTTTTGTTTGTCATGTTAGCCACCGTCCGAATGCAACCCGTGATGAATAGGGGATGGCAACTATTGCGTATCATCTGCGGCGAGTATCTTTTTTATTTGTCCGAATGCAACCCGTGATGAATAGGGGATGGCAACTAATCCATCCACACAACCCACGTCTAAACCCCTTAAGTCCGAATGCAACCCGTGATGAATAGGGGATGGCAACTAATTGCGGCGGTGAACTCAAGCAAATGGAATCAGTCCGAATGCAACCCGTGATGAATAGGGGATGGCAACCTGAAAGATCCCGATGTATGTCAATATTTTAAAGTGTCCGAATGCAACCCGTGATGAATAGGGGATGGCAACTAATTATACTCAATGAAGGTAATTATTTCATTAAACTGTCCGAATGCAACCCGTGATGAATAGGGGATGGCAACTTAATAATGATTCTTCTAACGCTGATACTGTAGAAGTCCGAATGCAACCCGTGATGAATAGGGGATGGCAACACAAAGGAAAAGATAATATGACTGAAACAATAACTGTCCGAATGCAACCCGTGATGAATAGGGGATGGCAACACAAAGGAAAAGATAATATGACTGAAACAATAACTGTCCGAATGCAACCCGTGATGAATAGGGGATGGCAACTATAATCGGATATGGTTATATTCTTGATGAGTAGTAGTCCGAATGCAACCCGTGATGAATAGGGGATGGCAACCACCAAAGGGATATACCAAAGGGATACCCTTAGAGTGTCCGAATGCAACCCGTGATGAATAGGGGATGGCAACTATTCGTCGTTTTGCATGTCCATGTATATATCTCCGTGTCCGAATGCAACCCGTGATGAATAGGGGATGGCAACATGCATCCAATGCATATAATAGCAAAATGGACACAAGTCCGAATGCAACCCGTGATGAATAGGGGATGGCAACAAGAAATATAATTATCAGAAGGCAGATTATAAGTAGTCCGAATGCAACCCGTGATGAATAGGGGATGGCAACACCAAATATTGACACTATGAAAAAAATCAAAGGTAATGTCCGAATGCAACCCGTGATGAATAGGGGATGGCAACATCTTATCACATCACATCCAGAAGAAGAATCAAGGTCCGAATGCAACCCGTGATGAATAGGGGATGGCAACTAGTGCATACAACTGAAATGAGTTTCCCTAGATGGGTCCGAATGCAACCCGTGATGAATAGGGGATGGCAACTAATTATATATATCATATTGTACTTTTCTAACATGTGTCCGAATGCAACCCGTGATGAATAGGGGATGGCAACACGCATCAAAATTTCCGAACATGCAGTACCAGCATGGTCCGAATGCAACCCGTGATGAATAGGGGATGGCAACATCAAACTGTTTGGTGTTTGGTCAACTGTCATCAGAGTCCGAATGCAACCCGTGATGAATAGGGGATGGCAACGATGATAATCCACTACCTTCGCGGTTGCTAAGCTTGTCCGAATGCAACCCGTGATGAATAGGGGATGGCAACTTCCATATTTAGCATATTGAGATCTTTTCTGCCATGCGTCCGAATGCAACCCGTGATGAATAGGGGATGGCAACTTCGTCTTTCAACTTCCTGCAACACATCTTGCAGGTTGTCCGAATGCAACCCGTGATGAATAGGGGATGGCAACAAAGATAGAGAATGGACTTGCCCAGACTGTAAAACGTCCGAATGCAACCCGTGATGAATAGGGGATGGCAACCCGAATGTGCCCAGGGTTGTAGCGGTATTGTAGTCATGTCCGAATGCAACCCGTGATGAATAGGGGATGGCAACATATCCTCATTTGAAAGAACTTTTAACACTCCTTGTCCGAATGCAACCCGTGATGAATAGGGGATGGCAACTTATTAATCCATTGTTCATGTGTTGGCATTTTTAGAGTCCGAATGCAACCCGTGATGAATAGGGGATGGCAACCTGATTCCGCTTAGTGCCGCAATTTCAGAATTAGAGTCCGAATGCAACCCGTGATGAATAGGGGATGGCAACTTAAAATATTCTTCTTCATCAACAACCCCTAATACTGTCCGAATGCAACCCGTGATGAATAGGGGATGGCAACGATATAATGACCAATATAGAAAGCGTTAGCAGTTGTCCGAATGCAACCCGTGATGAATAGGGGATGGCAACAAGGTAATATTGTTGGAAATATTCCAAACAGTATTTGTCCGAATGCAACCCGTGATGAATAGGGGATGGCAAAGAGTACATGAGCATATTTTACGCTTCTTCCTACAAAAGTGGAGATTGAGTCCATGACAGAAAAAATAGGGTTATTAAACTAATTAACTCAAATCTCCCATTTTGATCCATATAGTAATCTGTTTAATTATTGTCTTGTTTTATAGTATACTTAATAATTTCAATCATCTCTTGAAACTCACCATCATCAGGCATATGTTTTGCAAATTCGACGAGGCTGGACAGTTGTAAGCACCTGTCGAATTTCTCGTATTCTACACCTTTACCTTTCAGGTAATTTATCAGTTCGGAGTTTGTAACTTCTTTCTTTAAGCCGTATTTGTAGCTAAGATACAAACGCAGAGCCTGTGAAGCAGCTCCATAAGCTTCCTTGAACTGCTTTTCTTCATAGAGAGATATGGATTTTTCCACAAGTTTTTCTGCTTCCTTCCTGAAGTCAAAGGTTTCTTCCCTGAGTGATATCTTTTCCTCAACCAGTGTGTTCTGCTCTTTTTTATCCGAATATTTTTTGTACGCCAGATAAGCGAGAACAAGCAATACCAGAATTCCTGTGAGATATACAGGGTAAAGGTTCCTTTCCTGTTCTCTTACAAGTTCGACATCCTCAACACTGCCGTTTACAAATTTTGCATTGATCCGGGCTGTTTCATTGGAGGGATTTTCATATTGTATCTGAAGAGCTGTAGCGTTGTTCTCCCGGGAAAACGTTGAATCTATTTCTTCAAAACCATCTTCTTGAAGTTGATTCAGATAGTTCTGGAAATCCTTGTTCTGAGAAAGCAGGTCCCTCAGTTTTTGTCTGTCTTCTGCCGTATCAGTCTGCAGACTCTTCATCGTACCATTATTCATTTCTCCCTGAATGCTTGCCTCATCACTATTTTGTTTCTCATAACTTGCCGTGAAAGTTCCCGTATTATTTGATGATGGATTAGCACTGAGTGAAGTCAAATTGTATCCAAGAGCAGATAATTCCTGATTTGCCTTCTGGAAGTCCTGATTAGCTGCAATTTGCTGCTGGAACTGCTGCTGCATTTGTTGCTGTTGTTGTACCTGTTTTTGCATCTCCTCTTTCAGTGCTGAAGTATCCTGATTCAGCTGGTTGTTTTGCGAAGCCTGCTGTGGGGTTTGCGCTGTATACTGCGGATTCATCATCTGCTGCATTATTTGCTGCATTTGCTGTTCTTGCTGTGCAAAAGGGTCCGTTGCTTGCTGTGTACTGGATGCTTCCTGAGAAGAGCTCTGCATCGGATAGGTCTGATTTTGCTTATCTGATTCATTTTCAACAAAATGTATGGTAATGTCGCCAAGACTGACAACTTTACTTCCATTATCATCGTAATTGAAATTGAGCGATACACTTAGAGTTTCAGGCTCATCGCTGCTCCCGAACCCAAGGTTAACTGTAGAGTTGCCTTTACTTACCAGAAAGTTCGTTGATTTTGAATTGGAACTTGAAAAGTGAACTGATCCACTATTAATTTCCTGTGTAATCGTATATCCCAGGATGCCGTTTATATCATTATTACATAAATTGGTGATATTAAGAGGAATATATGCCTGTTCTCCTACCCGGAAATAATAATCCTTCTGGGGAACTGAGAATATTATGTTCCCTTCAGCATAAGCTACAGGTGCCAGTAGCAAGAAAAGTGAAAAAATGGCAATGGATTTTCTTATCATTGCAGTATCCTTCCTTTCCCATACCTATAATAGATCTGAATAAATAATGTCAGAAGCGCTGCAAAGAAGAACCAGTCTTTAATGTTTGTTTCTTCTTTTTCTCTGTTTATGTTCTCGCTGATGTTCCTGTAAATTTCATCCAGTGTTTTGTCATCAACTGATTTGAAATATTTTCCACCGGTATCATTAGCAATGGCTTGCAGGGTAGCTTCATCAAGTTCTGCATACTGCGGGTTCCCAAACCAGTCATATCCGAGTAACACCTTATTGTTTGAACCCATACCGATAGTATAGACCTGGATTTTGTTAGCTTTCGCATACTGGATCGCCTCATCAGGGCTAATGTAACCTGCATTATTCACACCGTCACTTAACAATATAATTACTTTTTTCTTGTTTGGAATGGACGAAGCCATGTCAATACCGAGACTAAGCCCATCTCCGATAGCAGTGCTGCCTTCTTTTGGTGCAATGTCCCGAAGTTTTTCAATTACTTTCTCTTTATCGGGACTTAGATAAGCTGCAGTAGTAGCCCCGGATTCAAAAGTGACAATTCCTGCGTAATCCTTACTTTTAAGAGAATTGATCAATATTTCAGCCGATGATTTTGCAGCCTCCAGTCTTGACGGGGTATAATCCTGTGCCTGCATACTGCCTGAAACGTCCATTACAAGTACGACATTTACCCCTTCTTTAGTCTGTTTAAGAGGGATGTGAGGGTTTGAAAAACCAATTATCATCAGGCCTATGGTCACCAATAACAGATAAAAAAGATATACATCCCGTTTTGACTTTTTTGTGTCACCCAACGCGGATTTAATAAAAGCGAGGTTGCTGAATTTTATTGCTTCGTTCTTCTTCTGCATCCTGGCTTTTTTATGTAGATAATTAATAAGCGGAATTATCAGCAAGAATATAAGCATATAAGGAGAGTCAAAACCTGTCATCATCTTATCTCCTTATTTTTCTGGTCCTGAAGAATTTCTTAAGTGCGATTTCATAGGGTTCATCTGTAACAAGGTCAACCATATCGATTTTTATTTTCCTGAACAGTCTCTGTAAAGCTTCATTATGTTCCATGACAAGTTCTGCATAACGTCTCCTGAACTCTTCATCGGAAGTATCGACCAGAAGTTGCTCCCCGGTTTCCTCATCTTCCAGTTCTATAAGACCAACGTCAGGAAGTCCCTGTTCACGTCTATCAGTTACTCTTAATGCTATGATATCGTGCCTGTTTTTCATTACTTTAAGAGGCTTGGAGAAGTCATCGGAACAAAAATCAGAGATTACAAAGACAAGGCTTCTTCTTTTGAGCAGCATGGCAATGAACTCCATACTTTTCAAAATGTCCGTCTTTTTTGCAACAGGCTCATAAGAAATCAAGGTGCTGAGCAGTTTAAGAACATGTTTCCTGCCTTTTCTGGCCGGAATATACTTTTCAATCCCCTCGGTAAAAATGAAAAGCCCGACATTATCGTTGTTTTTCATGGCTGCAAACATCAGGCTTGCTGCTATGTCTATTGCTTTTTGTTTCTTTGTGATGTTACTTCCGAAGCTTCCGGAAGCCGACATATCTACGGCAAAATAGACACGCAGGTCTCTTTCTTCAATAAATTCCTTAATGAAGGGATGATTGAACCTTGCAGTAACCTTCCAGTCAATTGCACGGACATCATCACCCGCTCTGTATTCTCTTATTTCAGAAAAATCAATACCCTGACCCTTGAACACAGAATGATAATTTCCAGTGATCAGTCCCTCTACCTGTTGTTTTGTGCTGATCTCTATACGCTTTACCTGCTTAATAACTTCTTTTGCACGCTGCATATAGCACACCGATTATAATTTGTATACTTCTCCACTAGCGAAAATCTTGATCCGGCCGATCAGGGCACTTTTACTCTGTTCAGTATCTGTGCAATTATCTGGTCGCTGGTGACCTCTTCAACTTCCGCCTCATAGTTAAGAAGTATACGATGCCGAAGCACATTGTATGCAACAGCTTTTATGTCTTCAGGGATCACATATCCTCTCCCGCCAAGCATTGCATGTGCTTTTGCAGCAAGTATAAGCCATAGGGATGCACGTGGAGATGCTCCAAATTCTATGTAGCCTTCTGCGTCAACACCATAAGTTTGTGGGTATCTCGTTGCATCCACAATCCGTGCCACATAGTCTTTGATCTTTCTGTCAGCATATATCTGGGGATTGAAATCCTGGATCTCAATTATTTGTTCAGATGTGAGTATCCTCGAGATCTGGGGCTGTATGCCCTGCGTAAACCTTTCAATGATCTCAATTTCATTATCTTTCGTGGGATAATTAATAAGAAGTTTGAACATGAACCTGTCAACCTGTGCTTCGGGGAGCTTATAGGTCCCTTCTGACTCTATCGGGTTCTGTGTTGCCATTACGAGGAAAGGGCGCTCGAGTTTGAAAGTTTCTCCCTGTATACTTACCTGTCTTTCCTGCATCGCTTCTAAGAGTGCTGACTGGACCTTTGGAGGAGCACGATTAATCTCGTCGGCAAGGATGAAGTTAGCAAAAATAGGACCTTTAAGTGTAGAAAAGGAAGCATCGTTGTGGTTGTATATTTTGGTGCCGGTTATATCTGCCGGTAACAGGTCCGGTGTAAATTGGAGTCTTACAAAATCACAATCAAGGCATTCTGCCATTGTTCTGACCATGAGAGTTTTTGCGAGTCCAGGGACCCCTTCAAGCAGAACATGACCCTGGGACACCAATGCTATAAGCATGCTGTCAATAATGTCGTCCTGTCCAATTATTTTGTTTTTGATCTCGGATCTTAGTTTTGAGATCTGTTCAGAATAGTAGCTCGCTTTTTCATTGAGCCTCAGAATATTTTCATCCATTTACTCACCTTCGGTAAAGAATGCAAATTTAATATTCTATTCAGTATCTTTAAGTTTTTTTCCTGAGACATTCGCGCAGTGGTAAACCCTTCCGGCACAGGATATGTATTATATAATTAATAAAGTTTATTCAGTTAGTGTAACGGATTCATACAAAATATGAAGAATCGTGGAATCGTTTGCCATTAGCGAAATAAAATTACCCATTTTTGGAAGTTAAAAATCTACAAAAGAACTATGGGTAAAAAAATTTTTTAAGATATAAGAATAGAATGACTGAAAATATAAATTATGGTTCAATGAGCACAGTTATGGGACAGAGATTGTGTGATTAGGTTCAGTAAACATCCTCAGGCTCAAAGACCTTTTCACCCACAACCTCTCCGTCTAGAGTTCGGTAAAAACATGACCTGTACCCCATATGGCAGGCCCCTCCAACCTGTTCCACCAGCAGGAGAACAGAATCCATATCGCAGTCGATCCTGATTTCCTTTACTTTTTGCAGATGCCCGGAAGTTTCTCCTTTTTTCCATAATTTTTGCCGGCTGCGGCTCCAGAAATGGGCAATTCCTGTCTCAACGGTCTTTTCAAGGGCTTCCCGGTTCATATAAGCACACATCAGAACCTCCTTGCTTTTCCGGTCCTGAACAATGGCAATGATCAAACCGTTTTCGTATTTCAGGGTATCAAAGTCAATCATATGTGAGATAGATTGTGAATGTAGTATAAAAAAGGAAGGAAAATAAAATTTTTCAGAAGAGATCGTGAAAATGAAAACATAGAGTTAATTTTACATAAAACAGGTTTTCTCAAAATAACCGGAAAAATTCAAAAAAATGACGGGAAGATTATTATTCACGGTTTGATCCCCAGAACATCCTCAACATATGCCCTTAAAATTTCTGCAACGCTCCATGCCTGGGCAATGCAGCCTCCTGGAGAATAAGGGAAGTTACCATCAAACACTTCTGAAACCGTTCCTATGCCTGCAGTCTCAAGATGCGTATCAAATCCCTGGAGAAGAGCACGCATATCCTCAAGGCTCTTTTTGGAATAGTTATTCACTTTTCTGTAGGCTTTGACATAGGGACCGAGAAGCCACGGCCAGACTGTCCCATTATGGTAGGCTGAGTCCCTGTCTTCTGGTCCTCCCCTGTAAAGTCCCACGTAAGAAGGATTATCCATTGAAAGTGTTCTGAGCCCAAAAGGTGTTAGAAGGTCCTTTTCCACCCTGTCCACGATGGCTTTTTCTTTATCAGGAGAGAGCATTGTGTAAGGGAGCGCAACTGCAAAAATCTGGTTCGGACGGATAGAAGGATCTTTAATCTGATTTCCTTCCCCGTCTTCAGATACAGTATCATAGAGGCAGTTAGCCTCAGGGTTCCAGAAAACTCTTTCAAAGTTAGAGGCTGCACCGGCGGCAAGAGTTTCGTATGAAGATGTTTCCTTTCCGAGAAGGTCACCGAGCCCGGAGGCAGTCCTGAGAGCATTATACCACAGGGCATTAATTTCACAGGCTTTACCTGCTCTCGGAGTCACAGGAATATCATTCACCTTAGCATCCATCCAGGTCAGTTGAGGGCCGTGCCGGATTAGATAATCAGAATCCATCGCAATTCCGAAATCCGTACCCTTACTATAATTATCTATTATGTCTTCCACGGTTTCCCACATATCCGAAAGGAACAGGAGATCTTCTGTATATGCAAAGTAACGGCTCAGGGCATGAATAAACCAGAGAGACGCATCGACAGTATTATAGATGGGTTCTCCTCCGAAAGCAGGGAAATTATTGGGTATCAGGCCTCGTCTGCAGTTGCTGGCAAAGTTTTTAAGGATGGATCTGGCATCCTCAAAACGGCGGGGGATCAAAACCAGACCAGGCAGAGAGATCATTGCATCCCTGCCCCAGTCTGAAAACCAGGGATAACCGGCGATTATCGTTTTTTCACCTGTAAGAGGGTGTTTTACGATAAAAGAGTCGGTTGCCCTGAGAAGTTTGAGAGCAAAAGGTTCGGTAAGCCTTGAATTGAAAGCAAGGAGATTCTGGCGGTAAACCTCTCTTGTATAGAGTTCTTCAGCTTTTTCAAAAGAAAGAGAGGAAATATTTTCAGTCGAAGCAGCAATGAAAAAATAAGAGGTTCCCAGTTTAAGTCTGCTTTCGAAATAACCAGGATTGAAGTTATCTTCCTGAAAAGCGAGCCCCCGCTCTTTCTCAATATCGTACTCAAAATTATAATACCACTTTGGATCGGCATGGTACTGGAGGTTGGATGAAAGCCAGAAAGTAAAGCCATTGGAGCTTTCCAGTTTCACTCCTTCGGTTTCAGTTTTCTGGGAAAAAGTAATGTCCCTGGAACGCGTGGTTCCGTGAAAACTCCTTGCGTTCACCAGAGGAAAAATTCTCAGCAAAGCCCCATCTCTACGGCACCTGACCTCATAGAGAATGCAGGTGGTATTACTATTATGCACCATGAAAATCTTTTTTTTCACGGTAAAGTCTCCGGGCTGGTAAACCCAGAGAGGAGAAGGTGCCAGAATAAACCTGGAAAGATAGGTAAATCCTTCGGGATAAACCGTACCCGGGTATTTATGAGTTGCAAGCTGGTAAACCTCTTCATTATAAGAGATTTCTTCATCCAGGGAAGACAGCAGTAAAACCCTGCCAGGGGAATTCGCCGGAGCCGCAACAAGGAGCCCGTGGTAAGTTCGTGCCCCAGCTCCAATTATTGTAGATGAAGCGTATCCTCCAATTCCATTACCTGTAATCCATTCTTTTTTTATGCCTTCTTCATAAGTACGAAACGAATCTCTTCCAAGCCGTATCCCACTCATACATACCTGATTAGGATTTGATTTCTTATATAGTTGTACGTCTGGAAGGGAGAGCTTTAAACATAGAAGTAAGCATACGGTATAATAAGTTTTAAGATAATTATATTTTAATTGTAAACATAAACTATTTTAGCTGTGCAGGACATAAGAAAGTGAGAATCATGAAGCAAGACCTTTTAGAACTCCTAATTGATATCTTCAAATCATCCGGATACAATGTCATAATATCCAGCCAGTATGACATTCTTGTTGAGAAAAACGGGCATAAGGCTTACGTCATGTGTGCCCTGACGCCAGATTGTGAAGAAATAAGATCTTTTTCGGAAAAGATAAGAGGTTGCACCGGAATTTATGTGATTACCCAGAAAACATCTGGAGAACTGAACGATTACGCAGCCGAACTCGGGATATACATATGGGATAGGGACGAACTGGCTCTTCAGATTGGAAGAGCTGTCCTGGCAAATATGGAAAGAAAATCAAGGGATTATCAGACAGAATCTGAATTACCCTCAAAGGAATATAAGGAACAGACAGCTTCTGCCCCGGAATTCTCCAGGGAAGAGGAAAGCTTCGAAAAGGAGCCCTGTTCCATGGGGGAACTTGTACCGCTTCAAGACATGCCGAGAGAAACAGAAAAAATCTCTTTTGGATCGAGAATCATGTCTCAGGTAGAGGAAAGGAGATCTTTGAAGAGACTTGAGGAAACTGAGGCTCCCAGAGTTGAACAGTATGAGATGCTGAATATTCAATCTGTAGAGCCGAAAATTTCTAAAGATCAGGCAATTGTTATTGCGAAACCTTATCTCAGCAGCCCTAAAGATGCTATTTTAAAATTCGTACCTTTCTGGAAGTATTCTTACACTGTTGAAGCAGAAAAAAAATTCAGGTCAAAGGTTGTGTGTATTACAGGAGAAGGAAAAGGTTTTCTCAACGCCCTGAACAAGTCAAAAGAAAATATGGATATAGAAGGGCTTGGAATACCTACCAGAATTCCGGCAGTGCAGTACGAGGTAAAACGGCCGAATGTAGATAAAAAGCAGGCAGAGAAGATTCTTCTTGATTCAATTATAAAGGAGAACACACGAGAAATGCGCTTTAATAACCTGGAAGGGCAGGCAGTTATCTACGAACAAAAATGTATTAGCCCGAAAGCTGATGAAATAGAACTTAATACGGATCTTGTTTATATTCCGGTATGGGAAGTAAAAGGAAAAAGAAATTCCCTTGAGATCAATGCTTATAACGCCAGCGTGCTTGAAGAGCCTGTGGATGAAGATGCTGAATTCCTGTAAGGGAGATCAAAAATATCGGAAGAAAAATATATAATATAGAAAATATATTTATATATTGGGAGAAAAAGAACTCCTGGAAAATAGAAATCCGCCATCTGCCCTTCAAGACTTCTTGATAGGCTTTTTCAGGAAAAATGGATGCCATCTCAGATAAGCATTATATGTTTTAGATGCAAGACTATATAACGCTTGGGAGTTATCTGTAAGCTGTAACGGATGGCATTCTTTAAAAATTAAAGATCTTCAAATTTTAAATTTATCAAAATGAAAAAAGAGGTGCAAATAAATGATCGAAGTAACAGAAAAAGCTGCAACAGAACTGAAAACATTGCTGGAACAGGAAGGTAAGCCTGAACTTGCTCTCAGAATTTTTGTTGCTGGAGTAGCCTGCAGTGGAGTACAGTACGGACTGGCCCTCGACGATGAAGTTAAAGAAGACGACGTCACGATGGAAAGCAATGGAATAAAGCTTGTAATGGCAAAGGACATCGAGAGGAGCTTCTCTGAGGGCAGCATCGATTACATAGAAGATGAAAATGGGAAAGGTTTCCTTATCCGCAACCCCAACGCAGGCGGATGCGGTACCTGTGGCGGATGCCATTAAATAGTCAGACTGCGCTGAACGCATAAATACCCGAACCTGAAGAAGCAAATAAAGAAGTAAAACAAAGGAGAAAGAAGATCTATGTTTCCAGGAATGGGAGGCGTGGGAGGCCGGGGAATGAACCCGGCTAAAATGAATAAGATGATGAAGCAGATGGGGATTGATGTTAAGGAACTGAAGGATGTTGAAGAAGTTATTATAAAGACTGCAGATTCCAATATAATAATTGAGAACGCAAATGTTACTATAATGACAATCCAGGGTTCGGAAACATATCAGATTGTAGGCGATGCAAAGGAAGTCCCCAAATCTCTTGAAATCCCTGCCGAAGACATCAAACTCGTAATGGAGCAGACCGGCGTTTCCGAAGAGGAAGCCAGGGAAGCCCTGAAGAACTCAAACGGAGATCTGGCAGAAGCCATTGTGGCGCTTTCTTCTGCCTGATTCCTTTTCTTCCCAAATTGCGATTCGGGATCACAGGAAAACGAAGATTTTCTGGGAGTTGCGATGAAATCGCAACAGCCCGCAGTCTGTTTCGCTTCGCTCAAGCAGACTAATTTGTGGTTTTGAAAATCCTTTACTTTTCAAACCGTATCAATCAGTATTTAGGCTTCCCTTCTTTTTTGCTACTCTCAATAGGAAATGACGAATTTACTTGAGAGAAGTCGTTTTTTTAACAGCCCTGGAATCATAGAAATCTTCTGTATTTCAGGGAATTGCAATTTATATCCTTTCCGAGTTTCGCCTCGGGAGTACGCAGTCCTTTCCGAGTATCGCGTCGGAAGCACGAGGTCCTTTCCGAGTTTCGCGTCGGAAGCACGAGGTCCTTTCCGAGTTTCGCGTCGGAAGCACGAGGTCCTTTCCGAGTTTCGCGTCGGAAGCACGAGGTCCTTTCCGAGTTTCGCG
>Ga0208825_1000286_pt1 | contig 51755 bp, 36 predicted proteins | sample AD_UKC113_MetaG_FD_184450 | JGI IMG/M metagenome (GOLD analysis project Ga0208825, IMG submission 184450) | Active sludge microbial communities of municipal wastewater-treating anaerobic digesters from Hong Kong - AD_UKC113_MetaG (SPAdes)... | ecosystem: Engineered > Bioreactor > Anaerobic >... | reverse complement strand
ATTCTCATTGCGAGATGCCAGAAGTTCCCAGAATATGAGGGGAAAAGTTTAAAGGAAATCCTGGCCCGGCAGGGCAAGACAGCCAGTGCTGAAGCCGGAGCTGACCTGATCATTGAGCTGGTCAAAGCAGGAGATGCCTCGGCTATTTTCTTTCAGATGGATGAAGAAGATGTTGAGGCCTTAATGAAGCTGCCCTATGTCATGATCGGTTCAGACGGCGGATTGGAAAAAGTGGGAGTAGGCAACCCCCACCCCAGAAGCTATGGAACCTTTGCCAGAGTGCTGGGAAAATATGTCAGAGAACGGCAGATTCTTGGGCTGGAAGAAGCCATAAGGAAAATGACCTCTCTGCCAGCTCAGACTCTAAGACTGGTCGATCGGGGCCTGATCAAAGCCGGCTTTTTTGCTGATGTGGTGATTTTTAATCCAGAGGAGGTCAAAGATCTGGCTACCTTCGCTTATCCACACCAATACAGTCGCGGCCTTATCAGCGTAATTGTCAATGGACAGGAGGTACTGGCTGGTGGTCAGTTTACCAATCGAAGACCGGGCCAGATTCTCTATGGGCAAGGCTACAGGCCGAATTAAACGTTGACTTGATTTTTGACTGTTAAGCAGGGTTGTTAACCGCCTATTGACAAAATAAATTCTATATATATAAATTTATGTCAGCAATGAAGGCGTCATAAATAAAGAAGAGGGAAAGGAGGTCATCGTGTCAAAGCAATTAAAATTGTTGTCATGCCTGTTTTTCTGCCTTTTTTTACTGGCTTCTCTAGGGTCAGCTCAGGAAAGAGGCTCGGTTAGAGGTCTGGTCAAGAGTGATGCCGGTCAGGCTCTGGAAAATGCTACCGTAGTTATTTCTGGCCCGGCCCTCCCTATGGGGAGAGAGTACGTAACAGGAAAAGACGGGAGCTTTATCTTCCAGGCTCTGCCTCCCGGTAAATATACTCTGGTTGTTACTCACCCTGAAATGATCGATTTTACTGCCGAGGTCATTGTGGCTGTAGCCAGAGAAACTTTTGTCAATGCCGTTATGCATCCCCTGGGTAAAATCCAGGAAGAAGTGACGGTGGTAGCGGCTACCCCCGTGGTTGATCTTAAATCCACTGAGGTCTCATCTAACTGGGTATCAGAGGTTGTTCAAAAGTTACCTCTGGGACGTTCTTATTCTTCACTCTTCCAGCTGGCGCCAGGTGTAGCTGACAACCGTGACTTTGCCCCTAATGCCGGTGGTAACAAGCAGGACAACGTCTATCTTTATGATGGATCTAATATTACCAATCCTTTCTATGGCTTTCTGGGTGCCAATTTTTCTGAGCTGGACATTCAGGAGGTAAACATAAAAAGAGGAGGGATTAGCGCTGAGTTTGGCCGGGCGGCAGGTATGGTAACTAATGCTATTACTAAATCCGGTTCCAACCAGATCTCTGGAACTTTTCGCTTTATATTTGCCCCTTCTGATTTTACCTGGAAAAGCCATGATCCCAATCTGGTGACCAAGTATGATCAGTATACTCCTTCTATCGGGCTCGGTGGCCCGATAATAAAGGATAAAGTCTGGTGGTATGTTTCAGCTAACTTACCTTATTCCAAGACGACCGGCCGGATCAATAATCTTGGACCAGTTCCTGATGCTAAGAATACGGCCACTGAATTATTTGCTAAAATTACAGCTAACCCCTGGCGCTCTCACCTGTTTGCCGTCAGCATTAGAAACAATGATTATACCGAAAAAAATGCCGGTATCGGGGTCAATGACCATCCAGCTGTGGCGGTCAATGGAGACGGATTGTCGAGAATTATCTATGCCTCCTGGGTCTGGACAATTAATCAGTCAACTTTGATTGAAGCCAAATATGACCATGTCAATGAAAATTATTCAAGCCTTCCAATTAATGAGCTGGGTTATCTGCCAACTCCGTTCAACTATCTTGAACCCTGGACCATGGGTTATTTCAGGACAGCGGCCGGTTATATTGGTGGTGGGGCGACTGCTTCCGGACAGTATGTCGGGGCAGCTTCAGAATACAATACGCAGAACTTTTATCGGGACGAATTCAAGCTGGTATTGACCAAATATCTGGATTTTACCGGCCATTCCCATGTAATTAAAGTTGGCTTCAGTTATGATAATGGCGGCGAATATCTGGAAAGGCTGGCCAATGGCTGGGGAAGCATTATCACTACCACCTACAGCGGACAACCCGCCTTTAGAGCCCGTTATTACTCAGAACAGCCAGCCCAGGATTCGAGCGGTCGCACCTATGGCCTGTTCGTTCAGGATAATATTACCATCGGCGAACGATTAACTCTAACCCTTGGCCTGCTGGCTAACCGGGATGAATTTAGCAGCAAAACTGATAAAAAGCACACCTTCTTGACCTTCAATTTTGGCCAAGAGATCCAGCCAAGAATAGGCTTTACTTTTACCCCCAGCTTGACAGTTCGAGATAAGATATTTGCCAGTTTCGGGCGCTACAACAATATGGATAACCGCTCGATTGCCAGAGCAGCTGCTCCCATCCGAATTTACAGGACAGATGCTTACATTTCCCAGGCTGACGGAACTGTTCTAGCCACCGTCATTCAGGGCAATGAAACGGGCAAGATTATTTTACCTGATCTAAAACCGACTTATACTGATGAGTTTGTTGGTGGCTACAGCCGTCCCTTGAATAATCACTGGAGTTTTGAAATTTGGGGTGACTACCGCTATGTCAAACATGTTATTGAAGATTTCCCTACCCGCAACCGGGAGACCAGCCCATCCAGTTATGTTTATGGCAACCTGGACGGTCAGCTAATGTCCTGGCAGAGCCTGCCGCCAGAAATACAGGCTCTTATTCCACAGTCTGGTTTTACTGATTTTTATGCTGGTAAAGCCAAAAGAACTTATAAGGCTGTAACTTTTGAATTGAAAAGGCAGTATGCTGATCGCTGGTCTTTTAACCTGTCTTATACCTGGAGCCGCCTGGAAGGCAACTGGGACCTTGACTATCAGGCTGGGACAGCCCTGTTTTATGCTTCCTCTTATATTGAAGATGCACCAGGATTATATCTGAGCGATCCCAACCGGGAAGGATTTCTGTCTGGAGATAGAACCCATGTCTTAAAAGTCTTTGGTACCTGGGAATTTGCTCGTCATTTTGTCCTGGGTGGCTATTTAAGAGTACAGAGCGGTGCTCCCTGGGAAAAACGTGGACTTGATTATTATGGCAACTATCTTGCCTATCTGGAACCGGCTGGTTCACACCGGACGAAAACTTGGGTTAATTGTGACCTGCAGCTAAGCTATGAAATTCCTCTGGGTAAATTTAGAAGCACAATTGAAGCCAGGATGATGAATCTCTTTGATACCCAGACTGCTTTAAGAGTAGACGTACGTGGCGATCAGCCAACCTTCATGATGCCGACTTCCTTTGCTCCACCCCGGACCTTCACCCTGACTTTATATGTGTCGTTCTGAGTCCAGAATTTGGAGACCGGATCGAGCTCAAAAAAAGTCAGGTCAGAAAAAAGATTAATCGCAACAAGGGGCGCCAGAGAGCGCCCCTTGTTATTGGCTTTTGCTGGCTTGTTTTTTTTCTGAAGCCAGAATGCCCGCTGACATGTATTCGTCCGGAGGAAACTCTTGAATCCAGACTTTAATGGTGTCGAGGGAGGCATTAATTGATTGCTGGACAGCGGCTGTCACCGCTTCCAGTAAGGCCTTTTTTTGTTCTTTGCTTCTGCCGGCCAGCAGATGGATTTCAACCAGGGGCATAACCAGTCTCCTTTTCCTAAGTAAGATTTCTATGATCAGCCAGCCCAGCTGGCTTTTCTTTTTCGCTCAACAGGTCAATGAGTTCAGCCAGGACCATTGCGGTTGCTCCCCAGATTTTGTAACCATTAAATTCAAAAAAGGGTACGAGCACAGTCTGTCCTCGTCGCCACTGCCGCTCTTCCTTCCTGTTTTTTGAATTGAGGAGGTGAGCCAGAGGGAGTTCAATAATCTCCGCTACTTCCTGGGAGTTCGGCCGAAAGTCCGGCCTCAGATCAGTGATGGCTACCATTGGATACAAGCAGTAGTTACTGATTTCAATATAAAAAGGAGTCAAGCGGCCGACCAGCTTTACTCTGGCGGGATCTACATTGATTTCTTCCTCTGCCTCTCTAATTGCTGCCTGTTCTAATGATTCGTTTTCTTCTTGCTGACCACCGGGAAATGAGATCTGATGCTGATGGTGTCGGACCTGACCGCTCCTTTTTATGAGAACCAGATAAATTTCTTCCTGGTGAGGATAAAACAGAACAAGGACGGAGGCTGGCCAGGCCGGCCGGTTTTTTCCCTTATCGTTAATAAAGGTGGATAACGGCTTGACGCTCATTTTTAGCTGGGAACTGAGCCCTGGCAGGGGGCGTTGCAGGCGCTCTTTTAGATATCTTTCTAAATCAAAAATGGAATTCAAAATGTTTTCTTCTCGATTCATCTTGTTGCTGGCTGATCAAAAATAACCTCAATTATTTTCTCTATCTAAGGTAGACTAAAGTCTTTAATAACTGTTCTGCCAGTCCAATCTGGTAACCTTCTGAATGAAAAATAATATCACCGTTTTTTCTGACGGCAGCTACCAGCGGCAGTTCGTGTCGATCAATTTTCAGAGCCTGACTTAAGGCCGAAAATAATTGATCTGCAAAATCATAAACCACAACTGTATTAGTTGGTAGACCAGGATAAATGTCCGGCTTGAAACCGGCCGGCAACCTATCCCTGGCCACAGCCAGTACACAGCGACCAGGCCACTCCGAGAATGAAGAGCTAAAAGTCTGAACTTCGTCCATTAAATGTTTAGTCGGTTCCTGCTCAGGTGCGATTAACAGCAGTATGAAATTGTTCTGACCGACGAGACTTTCAAGATCAGTCTGGCCTTGCGCTTCTGCTTTAATTACTTGAGGATTGGTCATCAATTTTCCGGCTACTACCGGTGGAGCTGGTTTTTCTCTCAGGATCAGATTGACTTTTTTCTTTTCTCCTGGTTGGAGTTTAAAATGCAGCAGATGACAGAGGACACTACCGTCTGCTTGCCGGTTGCCGGTGATGAGTCTGTACTGGCCAGCTGTGACCTGGAGCTCGGCTGGAAATGAGGTCAGGGCTGGGTCATTTTCAAAGTTGAGTGTCTGGTAACGATGGCCGTCAAAGCGACCCAGTGTAAAATGGGTATAATAAACTGGCTTTTTTATGCCTGCTATTGCCTGGTAAATTAATTTTAAACTGGCCTTTTCTGGAGCTGAGGGCTCGGCTGGTTTGATTTCTACCCACTTATTTCCTTGAAGAAAAGCAGGCTGACCGCTGACCTGGTCGATTCTGGCCGGGCAACCAGCGGTTCTGGCCAGAGCCACCAGAAGAATCCTTTTAGAATAATCATCGGCTCGACCCAGCTCCAGAACCCGGTCGGGAAAAAGTGGAACATTATAGTAGTTACTATCGTCTGACATGATATTTTTTGCTAGCCAGTCGGCTATCAACTGGGGATTGGCCCGAAACTCTGCCCAATGGTTATGGCTGAATTTCTGCTGGAGAGCAGAACGCCAGGAGGTCAGCAGTTCACGCCCGATTCGGGGAGAGATGACATAACGCACATAGGTTTCATCATCCAGGCCAGCCATTTTTTCAGGTCTGAATCTCAGGTGATGGAGCAGGACTTCGGCTGGGGTGTCTCTCAGGTCCTTTTCAGTTATAGCCCCAAGCAAAGCCAGTCCATAATCTTTTTCTTCTGGTTTTAAACTTTCCAGAAATTTTATGATCTCTGGCCAGTTGCCACGGCTTTTTTGCAGGTAAGTCCAGGCTATCTCGGGCGGAAAGCCTTTTTCTTCGGCCCACTGACGGGCTTGGTCTTCAGCTATAAAAGTTGCTTCATAAGTCTGCCTGATAGCATCTTCCTGGAGCAGACGACGGTTATTTTCCTCAACTTTAGCCGGATCTAACGGCGGGACATTTCTGGCAGCTGGTGGGATAAGATCGAGGTCAGCTTCCTCGTCGGTCGGTTCTGTACTGGAAAGGGTCAGCTCAGCCGGGCCCGTTTGCCCGCCAAAGACCTGTCTCCAGGCTATCCGTCCATCCTTTTCTGCCCAGATAATTAAATCGCCAAAGCCAGTGGTCAGGCTGGCTTCTCCTTTTTCATCGGTGAGGTGGCTGACAAGAGGATAAAATTCAGCATAATTATAAAGACAGAAATCAACACTGGCGCCAGATACCGGTTGACCTTCAGTATCCTTAACCTGAACCTTTAGTTTAGCGGTCGGAGCATAGAAAGTTAGCAGATTAAGGCGAGTGAAAAGCTCTGACCTGGTAATTACTTCTTCTGGACCTTGATACTGACCATAGACGGTGGTATGGACCAGCATGGCTCTACTGGCTGGCCCGGTAAACCAGCCCCGATTCAGCTCTGGCTCAGGCTCACAGGCTCCGAGATAGTGCCAGATTCCATTGACCCAGACTTCCACCCAGGCATGATTATCGTCAGTATGAGCCCAGCGCGGGGTATAAACTTGACGGGCGGGCAGGCTGACCGCTCTCAAAGCAGCAACAGTAAAAGTGGATTCTTCGCCGCATCGACCAAAAGCGGTTTTAACAGTGGCCAGTGGGGCAGAAGTCCTCTCATCAGTAGCCTTGTAAGTGACTTTTTCGTGACACCAGTGGTTAACTTCCAGGGCCGCCTGATACATATCTAAATTTTTTACTCTCTCTTTGAGTTCCTGAAAGAAAACCTGCCTGGCCTCATCTGGATTCTCATTATTAACCCGATAGGGCAGGACAAAATGGCGGAAAATGTCTTCAGGGATGGTTTTCCCCCAGGAGAAGAACTCCCTGGCCTTCAGGGCCGATCTAACCTGATTCAAGAAATACTTTCCATCCAGATTAGCCAGATCACAGAGTGGCATAAAACCATATAAAAATTCCAGGGCTTCCTTTTCCTCCAGCGATAAAGGTCCCTTGAAGACATCAAAGAGAGCCTCCTGGCGGCCGGCGGCTACTGCCAGGCGCTTTTCAAATTGCTGATGAACAAACTGGCGATAGGTCTGGTCGGAGATAAAGTGCCTGGATTGACGGCAGGAGATGATGAGTGCCGATGAAATGATTAAAACTAAAATTGAGGCAAAAATTAAAATGGAATATTTTCCTCGCCCTGCTTTTCTCATGATCAGTTTATCCGTAAATTTAATTTAAACTGGTATTTTCCCATTCTATTCTGACTTCAGACTGGATTCAAGCTTTATCCAGTGGTAAGTAGCGGCTCTGGTCTTCAATTCCGGTTTTCAACTTAAGTTTCTGCCCGGTAAAATTGTTTCTCAAAACTGATGAATAGTTTATAATTTGATTGTTGAAGAAAATTGAAGTCCCAAAATAAATCATCCTGGGGAGAAAGAGAATTATGAACAAAGTTCGAGGCAGGACGAGCCATCTTAAAAACTTCAAAAGAGACGCCAGGCTATTTCTACTGATTATCATTCTTTTGGTTGTCAGCCTGGGGACGAGCTGTCGATCCGGTGGTCCTGGGGCCTCAAAGCCAGCAGGAGCAGCGCTAGAAGTTAAGCCTGGTGTAGAGGTTTTTCTGGAAAAACATCTCGACCTGGTCAGGGGGAAAAGAGTGGGACTGGTGACCAATCCTTCTGGTGTAGATTCCAGGCTGCAAAGCACCGCCCGGCTTTTTAAAAACAATTCAGCTATTAATCTGGTTGCTCTTTACGGACCAGAGCATGGAGTCAGAGGTGAGGCCCAGGCTGGAGAATATGTTCCGTTTTATTATGATGAAAAATTCGAGCTGCCCGTTTTTAGCCTTTATGGACAGTCATTTAAGCCTGCTCCCGGTATGCTCAATAATATAGATGAGCTGATGAGAACTTTTGATACCCAGTCGGCAGGTAAGATCCCGGAAGAAAAGATGATCAAAGAGATAGATGTACTGGTTTACGACCTGCAGGATATCGGGACAAGGGTTTATACTTATGTGGCCACTATGGCTCTGGCCATGGAAAGTTGCGCTGAGCTGGGACTGGATTTTATTGTTCTCGATCGTCCCAATCCGATTGGAGGAGAGATTTTAGAAGGCGCGGTTTTAAAATACCCGGAATTCAGCTCCTTTGTTGGCCTTTATCCAATCCCCCAAAGGCACGGATTGACTGTTGGCGAGCTGGCCAGATTATTCAATGATAACTTCCTGTCTAAAAAGGCCAGATTGACGGTCATCCCGATGGAAGGCTGGAAAAGAGACAAGTGGTTTGATCAGACGGGTCTACCCTGGGTCATGCCTTCGCCTAATATGCCAACTCTGGAGACAGCTACTGTTTATCCCGGTCAGGTTTATCTGGAAGGAACAAATATCTCAGAGGGAAGAGGAACAACCCGTCCCTTCGAGCTTTTCGGAGCTCCCTGGATCGACGGCTGGGATCTGACTCAGAAGCTTAATAGTCTGAATCTGGCCGGAGTCATTTTCAGGGAGGCCTGGTTTACCCCAACTTTTTCAAAATACCAGGGGGAGAGATGTGGTGGCTGCCAGCTGCATGTGATAGATCGTGAAGCTTTCAGGCCATTTTTAACCAGTTTGTGGATTATAAAGACAATCAGGGACATGTATCCTGATAAGTTTGAATTTCATGTGGATTATTTTGATAAAATTATGGGCAATTCTGATATTAGATTAGCTCTCGAGTCAGGTCAAAGCCCGGAGCAAATCACCAGAGAACTGCAAGCGGATTTAAAAGAATTCGATAAATTGAGACAGAAATATCTGCTGTACTGAGGCCTTAAAGGAAATTAAGATGGCCATCGCTTCTGGTTTTTCCTTAAAATAAGGCTTAAGTCTTGTCAATAATAAAATAATGAGGGAGGTCAAGAAAGATATGAGTGAACGAGAAAAATTAGCCCTGAGCCATCCAGTTTCAGTTATTCTGGATAAGGAGCCAGCCGACTTCGAGCGTCAGGATTTCTTGAAGCTGCTTGCATCCAGGCAACTGGAGAGAATCTCATTCCATTATCTGGGGCTTGATGGGAAAATGAGAGAGTTAAAAATTCCGGTGGCCAGTCGGCGTCAGGTAGAAACCATCCTGGCGGAAGGAGAAAGAGTCGACGGTTCTTCTATCTATAAGGGTCTGGTTGATATGGGACTGTCCGATTTATATGTGGTTCCAGTTTATAAATCGGCTTTTTTCAATCCCTTTGATGATCGAAGTCTGGATTTCGTCTGTCGTTATTTTGATGCCCATGGTCAGCCGGCTCCTTTTACTCTTGATAATATTCTGGCTCGAGCCCACCGTTTATTCCAGAAGAATTCTGGTTTGGAGTTAAGAGCCCTGGGTGAACTGGAATTTTATCTCATCGGTAATTTTGAGCCTAAGTTCTATTTGCCTGAAAAGAAAAGAAGTTATCAGGCTATGTCTCCTTTTATCAAAAGCGGTCAGATTCTGGATGAGATGATGCGTTATGTTACCCAGATCACCGGAGCTGTTAAATATGCCCACACCGAAGGCGGGTATGTTGATTCTGTCAGAAGTGATTTTGAAGAAATTGATGGCAAGCAGGCAGAACAGCTGGAAATAGAATTTTTACCACGGCCGATTGAAGATATGGCCGATTATCTGGTGCTGGCCCGCTGGCTGATCAGAAATGTAGCTTACAAACATGGTCTGATTGCCACCTTTACACCCAAAATAGAAGAAGGAGTGGCCGGCAGCGGCCTGCATTTTCATCTGGAGCTGATTAAGGACGGGAAAAACATAGTAGTTGAGCAGAATGGTCAGCTCAGTCAGGAGGCCAGACAGCTCATTGGCGGTCTCTGCTATTATGCCGATTCATTAAGCGCCTTTGGTAATACCGTTTCTTCTTCATATTTGCGGCTGGTACCAAATCTTGAGGCACCGACCAGAATTTGCTGGAGTGATCTCAATCGCTCGGCCTTAATCAGGGTCCCACTGGGCTGGACCGGAGTCGAAAACCTGGCTCGCCTGATCAATCCTTCTGATCAGACTGATTTTATTCACCCTGATAGCCGCCAGACAATTGAGCTTCGGTCTCCTGACGGCAGCGCTCTTATCCATCTTCTGCTGGCTGGAATGGCCATGGCAGCAGATTGGGCTTTCAGGCCTGATCAGGCCAAATCGGGCGAAAATCAGGCGCTAGAACTGGCCAGGAAGTTATATGTAAAAGGCAATATCTTCGAGAACAGGGAGCTGCTGGAAAGCCTGCCCCGGCTTCCAGGTAGTTGTGTCGAGTCGGCCAGGATTCTCCGGGAGAAAAGAGAGTTATATGAGCGGGAAGGAGCTTTTCCGCCCAGCATCATTGACTATGCAGTCAGAATGCTGGAAGCTGAAGATGATGAATTTATGGCTAAAAAGCTGGCTGACCTCCCGGCCGATGAACGGTTGCGGGAAATTAGAAAAATTATGCATAAAGATTTACATAAACACTGAACTGGCCACTAACAGATTCGGTAATTTATAAGACTGGTTCTTCCGTTAAATGGGTTAACTGCTCGTGTCTTTTCGGTTGAAAAGACTGGAATTCAACCACTGCCGGTGCAGGCTGAACTCGGGGGAGAGCTTTGTCCAGAGTGAATTATACCTTTGATAAAGTTCACGGTAGAGTTTGATTCCAGCCGCTTCGGGCTGAGCGGCCAGGTCGCCCGCTTTTACCAGTCTGGAAACGATTTCTCGAAGCTCTATTTTTTGTCCTTGCTGGCGGCAATAGCACCAGATAGCCTGCAGGGCAGCACCAAAGGCGGCTGATTCGGGTTCCCTGAGGGTAATAACCGGTGTTTCCAGCAGGGTGGAAATAATCTGCAGCCAGCTCTGGCTTCTGGCCCCACCCCCGGTAGCTCTGATTTCTTCGGGCTGGAGACCAATGTCCTTCAGCCGCTTAAACCCATAGTTTAGGTTTAGACTCGTACCTTCCAGGATAGCTCTGGCCAGGCAGGGGGTATTAAAATTCTGGCGGGTCAAACCAAAGAAGACAGCTGAAGCCTCTGGCAGAACCGGAGTCCTTTCCCCATCGAGAAAGGGCAGGAAAATAAGACCACTGGCCCCAGCCGGCGCGCTTTTGACCAGATCTTCCAGCCCCTGGTTATCAATTTTCAGAAGCTCCTTAAATAGCTCAGTAGCGTTGGTCACATTCATGGTGCAAACCAACGGCAGCCAGCCGCCAGTACTGTCACAAAAAGTGGCAATTTCACCCTCCGGGTCAAGAACCGGACTTGAACTGTAAGCAAAGATCGTCCCTGAGGTACCCAGGCTAAGGGTAAAAATCCCCTCTTCTACATTGCCGGTACCAATGGCGGCCATCATGTTATCACCGCCTCCAGCTGCAACCAGAACCTGCTTAAAGCCGAATTCCCGGGCAATTTCATTTCTCATATAGCCAACGGGCTCTTCAGAAGCGGACAGGGGTGGGAGCTTGTTAATAAGCTCTGGATCAATAAGGTTGATTATGTCTCGCTGCCAGCAGCGTCTCCTGATATCCATCAGGCCAGTTCCGGAAGCATCTCCAAACTCCATGTGGAGTTTGCCGGTCAGGTAAAAATTTAAATAATTATGGGGCAAAAGAAGGCAAAAAAGGCGACTATAGTTTTCTGGCTCGTGCTTTTTTAGCCACAGAATTTTGGAGGCTGTGTAGCCGACTGCCAGACTGAGTCCGGTTTTATCTATAAAAGCCTTTTTCCCACCTGCTGCTTCTATTATTTCTTCTGTTTCCCTGACCGTTGAGGTGTCATTCCAGAGTTTAGCCGGTCTGATCGGCTTGAGTTGATTGTCCAGCGCTACTAACCCATGCTGCTGACCTGAAACTCCGAGGCAGACAATCTCAGCCGGATCAATTTTTGAATTCTTAAGAGCCTCCCTGATGGACTGATTCAAAGCTTGGACCCAGGTCTCGGGAGATTGCTCTGATTCACCTGGTTGGAGATTTTTTATCGTCTCATGACGGCTGTAGCCGCGGCCAACGACCAGGCCGCTATCTATCTCTACCACCAGGGCTTTAGTCCCCTGAGTTCCTGAATCAAGCCCCAGAGCATACATATTCCTTTGTCTCCATTGGTCTAAACAGGTTATTATTAACTCTTTTCAAGACTTTGACTTCTGGCTCCGCCCCAGAGTTTTGACATAATCTTAATAAGGGCCAGAGTGCTGATGACAAACAGCACAGTCCAGAAAATGCCCAGGCTGAGGCGGCCATAAATATAGGCTCCTGTACCGAAGAGAGCAGAATAAACGAATATACAGCCAGAAACCCAGCCGGCCAGGCACAGGGTCAAGCTGTCAGGTGACGGTTCAAGATTTGCTTCCTGTCTGATTTTATTCCAGCCCGGACCAGCTGGCTTAACCAGTTGATAAAAAGAAATTAACTTGCTCTTTTCTTCCGGTTTGGTTAGGTAGGTGACCAGTAGCCAGACGACAGTGGTAAAGGCAATAGTAATTAAGAGCGAGATATGCTGGGGGACAGGCTGCCCGAGTTTGCCGCGTACAAAAAATATAATAGCCACTCCGAAAGAACTGGCCATGGCGGCAATTTCCGACCAGGCATTTATTCTCCACCAGAACCAGCGCAAAAGATAGATCAAGCCAGTTCCAGCTCCAATGGACAGCATCAAATCGAAGCTGGCCTTAGCTGATTCCAGAATGAAAGTCAGCAGGCTGGCCAGGATCATCAAAACAACCGTTGTCAGCCGAGCCACGCTCACATAATGTTTTTCCGAAGCGCCAGGATGAAGAAAACGACGGTAAAAGTCATGAACAAGATATGAGCTACCCCAGTTTAAATGGGTAACAAGAGTAGAGACATAAGCAGCCAGCAGGCCGGCGACCATTATCCCCAGGAAGCCATGCGGCAAAAAGCGCATCATTGCTGGATAAGCCATATCGTGGCCAATAAGTTTGGGGTCAACGTTGGGAAAGGCCAAATGGATGTCATTAAGACTGGGATAGATAATAAAAGAACAAAGAGCGACCAGAATCCAGGGCCAGGGCCTTATGGCATAATGGGCAAAATTAAAAAAGAGTGTTCCTGACAAGGCGTCTTTTTCACTTTTAGCTGCCAGCATCCTCTGGGCAATATAACTACCACCACCGGGTTCTGCTCCAGGATACCAGACTGACCACCACTGAATGAAGACGGGAATAATGAAGATGGATAAGGCCAGAGACCAATCACCGAAATCGGGCAGAAAGTTAATCACCTGTGGGTGGAGTACCTCCAGCTTCTGGAAAAGGCCGCTCAGGCCGCCGATTTCTGGTTGTTTTAGAGCAAAAATTGCGGCTGCAAAGGCACCGGTCATGGCAATACCGAACTGAATTAAATCAACTACCAGGACTCCCCATAGACCGGCTGTAGCGGCAAAGATCACGTTGATAATACTGCAAACAATCAGGGTTTTGGTCATTGGCCAGCCGAGGATAACATTGGCAATTTTGGCTGCAGCCAGGTTAACAGAAGCCATGATGACGCAATTAAAAAAGAGCCCGAGGTAAATGGCTCTAAAACCACGGACAAAAGAAGCGGGCTTGCCTGAATAACGTAACTCATAGAATTCAAGGTCGGTCAAAACCTGAGAGCGGCGCCATAATCTGGCGTAGAAAAAGACGGTCATCATGCCGGTCAGAAGGAAAGCCCACCAGACCCAATTGCCGGCCACGCCGCCGTTATTTCTGACTATGTTGGTAATCAAGTTGGGAGTATCAGTGCTGAAGGTCGTAGCCACCATAGATATCCCGATCAGCCACCAGGGTGCGGCCCGACCCGAAGTGAAAAATTCAGCAGTGTTTTTTCCAGCCCGGCGGCTGAGAATAATCGGCGGTAAAAAGCAAATGGAAATCGTCAGAATAACAATCAGCCAATCAATATTATTGAGCTGCATTCCCTGATCCTTTCCATCTTAATTGCCCAGCGAAAATTTATACCATAAGGTCTGAAATCAAGTCAAAATAGTTTCTCAGCTTCTACCAGAATTATACTTTTTGCCATTCTGGCTTGTGGTCATAAACCCATTGATAGTAATTGGCCAGACGAAGTTCTGAAGCAGCCTCTTTATCTACCAGGATGATAGCTTTTGGATGAAACTGGAGAGAGGAAGCCGGAACCATGGAAGTCACCGGTCCTTCTACCGTCCGGGCTAGAGCGCTGGCCTTTTTTTTACCAAAAGCCATTAAGAGGCAAATTTTAGCTTCCAGGATAGTGCCTATTCCCATGGTAATAGCATGATAGGGGACGTTTTCTTCGGCGCCAAAAAAAGCGGCATTATCTTTTCTGGTTTGCTCGGTCAGCGTTTTAATTCTGGTACGAGAGTTAAGAGAGGATGTTGGTTCATTAAAACCAATGTGGCCGTCTGCACCCAGACCTAAAATCTGTATATCCAGTCCACCAGCGGCCTTGATCTCCTCTTCATATTGCCGGCAATGAGCTTCCACGTCGCTGGCCAGACCATCAGGAATATGAACGTTTTCTGGCCTGATATTGACCTGGCTGAAAAAATATTTCCACATAAAATAGTGGAACGAAGCCGGATGATCAGGAGAAATACCAACATATTCATCAAGATTGAAAGTCACCACCCGGCTGAAATCCAGGCCTTCTTGCCGGTGCATTTCCACCAGGTACCGGTAAAAAAGCAAAGGGGTGCTGCCAGTAGGCAGACCCAGAACCGGCCTGTCCCTGTCCATAATTATTTTTTTGACCAGCCTGGCAGCCAGCTGGCTGGCCTGTTCGCTATCGGGTTGAATAATGACTTCCATCTCTCTCTAACTCCTCATCTCTTTATTTCAGGCAGTGTCGCGGCAGCCACAGCCTGACCGATCCGGCGGCTTTTCTCGTCTGACAGATGAATTGAAATGCTTTCTGCCAGTTGAGGAAAATCTGTCTTCAGAACGGTTTCTGCCTGCTCTTTGATCAATTCTCCACCCCGTCCAGAAGTCACACGGCCTAGAATCAGGAGATGATGATAATCATAGAAAAGAGAGTAGAGCTGGGCTGTGTAGCCAAGATAAGTACCTATATCCTTAAAAATCTGACAGGCTGCTGGCTGACCCTTCTCGGCCAGCAGCTGGATTTCCTTAAGCCGCTCAGGCAGCTTCATCTCCTCTAAAAAATTAAAGCCGGCAGTTTTAGCCAGCTTGTTTACAGCTTGCTGAGAAAAATATATAGCACCAACACCCCGATCGCCAGACCAATCGTCTCTATCTGCTTCTGGATTGAGATCAACCGGGGCAAAAGCCAGCTCGTCGAGCCAGCCAGGCAAATGACCGGAAGGATCAATGTAACCTCCAGCTTCGCTTGAACCCATGGCCACTCCCAGAATAGCGGGCTGATTCAAGCTGAGATAACCAGCTAGAGCAGTAACTTCTCCATCATTAATAACCACCAGCGGTACTCCCCAATGGCGTTGCAAATCAAGGAAGAAATTTTTTACCTTTTGATCAAATAGCTCTCTGGAAACCGAGCGAAAAAGAGAAGCAATTCTGACCTGGTTATTGATATAAATACCTGCGGCGCTCCCACCTATGGCCTCAACCCTCGGTAGTCTGGCTGCAGCCTTCTTGAGGCCGGCCTGCAGGTGCTCATAATGATAGGCTGGATCAGCTTCTTCCTGGGGATTCCAGGGAATTTCTTCACTAAAGACCACCTGTCCATCTTGAAGAGCAGCTACCTTAAAATCGCTGGCTCCCAGGTCAAAACCCAGCCGGCTGCCATCAACATGACCGCCGAGAAAAATAGGGCTCTGCTGTTCTTCGGGCAATTCTTCTTTTCTGATTTTAATGACAGAAAATGGTTGCTCATAAACCGTGCTCATCAGATCAACATCGAAGGCTCGCTCGCCTTGAGAAGAATATCGCTCTTTAATCTGTTGATAAATAATTTCCGGTCCATAGAAATAGATCTTGAAGGCACCTTTTTGCCATAAAAGGAATTTAACCAGCCTGTCCACAAAGCAGATAGTTAGAGGCAGAGTTTTTTCATCTAGAGGAAGGATCTTTGTTCTCCAGGTCGAGATTAATCCATTTTCCCGCTCCAGAGCCAGTCCCATCTCTTCCTGGCTATTCTCTGCCTGCCGTTCATACCATTGAAAAAAGAGGCCAAGGGGAAGAAAATCCTGATCATAAACAGGAGATATCGATGGTTTAAAATATATTTTCAGGTCTTTTAACCAGTTCATGGCTTTTAACCTCAACTTTAATTTGTTTAAAAAATTATACCAGAAATTTAAGCTCTAGAGGCATAATTTCAGCGGGGCTAAAGTCTGGGTCTGGATTATTATTCTGTTTGACATCTCGTTGTTTCTAAAATAGCATTAAATTAACTTTTTAAGCTCATTATTTTTTGGACTGTTCAATGAAGAAAGGTTGCCTTAAATCAAACATTATCTACTACCTGATTTTAATTCTCATAGGTATTTTGAGCTGGTTGCTGCCGGGTCAGCTGGCTTCACAAGAAAAGACATCAGCAAGCCTTAGAGCCGGTCAGGAAAAAGCCGGGCGCTGGTGGATGAAGCAGACTGCTATGTCTGCTGACGGCAAGCTGGCCAGCCTCAAATCAAAAAGATGGTGGAAGGAGGCTTTGAGACTGAAGGCCGGTGAGAGCTTCCTGATTCCGGAAAGAGGCGAAGCCAGGGACAAAATGCTGGTCAGGGCTGAAAGATACAGGCGCCAGGACGATTATCAGATTACAGCTCTGGTCTGGGTGATCGATGATGATGGCAATGACAGTCTGGCCGGAGGGGGTGACTTCAGTCAGGACTGTTACCTTTATGATCTTAACCTGGATGGATTAATTGATCTTATGGTTGATTATGCTGATGAAGACGCAGATGGGCAAGCCGACTGGATGGAAATTAGATTTTACGAAAATGGATATTTAACCAGAATCTGGGGTGGTTTTGACTATGATAAGATCGGGGAAATGTTTAAATATAAAAGTCCGCTGGATTTACTTGACGGCAGCTATATCAAGAATTTAGCTGGCCAAAAATTATACTATAAGAATGTCTTTAATCCCCAGGCCGGTACTTTCTGGCCAGCTGATATCTGCCCGGAAGCCAGCTATGATCTAAATCAGGATGGTCTCAGTGATTTGCTGATTCGAAGCCAGGTCCAACCGGCTGGAAGTAAAGAAAGCTTTATTAAACCTCTGGATATCTGGTCGAGGGAGCTTCAAAACCCGGTGATTAGAAGTCTGGAAGTAAGTTTTGACCTGTCCGGCGAAAATAATCAGGAAAAAATTTTTAATTATGACTTCGGCCTGCTACTATCTGGCCAGCTGCCATTTGACCTGGAAAAAACAAAGAGTTTTTCTGCCTGGAGGCGACCTCCTCAGGAGGTTTATTTTGTCTCCAGGGAAGATCTCAAGGAATTGATCTACTCTTATCAATCGGAGGCTGCAGGTTTTTCCTGGCGGGAGTATCCGGCTGACACGCAGGCTGCACCAACCTCAGTGGAAGCAAAAAAAGGAGAAGGAATCGGCTGGTTCCCAGAAAGGGTCAGGCTGCCCGGGACTTCCACTTACCTTCAGAAGTGGAATATCAGACGAGAAATTGCGAGGAATTTAAACGGGCCAGTTGAATTCTATTACAGTGATCTCGACCAGAGGATTCATCTGTTCGGCTCGGAGGAAGGGTGGTGCCAGATCGGAAATATGGCTGGCTGTCCGGCCTTGGGAGAGATCCAGTATTTTGACGCTGATCATGACGGATTTTACGATCGCCTGGAGGTCTATCTTGTTAATAGTGCCAGACCTGTTCTGACTGTTGCCCCGGCTAAGTTAGAAGCCAGAAAAATCCCTTTTGATCTAAAAAAACTGCAGGACTATTACCAGACTGAAGTTCTCCCTCGAGCTTTTGAACGAGACAACAGGTTGCTTCAGGCTATGAAAGGATTATATGACTTTGAACCTCCGGCCGGATTGCTGGAGGAAATGGAGAGGGCTGCCGGGAGTGAAAAGCGTTATTTACTGGATGTCTATTGTCTTTTGTATTTCATAAATCTCCGAGATCACTTTTTGGCTCAGGCCAATCAGGTACTTTTCCGACCGGGCCCGGGCACCAGCCAGGGTGATCTTGACCCCTTCCAGGTTCGCAGCCCAAGAGAGGTTGGTTCTTCTTTAAGATCTGATACAGCCTGGCAACTGGCCGGCCTGCTCAGCCGCCTGGATAAGGCCTGGAGTCAGGTGGATCTGGAATCAGTCATCCAGGTTTTACAGGAGATCAAGAAACTGAAGCTCTAAGTGAGCAGCCCTGAAGAGGGAAGATGGATGGAGATAGCCAGCTGTGGAGCAAGGCGCAGCACAGCCGCCAGGTTCAATCTTAAGCGGCGTGGTTGGCTTTAAAGCCTTTGCCAAGGACTTCATAAGTGTCATTGACAATAACAAAGGCTCCTGGGTCAGTCCTTTTTATAAAAGCCTTGAGTTCGGACAGCTGTTTCCTATGGATGACGGTGATAATAATTTCACCTTCTCGATTGAGGTAAAGTGAACGCGATTTAAGAGCACTGCCGCTCCTTTCCAGCCGGTGTAATATGAAATCGGCAATTTTTTCTGGCTGACTGGTAGTAATAATAACCATTTTGGAAAAATTCCAGCCTTCCAGTACCAGATCAATTACCCTGGTGGAGATAAAAAGTACAATATAACCATAAAGTGGAGCTTCCAGCTGCCTGAAAACCAGACCGGAAGCCGAGATGATAATAAAATCAGTCACCATAATACCCATGCCCACTGACACGCCCAGATATTTGTTGAGGATGAGACCGATAACATCAGAACCACCAGTTGAGGCTTCTCCTCTGAAAACCAGGCCGAGCCCCAGTCCGAGAAGCAGTCCACCATAAATTGCAGCCAGTAGCATATTTTCTGTGCCCTTGGGCCATTTAAGAATCTGATTAAAAAAATCAATAAAGAGGGAAGAGCAGAGCATGCCGACCAGAGTGGTAAAAACATATTTACGGCTAAGGAATCTATAACTGATCAGAAGAATGGGGACGTTTAGGATGATTATGACCAGCCCTACCGGCAGGGAAACCAAATAGTTAATCATAATAGAAATACCCGATAGACCACCCGGGACCAGATGAAAAGGAATCAAAAACAGGGCATAGCCAACGCCCATAATGATTGAGCCCGAAATGATTAATAAGGCATCCACCAACAATCTTTTTAAGGGTACCCTGTTTGTTATAGTTATTTTTTTCATATCAGTTTGCCTGCCACAAGACAATTTGATGATTTTTATCACTTTGGCTGTGGTCTGTCAAACAAGCCCCAGCTGACAGCAGCTGAGCAATTGTTGTTTACAAGGCCGATGATTTGAGCTATTTAAATAACTTACTCCTGGCCTGGTTTGAGCAACAATGGTAGAACCAAATCGTCTCAGGGAAACAGACAAGTTATGGACTCTGGATTTTGTTTTTGGAATTTTAGCTTATTTTTTCCTTTATCTTTCTATCAGCCTGTTTTTTATACTTCCGCTTTATCTAAAGCAGTTTAATCCCAGGACCAGCCAGGTTGGGTTGATCATGGGAATTCACAGCGTAACCGCTATCTTAATCCGCCCTTTTTTCGGTCGCCAGATCGACAGGCGCGGCGGTAAGAAAATCTCGATTCTCGGGCTGCTGATCTTAATTAGCGTTGTGCCTTTTTTTCATCTGGTCAGAGATGCCGGTTCTCTACCCGTTATTCTCCGGGCTATCACCGGTCTGGGGTGGGGAATCAGCATGACGGCCAATATTGCCATGTGCACCGATCTGGCTCCGGTGGAAAGTGTGGCCAGATCAATTGGCCTGGTTGGAGTGGCCGGTTTGATAGCTAATGCTGTCGGGCCCTCACTGGGTGAGGAAATTATCAATCGGTGGGGATTTCCCTGGCTGGTTAATTCTGCCCTTTTTTTTCTCGTCCTGTCTTTAATACTCGTTCTGGTCATCAAAGAGCTGCCCAGAGATGTGCCAGTTGAGGAAGTCACTTCTGGCCGAGAAAAAAGATGGAAAAATACCGCCTGGCTTGTTTTGATCTTCATTGGCTTGATGCCGGTAGTCCATGGCTCGGTTAGAGGGGCCATGATTTATTTTATGCCATTGTTAGTTAGTTCTCTCCGGCTCGGTCGGGTTGGACCTTTCTTCATTGTTTTTTCGGTCGCAGCTATTCTCTCCCGCTTTCGACTGGGTGGGGTGTCTGATCAATACGGCCGGAAAAAAATTGTCTTTATCTCCGCGCTATTGATCGGATTTAACTTAATTTTGATTTCCAGAATTAACAGCCAGTGGTTGCTGCTGACGACTGGTTTTCTCGGTGGTTTAGGTCAGGGAATAATCTTTCCGGCCCTGAGTGCTTATTTGATAGATTTCATGGGCCGGGGCAATAAAGGCCTGGCCATCAGTCTTTATAATTCTCTATTTGACGTGGGCATGGGACTTGGTTCAATATTTTATGGCTGGGTTTCGGAGATGATTGGCCTCAAGCAGATGTATCTGGCGGCTGGCCTTTTATTGCTAGTGGTCAATTTTATTTTTAATTTTATAGCGCCGGAACCAGGCCTGTCCGGGAAAAAATGCCGTCAGGAATAAACAATTAAAGGAAAGGAGGAGGAATCTGCTATGGAGGATTTTATAAGTTTGATCAGAAAAAGGAGAACAATCCGTCAGTTTCAGCCGGCAGAAGTGCCACTTGAACTTCTTTATCAGCTGGCGGACCTGGGAAGGCTGGCTCCGTCCGCCTCTAATCTTCAGCCTCTGGAATTTCTGGTGGTGAATGATGACCAGGTAAAGAGGAAAGTATTCTCCTGCCTGCGCTGGGCGGCCTATATAAATCCAGCTGGTGATCCCAAGCCAGGGCAAGAACCGGCTGCATACATAATCATCCTGGTCAATACTCAGATCAGAAATAAGGGGTTTGAGTATGATGTAGGAGCGGCTGCCGAAAATATCATTCTTGGTGCTCTTTCGGTTGGGGTCGGCAGCTGCTGGCTGATCTCGGTTGACCGGGAACAGCTTCAGCCAGCTCTCAGGCTGCCGGACAGCCACCGGATTGATTCGGTCATTGCTCTTGGTTATCCAGCCGAACAACCGCTAGTCGAAGAGTTTTCGGGCTCAGTTAAGTACTGGAAAGATGAAAAAGGCTGTCTCCATGTTCCGAAGAGAAGTCTCCAGCAGGTAACCCACTGGAATTTTTACGGTCAGAAGTTTCCTCCAGACCTTAAAGTTTAAAGACCAGCTACTGTCATTTCGGCTATTTTGACAGATGGGCCGCAAATCTGGCTCGAAAAAGACAGATCTGAACCAATCATTTCTATCGAGTTCAAGACATTATTTAGATTGCCAGAGATAGCTATTTCAGACACAGGAAAGGCAATCTCGCCATCCTCAATCCACAGGCCAAAGGCACCCCTGGAAATATCGCCTGTGACCGGGTTTAGCCCCTGGCCAATTGTTCTGGTCAGTAACAGGCCCTTTTGGGTTGACCTGATAATTTCTTCTGGTGTGACCTGACCGCGTTCCAGATAAAAATTGTTGGGCCCGATGCCTTCTGGCTCAGCATTGCCGGTAGAAGCCAGCCCGAGCTTTCGTCCTGCATAGGTATCGCAGAGAAAATTCTTTAAAACCCCGGCTTCTATAACCTTGGTAGTCTGGGTTGGGACCCCTTCAGCATCAAATGGCCTGGAGCCAGGCTTTCCTGGCAGAAGGCCATCGTCCATGACCATGAGCTTATCGTCGCCTATCTTTTCACCCAGTCGGTCAGCCAGAAAGGTTGTCCTTTGATAAACAGCCTCGCCGGAGACGCACTGGAAAAGAAAAGCCAGAAGCCAGGAGGTCATCATCGGTTCAAAAATCACAGGCACCTGTTGAGTTTTTATTTTCCGTGGATTTAGCAGACGGACAGTTCTTTCTACAGCTTTCCTGGCTACTTCCTGCGGCGAAGATAAATCCTTCAAATGACGGGCCGATGAAAACCAGTAATCTTCAACCAGCTGGTCACCCTGGCCGGCTTGCAGCCCCAGACTCAGGCTGGCCTCGGTCTCGAAGTATTCTCCGCTAAATCCATTAGAACTGACCAGGATTGTTTTAAGTTCACTGCTTTCAAAACCGGCTCCAAAAGAATTGATAATCCGGCGGTCAGACAGGCCTATTCTTTCTGTCTCCAGAGCAAGCTTTATTTTTTCTTCAGATTTTAAGACGATGAGAGCCGGATCGGCCAATTTTAAAGACAACTCGTCAACTTTGTACCTGGCAGCTGGTGGCAGCCCGGCCAGTTCATCGGGTTGAGTCCGGCTGGCTCTGATAATGGCTTTTTTGACGAGTGAATAAAGAGTTGACCAGCTCAGATCTGAGGTGCTGAAGGTGGCTTTTCTTTTATCTTTAAATATCCGGACAGAACAATACCTGGGATCAGCTTCTACCAGATGTTCTATTTGCTGCTGTCTGACCTGAACTTCGAACTGATGACCGTCATAGATAGTGACCTCAATCTCGTCTGCTCCTGCTTTCAGCCCGGCCCCAACCAGCTTATCGGCTAGATGTCTCAGCTCCTCCCGCCGAGATTTTCTGGCTTTCATAACTGCCCTCCAATTGTCATCCCGGTAATTTTCATTGTTGGACAGCCATCATTGACCGGGACTTGCTGAGCTTCTTTGCCACAGGTTGCCGTCTGCAGGCCAAAGTCCAGATCATGCCCGACCATTTCTACTTTTTGCAGTATGTCCAGATTGGTTCCAATTAAAGTGGCCTGTTTAACCGGTCTGGTCAGCCGGCCTTTCTCAACCAGAAACCCCAGGGTGACTGAAAAAGTAAACTGGCCTGAATCTTCTACCTGACCTCCAGATAAGCGGCTGACATAAAATCCTTTTTTGACCGAATGAATTATTTCCTCAGGTGAATACTCGCCTGGAGCTAGATAGGTGTTGCTCATCCTGGGCAAGGGCCAGTGAGAATAATCCTGCCTCCGGCCGTGCCCATTAGCCTTTTTTCCCATCAGCCGGGCTGATAGTTTATCCTGAAGGAACTCATTGATAACGCCTCGGTCAATGAGGAGGGTCCTGTCTGGTCTGGTCCCTTCATCATCAATGTTATAGGAACCGCGGAAGCCAGGAATGGTTGGGTCATCATAAATAGTGACCTGGTCGGAAGCCACTTTCTGGCCCAGTTTATCCCAGAAAATAGAAGTTTTTTTCCGGATAAAGTCGGCTTCGAGCAGATGTCCGACTGCTTCATGAATAAGGACGCCGCTGTGTCCCGGAGATAGAATTATCGGCCAGGACCCGGCCGGGGCTTCAGACGCCTCCAGCAACAGGCAAGCTTCTCTGGCTGATTCTCTGGCTATAGTTTCTGGCGTCATTGAATTTTTGAAATATTCCAGACCAACCCGACCGCCACCGCCATAATAGCCGGATTCCCGATGACCCTGTCTTTCAGCCAGTGAATGGACGGCCAGTTTGATCATCGGGCGGCAGTCCTTAACGGATATTCCCTCTGAATTTAATATCCAGACGTACTGGGTTGACTCGGCATAAATTACCTGAACCTTTTTGATAGCTGGATCAAAATTTAAAGCAGCTTGATAGGCCCGCTTGACCAGATCGATTTTTTCATCCAGAGGCAGAGCTGTCGCCAATTTTTTTACTGGAGCTACTCGATTTTTTACTCTGATGGGGCGAAAGGCGACAGGCCTGGGTCGGCTGATTCTTTGGTCGGCAATAACAGCTGCTGCTCTGGCTGCCTTGATTAACTTTTCTTCGTTTAAATCGTTGGCATAGGCATAACCTGTCCTGTCTTTTTTAATCACCCTTATTCCCAGCCCGATGGTCAGAGTTTCTTCGCTCTCCTTTATAATGTCTTCTTCCATTGAAATTGAAAGAGATGTCCGGTATTCTAAAAATAAATCAGCGAAATCACCACCCCGGCTTAAAGCAGTCATTAGAACTTTTTTCAAAAGAGAGGTATTTAGCTGAAAAGGTGCAGGGCAGACAGAATTCATCACCAGTTGCTTGGTCATGGTATTTATATCCAGAACAAAATATTAAAAAAAATTCTGGCACAAATTGGCCAGATAATCAAGAGCAGCTGGCAAATAGTATCCGATCAGGAGTTTCATTGACTCACCAGCTAACAATTTCTATAATCAACCTATTATGGACATAAATGAAAAGAAACTTGATAATTTGATTGCTCTGGCTCTTGAAGAAGATTTGCCTGCTGGCGATATAACCACAGAGGCCATCGTGCCGGCCAGCCTTGAGGCTTCAGCCGTTTTTCTGGGCAAAGAGGAGGGCGTGCTGGCTGGTCTGGAAATTGCGATCAGGGTTCTGGCGACGGTTGATAAAGAGGTCAAATTGACCGAAGCCAGGCAGGATGGCTACCAATTTTCTCCGGGGGACATTCTGGCTCAAATTTCAGGTCGCGCTAACTCCATTTTGAAGGCCGAAAGAACAGCTTTGAATTTTCTGCAGCGATTATCGGGCATTGCCACCCTGACCAGAGCTTTTGTGGAGGAAGTGAGGGGAACAAGGGCTGCTATTCTTGATACCAGAAAAACGACTCCTGGCTGGCGGGAGCTGGAGAAATACGCAGTAAGAATTGGCGGCGGCAAAAATCACCGCCTGAGTTTGTCTGATATGATGCTGATTAAAGATAACCATATCAGGATAGCCGGGGGGATAACGCCTGCCCTGGAAAAGGCTAAAGAAAAGGCCAGTCCAGGTGTAAAAATAGAAATTGAAGCCACTAACCTTCAGGAAGTGAAGGAAGCCCTGGAGGGGGGAGCTGATCTTATCATGCTTGATAACATGGAACTGGAGATGATCAAAATGGCGGTCGAACTGGTCTCCGGCCGGGTTCCGCTGGAGGTTTCTGGCAAAGTTAATCTAGACACAGTCAGGGAAATTGCTCTGACTGGAGTCGATTTTATTTCAGTTGGGGCGCTGACTCATTCTTTTCGTTCAGCTGATATTTCCCTTGAATTTATATGAAAAAGTTAACTATGAGTAAGATAATTGAAGAAGAAGTATATTCAGATATTCTGGTAATTGGCAGCGGAATAGCTGGAGGAATTACAGCTCTGGAAGCAGCTAAACAGGGGCTGGAAGTAAATGTAGTGGTCAAATCGCCTGGTATCGAAGGTTCTAATACCTATTGGGCTCAGGGTGGAATAGTCTCCTTTGGCCAGGATGATAAGCCGGAACTGTTAAAAGAGGACATTCTTAAAGCTGGCGATTATATTAACAATCCTGAAGCAGTTGATCTACTGGTAGCTGAGGGGAAAAAAGCTATAGATAGAATCCTGATTCAGGAACTAAAAATACCATTTGCCCGTTCTTCGCCTGATAAGCTGGATTATGCTCTGGAAGGCGGGCATTCTCGACGGCGGATTCTTCATGTAGCAGACGCTACCGGTCGAACGATTGCTACGGCTTTATATAACCACCTGAAAGATTTCCCCAATATTCACCTATATTTTGACCACACTGCAGTTGATTTACTGACCAGTCCTCATCATCTAACTGATCCATTAGCCTCTTACCAGGAGCCGTTTTGTCTCGGAGCCTATGTTCTTGATAATAAATCTCATCTGATTAAAAAATTTATAGCCAATTATACCGTTCTGGCCACAGGTGGCTGTGGAGCCGTCTTTGAATTTACTTCTAACCCCAAAACAGCCATCGGTTCGGGCTATGCAATGGCTCAAAGGGCCGGGGCCAGAATTGTCAACATGGAATATATTCAGTTTCACCCCACGGCTCTCTACCACCGGGAGGCTGATAATTTCCTGATCTCAGAGTCGGTCAGAGGAGAGGGGGCCAGATTGAAGACCAGAGACGGTCGGGCCTTTATGGACAAATACAGCCCGCTTAAAGATCTCGCTCCCCGGGATGAAGTTACCAGGGCTATCTATCAAGAGATGATTAATACTAAATCAAAGTTTGTACTGCTTGATCTGGCCGGACAGACCAGAGTTGATATTAAAAAAAGGTTTCCTTATATATATCGGACCTGCCTGAGTTATGGCCTTGATATTACCAGAGAGCCAATTCCGGTGGTCCCAGCTGCTCACTTTTCCTGTGGGGGGGTGCTGGTAGATACCTGGGGACGCTCCTCACTCTCCAGACTTTATGCAGTGGGTGAGGTATCCTGCACCGGACTTCATGGAGCCAACCGTCTCGGTTCGACTTCTCTGCTGGAAGGACTGGTCTGGGGAACTAGAGCGGCCAGACATATAAGTGAAAATTTTCAACCAGAGCTGAGGTGCAATCCCAGCCTGATTCGTTCCTGGCGCTATCCACAAAGGGAAGAAGCCATTGATCCGGCCTTAATATATCAGGACTGGACAACTATCCGTTCTACTATGTGGAATTATGCTGGTATTATAAGGACTACGAAACGACTGGAAAGAGCCAGAGCCGACCTGGAATATTTGCAGCACCGTGTGGATAAATTTTATCAAGAGGCACCCATGGATCCCGAGCTGGTGGATCTGCGGCATGGACTGCAAGTGGCTTTACTGATCACCAGAGCCGCCCTGGCCAATCAAGAGAGCCGGGGGGCCCATTTTCGCCTGAACTGAGCCAGGGCACCAGACCGCTTTCCAACTTTTTCCAAAAAGTCCCCTGGGGATATAGCAGTTTCAATTGACCTGTTTTATAATAGAAAAAATTTAGTAACTGCTGGAGAGTAGTCAATGGCTGACAAAAATGATCTGAAAAAGACGCTTAATCTGCCTCAGACTGATTTCGCTATGAAAGCTCAGCTGGTTCAAAAAGAGCCTGAGATTCAAAAGAAATGGGACGCACTGAATCTATATGATAAAATTATAGCCAGCCGAAAAGGCCAACCAGTTTTTATTCTGCATGATGGGCCACCATATGCCAATGGGCATATTCATTTAGGTACAGCTTTAAACAAAATTCTTAAAGATTTTATTATTAAATCTAAAACCATGCGGGGTTATTTATCACCTTATATCCCTGGCTGGGATTGCCATGGCCTGCCCATTGAAATTAGAGTGGACCAGTTGCTTGGACCTAAAAAGAAAGAAATGTCAATTATTGAAATAAGAGAGGAATGCCGGAAATATGCCCTTAAATTTATTGACATCCAGAGAGAAGAATTCAAACGTCTGGGTGTTTTCGGAGAATGGTCAAATCCATATCTGACCATGAATCCAGAATATGAAGCTGACATTCTGAGATTGTTATCTGCTTTTTTTGCTTCCGGTAATGTTTATAAAGGGAAGAGGCCGGTTCACTGGTGCTTGCACTGTCAGACAGCTCTGGCTGAAGCCGAGATTGAATATAAAGAAAAAAAATCACCTTCTATCTACGTCAAGTTTCCCTTGATTTCTGATCTATCTGAGGAGTTTCCGGTTCTTAAAGGGAAAAAGGTCTCCATCATTATCTGGACAACGACCCCCTGGACTTTGCCGGCCAATCTGGCTATTGCTTTTCATCCTGAATATGAGTATGTGGCAGCCGAAGTGGGCCAGGGTGATGAGGTTTATATCGTTGCTCGGCGATTGTTGCCGGTTGTGGCCCAGCAGCTCGGTCTTGACCGCTACCAGGAATTGGCTGTTTTTCCTGGCCAGAAGCTAGAGGGTCTTAAGGCGAGGCATCCTTTCCTCGAGCGCGACTCCAGACTGGTCCTGGCCGATTATGTAACTCTCGAGGAAGGCACTGGCTGCGTCCATACTGCTCCGGGCCATGGATATGATGATTATTTGACCGGACTGGCCTACGGGCTTGATATTTATACACCTGTCGATGAAGAAGGCAAATTTCTGCCCCAGGTGGAAAGATATGGTGGGTTGAATGTCTTTGAGGCTAATCCGAGGATTGTTGAAGATATGAAGAGGGAAGGCAGCCTGCTTAAGGCTGATGAAATCAGCCATTCTTATCCACATTGCTGGCGATGTAAAAATCCAGTCATTTTTAGAGCTACCGAACAATGGTTCATTTCGATGGATAAGAATGAACTTCGAAAGAAAATTCTAGACGAGATTAAAAAGGTCAGATGGATTCCTTACTGGGGTGAAGAGAGAATTGCTAATATGATGTCCAGTCGGCCAGACTGGTGCATTTCCAGGCAAAGATCCTGGGGGGTACCCATTCCAGCTTTTTATTGTGAGAATTGCGGTCATATCCTGGCTGATGAGCAAACTACCAATTATGTTGCCGATATTTTTGAAAAGGAGGGCTCGAACGCCTGGTTTAAGAGAGATGTAGGCGATTTACTGCCTCCCGGAACTAAATGTCCGGTTTGCCAGTCGAACCGCTTTAAAAAAGAAAATAACATTCTTGATGTCTGGTTCGAGTCCGGGGCCAGTCACAGTTTGCTGGGCAAAAGCTCGGAGCTTCCCTGGCCGGCTGATCTATATGTAGAAGGCCATGACCAATATCGGGGTTGGTTTAACAGTTCGCTGGTCATCGGAGTCGGAGCCCGTCATGGTTCACCGTTTAAGACCTGTCTGACCCATGGCTTTGTCCTCGACGAGCAGGGGAGGGCTATGTCCAAGTCTCTCGGTAATGTCATTGAGCCAGAACAAATTATCAAGCAACATGGGGCGGAAATTTTAAGACTGTGGGTAGCTATGCTCAATTATAAGGAGGATGCTCGCTTTGGCCAGGAAATACTGCAGCGCTTGGTTGAAGCTTATCGGAAAATTCGAAATACCTGGCGTTTCCTTCTGGGCAATTTATTTGATTTTAATCCAGCTACTGATCTCGTTCCTATTGACGACCTTCACTGGCTTGATCGCTGGATTCTGGAAAGAGGGCGTCAGGTAGCGATGCGGGCTATTGAAGCCTATGATGAATATGAATTTCATATTGTCTTCCATTCGCTTTATAATTTTTTCACTGTTGACCTGAGTGCCTTTTACCTTGATGTTATCAAAGACAGGATGTATTGTTCAGCTGCCAGTTCACTGGAAAGAAGGTCGGGACAAACAGCTATTTTCCGGGTTCTCAATAATACCCTGCGTCTCATGGCTCCTATCCTGCCTTTTACCAGCGAAGAGGCCTGGGAAGCTATGCCAGATTACCCCGGCAAAGAGGAATCTGTCCATCTCTGCACTTTCCCGGAAGAAAAAGAAGTCTGGCTGACTGAAGACAAACTAAAGAAAGTAGAAAAGCTGCTGCAAATAAGAGCTGAAGTTCAAAAAGAGCTGGAAAAGGCCAGAGAGACCAAGCTGGTCGGCAATTCGCTGGAAGCCCAGCTGATAATCGAAGCACCCCCTGAAGATTTTGATCTGCTGGCCGAATTCCGGTCTGATCTGGCCACAATATTCATTGTTTCGGCGGTCAGAGTTGAGCCTTCTGCCAGTTCTGAATTGAGGATCAGGGTGGAAAAAGCCGAAGGCCAGAAATGTGAACGTTGCTGGAATTATTCCACGAGCGTTGGCCAGAATTCTGATTATCCCCAGGTTTGTGCCCGCTGTCTTGAGGTCCTCCAGGCGGATAGTAATAAATGAAGTTAAAAAATCATTTCTATTATCTGTTCATCATAGTCTGGATTGTACTGGATCAGGTTAGCAAATATCTGGTAGCCAGATCTATTTCTCTTTACCAGGTGGTGACAGTCATCCCCGGTTTTTTTAATTTAACCAGGGTCCACAATCGGGGCGCAATTTTTGGTTTTCTGAATAACAGTCAGTATCCTGCAGCCAGGATTCTGCTTAATCTCGGGGCTATCCTGGCCCTGGGGGTGGTGGCTTATTATTTCTTTAAGACCCCGGCTGAGATGGTTCTTTCGCGTCTGTCACTTTCTTTAATTATCAGCGGGGCGGTTGGTAATATCCTGGACCGCCTTTTTCGTGGCTATGTTATTGATTTTCTTGACTTTTATGTTGGTAATTATCACTGGCCGTTTTTTAATCTGGCCGATAGTTGCATCACGGTCGGCGTTATTCTCTTATTGTTCGATCTCTTAAGGAGTAAAGGGCGTGTATCCCATCCTGCTTAAAATCGGGCCACTGACCATCCATACCTATGGTTTTTTTATGGCTTTAGGGGTGGCAGCCGGGCTGTGGTTTGTCTATGTTCAGGGGAAGAAAGCCGGTTTCGATCCTAACCAGCTGATTGATGCTGCCTTCTGGATAATTCTGGTCTCGTTGATCGGAGCCAAGCTGTTTCTTCTTTTCGGTCATTTCTCTTTCTATATCCATAATCCGTCAGAACTTATCAGCCTGGCCCGCTCAGGGGGCGTCTTTCAGGGTGGCCTGACTTTTGGAGTGATTTTTGCCATTCTTTATTTCAGGAAAAAAAAGATTTCTCTCTGGCCGGTGTCTGACCTTATTGCTCCGGCTATCGCTCTGGGACATGGCTTTGGCCGGCTGGGTTGTTTTTCAGCTGGATGTTGTTATGGCCGGGCTTGCTCGCTGCCCTGGGGGACAGTTTTTAAAAACACTTATGCCCATGAGCTAACTGGTATTCCTCTTAATGTGCCTTTGCATCCAGTTCAGCTCTATGAGGCTGTTCTAAATTTTTTAAATTTTCTGGTCTTGCTAGCTATCTACAAAAAGAAAAAATTCAACGGTCAGGTCTTTTGCTTTTATATTATGAATTATTCTGTCATCCGGTTTTTTACAGAATATTTTCGTGGAGATCATGACCCCGGCACTTATCTTATACTCGGCGAAAGTGCTCTGACCAGCCTGTCGTTATCGCAGCTTTATTGCCTGATCGGTCTGGCGGCGGGGCTGGCTTTGTATCTTATTTTAAAACAGAGAAAGAATGATCAAATCTAGATTTCAGGTCACTCCTGGTGAAATAAAGAGATTAGATCTTTTTCTTAAGGAGAAAATACCCGAGCTCAGTCGATCCAGAATTCAGACCGCTATCAAAGATGGCCAGGTAAAGGTCAACGGCTTGCTTGCCCGGTCAGGGCAGAAGTTAAAGGCGGGGGAAGTGGTAGAAGTCTTATTTGAAGAAAAGGCCCCCATCAGCCAGCTTCAACCACAGCCGATCGAACTTAAGGTCGTTTATGAGGATGAACAGATTCTGGTTATAGATAAACCGGCTGGTCTGGTGGTCCATCCGGGAGCTGGCCTGACTGGCAGAACGCTGGTTAATGGCCTTATTTTTTACTATCCTGAGATCAAGATGGTTGGCTCTCCGCTGAGACCGGGTATTGTTCATCGCCTCGATAAAGAAACTTCTGGCTTGATGGTCGTGGCCAGAACTCAGATTGCTTATAATTCCTTAAGGCAGCAATTTGAGGATCGAACGGTTAAAAAAACCTATTTAGGTCTGGCCAGAGGGCGGTTTAAAGAAAAAGAGGGGATAATTTCCCTGCCAGTTGGGCGTCATCCGTTTAAGCGGCAAAAAATGTCAGTTAAAAGCAACAAGCCCCGGGTAGCTTTAACCAGATATGAAGTCCTCCGGCAATTCCATCATTCGACTTTTTTAGCCCTGAATCCTTTGACCGGCAGAACTCATCAAATTAGGGTTCATCTGGCTGCCATCGGCCATCCTCTGGTTGGTGACAGCCGCTATGGTCAGCCTGAAGGGAACAGGCGAAAACAAGAGGGCCGCCTATTTCTTCATGCCTTTAGGCTATCGTTCAGTCATCCAGTTAGCAACGAGCAGGTAACATTTGAAAGTCCTTTGCCTCCTGCTCTGCAGTCCAGACTGGAAAGGGAAGAACAGGAAAAATAATCGACCGCCATCCTTGAGTCTCCGAGCTATTTTTATTATTATATATGCCTGAAAGCCAAGAATTGCTTCTTGAGCTCGGAAAGCCAATCACGGGAGGAACTAGGATGAAGGATTATAGCCCGGAACAGCTAAGAAATGTAGCTATCATCGGACATGGATCTTCCGGTAAAACATCTCTGACCGCAGCCATGCTCTTTGAAGCCGGGGTGACCAGCCGGCTGACCAAAGTAGATAAGGGTAACACAATTTCTGATTATGACCCAGAAGAGATAGAGCGGAAGATTTCCATAAATTCTACCCCCTGCTTTGTGGAATGGAAAGATCACAAAATCAATATTATTGACACACCTGGCTATTCCAGTTTTCTGTGGGATACGCGAGCCAGTTTAAGGGCAGTAGATTCAGCTTTGCTGGTGGTCTGCGGTGTGGCCGGTGTTGAGGTCGGCACTGAAAAGGTCTGGGAAATGCTGGAAGAATTGAAACTTCCCAGGATTATAGCTATTAATAAACTAGATCGCGAAAATTCGAGTTTTAATCGAACAGTAGAACAAATTCAGCAATTTTTTGGCCGTCAGGCTATCCCGGTGCAAATTCCAATTGGAGAAGAAAAGAATTTTAGCGGGGTTATAGATCTGTTGCAGCAGAAGGCTTACCTCTTTGAAAAAGATGAAAGTGGTCAGTTTAAAGAAAGTGAGATTCCAGCTGAACTTCGAGCTGAAGCACAAAAGCGGTATACCCAGCTGCTGGAAACAGTGGCCGAGAGCGACGAACAGTTAATGGAAAAATATTTTGAACAAGGAGAACTAAGTCATGAAGAGCTCGTCCTGGGATTGAAGAAAAGTGTCTTCCAGCAACAGCTTTTTCCAATTTTCGCCGTCTCTGCCCTGACCAATATCGGGACCCAGCTTATTATGGATGGATTGGTTGATTATCTGCCCTGCCCGCTCGACAAAGGCAAAATAAAAGCCAGGATTAATGGTCAGGAAGGAGAATTGAATTTGTCACCGGAGGGACCACTGGCGGCTCTGGTCTTTAAGACGTTATCGGATCCTTATACCGGTCGTATTACTTTGATGAGAATCTTTTCCGGCAAAGTCAGTTCAGATGCGACCGTATATAATCCGAATAAAGAGACTGAAGAAAAGTTGGGTGGGCTATTTTATCTGCAGGGTAAAGAGCAAATTCCAGCTGGCCAGGCTAAGGCCGGCGATATTGTGGCTACTGCCAAGCTCAAAGTGACGTTAACTGGCGATACCTTGTGCGCTAAGGGTGCAGATATTGAATTTGAGCCGATTAAGTTTCCCGAGCCTTCTATTTCTTTTGCTATTGAGCCTAAAACCAGAGCTGATGAGGATAAAATATCACAGGCCACTCACCGGATAACAGAAGAAGATCCAACCATCAGGATAGAAAGAGATCCTGAAACCAATCAACTGCTGATTTCGGGTAATGGTGAATTGCATGTCAGGATCGTGACGGAAAAATTAAAAAAACGCTACAATGTGGATGTCGAGCTGAAACCGCCTAAAATTCCTTATCGCGAAACGATTAAGGGGAGATCAGATGTTCAAGGCAAGTATAAAAAGCAGACGGGTGGACGCGGGCAGTATGGCGATGTCAAGATTAAAATGGAGCCTTTGCCGCGTGGTAAGGATTTTGAATTTGAAGATAAGATTTTCGGTGGAGCAATTCCCAAAAACTATATTCCTTCAATTGAAAAAGGAATTCAGGAGTCCAGAAAGAAGGGAGTCCTGGCTGGCTATCCGGTAGTAGATTTTAAGGTTATTCTCTATGACGGGTCCTACCATGAGGTTGACTCCTCCGATATTGCCTTTAAAATTGCGGCCTCCATGGCTTTTAAAAAAGCCATGAAAGAAGCCAGACCGACCATCCTCGAGCCTATTATGAATGTTGAAATCTATACTCCGGAAGCCTATATGGGTGATATTATGGGGGCTTTGAACGGCCGTCGTGGAAAGGTTCAGGGTATGGAGCAAAAAGGAAATATGAGGATTTTAAAGGCTCAGGTGCCAATGTCGGAAATGCTGGATTTTGAGCCAACGCTAACTTCCATTACCGGTGGCCGCGGGTCTTTTTTGATGGAATTTTCTCATTATGAAGAAGTTCCTGCTCAACTCCAGCAGAAAATTATTGCCGAGGCAGTAAAAGAAGGGCGGATAAGACCAGAAGAAGAATAAGGCAGGTACTGCTGGCCAGAGGCTGGCCTGTAGCCCCTTAAAGCACAGGTTTCGTATACTAGTCGCTTCTGGCTTCAGGCAGATAGAAAAATCTGACGTTGGATATATCTCTTTCAGAAATTCTCCTCAAAAGGATTCTTCTAACCGGCAGAAATAAGACCGGACCTCGGTATTTTTCTTTTTCTGGCTCTGACCCTGCCAATCATGTTATCATGATTTCAAAAAATCAGGAGTGAGTGCTATGAGGAGAACAAAGGCTTTATGTTTTTTATTCTGGTCGCTGGTGCTTTTCGTTATTCAGCCGGCCGGGGAGAGGGCTTCTGCCTGCACCTTGATCGTAGCTTCCGGCCGGGCGACAGCCAGTGGACGACCATTGCTCTGGAAAAATCGCGATGCTTCTAATGTCCTGAATAAATTGATGTATTTCAATGGTAAAAAATATAACTTCATTGGTCTGATCAATTCAACTGATGCCTCTGGCCAGGAAATCTGGGGAGGGTTAAATGAAAAGGGGCTGGCAATTGTCAATTCTCAGGCTGATGACCTGGCTTTTAGCCAAAAGAAGTTTGACGGGGCCGATAATGGACTCTTGATGAAGATGGCTCTGGGAGAATGCGCCACGATTGACGAGGTCGAAAAACTGTTGCAGCGGGAAAAAGGCCGGCACGATCTGGCCGCTAATTTTGGTGTAATCGATGCCCAGGGAGGGGCTGTCTTTTTTGAGACTTCCAGTGAATATTATACCCGCTTTGATACAGCCGATAAGAAAGTTGCTCCTTTTGGCTATCTGGTCAGAACAAATTTTGCTTACACTTCGCCTGATTATCTGGAAGGTGGAGGATTCATCAGAGCAGAGAGAATGTCACATCTGGCTGAGATGGCTCAAGCTACAGGCCAGCTGGATGTCCGTTTTATACTGCAGCAAGCAGCCAGAGACCTGAATAATGAAAAACTTCACTCTTATCCTCTGGCAGTCAATTTGCCTGAAGATCCGGCCAGACCGTTGTATATTAATACTAATGACACTATAAATCGTAACAGTTCGGTAGCGGCTATTGCTTTCTCCGGGGCTCTTTCTCCGGCACGAGCTGATCTGGCCACCATGTGGGTTATTCTTGGCCAACCGATCACCTCGGTGGCAATCCCTGTCTGGCCTTATGCTGGTCAGGTCCCGGCGGCTGCTTCTGCTCCTGGCCAGGAGACCTGTCAGCTGAATGCTCACTCCCGGCAGCTGGTGAGGTATCTCTATCCTGATAAAAGAGGGCGGATGCCTCAGTATCTGAATGTGACCCGCTTGAGAACTTATGGAGGGGAAGGATTGCTGACTAAAATTCTGCGGATCGAAGATCAGGTGCTGGACAGGACAGCTGCTCAACTGGCTTTCTGGGAAAAGGAAAAGGAGCCAGCTGAGAAAGTTGCTCGCTTTCAGGCAGAAATAGTTGATTTTGTCTGGCAATCTTTATTACTGGAATTTTCTGACTTAAAATGAAGTGTGGGCTTAACATTTATCAGAAAGATTTCAGTCCCGAACAGGGAGAACAATCGAACTAAATTATGATTATGAGTGGAGGGAGCAAGCATGAATTTTAAAAAGCAAGTGATCTTTGGCTTTATTTTTGTTTTGAACCTGGTTACTTTACTCGGAGCTGCTGACTTCAAAACGCCGGCCGAGGAAGTAAGATATGCCAGCTACAGTCAGAACGAAGATATTGCCAGGTTTCTTTCCAGACTGCAGAGTCAATCAGAGGTACTGAAAGTCAGTCTGGTGGGGAGAACAAAAGAGGTTGACAATTATCCTTCTAAAGATCTTTACCTTTGTTTGCTGACTCAGGAAGGGGCAGTTGAGCCCCAGACTCTGAATCGCCAGAAACCAACTATTCTTTATATAGCTTCCCAGCATGGCAATGAGCAATCGGCTAAGGAAGCAGCTCTTCGTCTGATCAGGGACCTGGCTGCTGGAGATTTAAAGCCTCTTCTTAAAAAGGTTAATGTGCTGGTCATACCGCAGGCTAATCCCTACGGCAATTTTTATGATGTCAGGCAAAATGAAATTGGTCTTGATCTAAATCGTGACCACGTAAAACTGGAAGGGGAAAGTACCCGGGCGATTCATCGTGTTTTTAACCTGTATGAGCCTGAAATCACGATGGATATCCACGAAAAAGGTGATGATTATTATCGTGTTTCCGTTGGCTGTGTTTCTAACCTCAATATCAATCAATCGCTTCAGGATTATTCACGCCAGGTGATTCTGACTGGTATTGAGCGGAAGCTCCAATCAAAGAATATAACCTTTCACGAATACCTGGTTAGTGATTATATCGGCCTTGATACTTCATCTGGAGCCAGAATAACTCCAGGACAGGAACGGGAACTTATGTGGCGTTACAGCACAACTGACCTGAATGATGGCCGAAACAGCCTGGGCATTTATGAAACCTTAGCTTTTATTCAAGAAGGAGCCTCGCGACATGATCTTGAAACTCTGGAAGCCAGAACCAACTGGCAATATCAGGGAATCAGGGCTCTGGCGGAGATAGTGGCTGACCGGGCCGGTGAGATGGTCAACCTGGTGCGGGAGTCAAGGACCAGCCTTCAAAAGAGAGCCGAGGTTAGAGCGGCTGACGACCCGATTCATCTAAGAATGGATTATGTCCGCGACCCGAAACAGCCTCAACTGGTTATTAAATCCTTCGATCGCTCTGAATCCCCGATCAGGGGAATCCTGAAGGTAGATAAAAAGGCTGGTGATTTTTTGACAGCCGAGGACATCAGTCCTTATCGTGGCCCGTCTGATTTAAAAGTTGTTACCAGAGTGGAGAAAAACTGGTTCCCCAGGGTGGAATCGAGGCTGGCCGTAAGTCGGCCGATTGGTTATATCATTCCCGCTAATCGGCACGAGGTGATAGATGTGCTTCTGGCCCATGGGATCAAGGTTCAGATGATAGATAAAGCTACGCCGGTCAAAGTAGTTGCTTACCACATCACTGATCTGGTGCCGGCCAGAGCTGATTACCTTGCGCCTGAAAAAATTGAAGTACAAAAAGAAGAACAAAGCCTGCTGTTAAAAAGGGGAGATTTTTTTGTTTCCTGCCTTCAGCCGGCGGCCAACCTGATTCCCTGCTGGCTGGAGCCGCAATCTGATTATGGTTTGATTCGTTATTTTAAGTTCAAACTGGTGCCTGAAACCGGAGATTACTTCGCTTTTTACCGTCTGGAGGCACCTTCCACCTTGCAGCTGGTGGATTATAAGCCCTGGAAATAATTTCAGATCTTATCTTATAGTAGTTTTTCAAGTTCAGGCCTGAACTCCTCGGGGAGTCGGGGCAGTTCTTGAAGAAGATCAGCCTGGCTCTTCTGACCCATTTTGACCAGGGCATAAACATGAAAACAGGCATAGGGCCCTTGTGGGTACTTCTGGCTATATTTGATGATATCAATGTATTTTTGACGAGCCTCTTCTTTTTGGCCGAGATGCTCAAGACAGATAGCTTCCAGACAATCCTGCAATCTCTCGTCCGGATCAAAAGGCCGCCCCGTTCCCAGCTGCAGTGGATACTCTCTCGAGCGTGCTATTTCCTTTATAGCTATTTCCCAGTTGCCTTCCAGCATCCGATCAAGAGCCAGATGCAGGTGAGTTCTGACCAATAAATCATGAAGCTCACTCGCTCCTTCATAAGGCAGGACATTCATCCGATCCAGGAGTTCTGAGGCTGACTGAAATTCATGGTTGGCCAGCAAAGCCTTAACTGTATCAGACTGAAGATAAATATTTTCAGGAAATCTTTCCAGCCCGGCCAGAGAATGTTTCAAGGCTTCCTTTCCCAGCTGATTGGTTAGTTCGAAGTTTATCAGATGATGCCAGGTTCGCCAGGCATCAGGAGAAAGGTCATTGGCCCGTTTAAAGTCGCGATAGGATTTTTCCTTCCGGTCAGAATTAAGGTAGGCTCGAGCAATAAACAGCGGATAATAATCAGCCTCTTCCAGAGTCTCGAATAACTCTCTGGCTTCTTCTATCCGACTTTTATGCCAGAAAATCAAGCCCAGATAATAGCGAAATTTCCAGCAGCCTGGTCTCTGGCTGGCGGCCCATTCAAAAACAGGAATCGATTCTTCTCGGAAAGGAAAAACCAGATAGGGCGAGGCAGAAGCGGCTTTTTCCAGAAATTCCTGGCTCTGTCCTCTTGATCTTCCCCGGTTAAGATAAGCCAGCCAGGTTAAAATTTCAGGATGGGGTGGAGATAGCTGAAGAAGTTCCAGAGCATTTTCATCCTGACCAATTCTCAGGTAATGCAGGGCCAGCTCAAGATAAGTTTCATGAGGGAACTCGTTTTTAATTGACGACACAAAAGTTTGGAGCTGGCGCTTTGAATGTTCAAGAAGATAAGATTCATAGCGGGCCAGATGATTGAGTGGATCAAGTGCTAACAGTCGCTTTATAAAATTTCTGGCTTCTTCCTTTTTACCGTTTAGTCGCTGAATGGTGGCCAGAAGTTCATAAGGCAGGGGATTATCCTGGGCATAACTTCCTGCCCGCTCAGCATATTCTTGGGCCAGGATATAATCTTTTTCAGCCACGGCCAGTTCAGCCAGCTGGAGGTAAGCTGGCCGGGCATATTCAGCTCGGCGAGCTGCCCAGCCCAGGGCTTCTTTGGCTCCAGTTGGATTGTTTACTGTTCTAAGGGCCAGACCATAGATAAAATTAGCTTCAGGGTCATACATGGAAATTTCCAGAGCCCGCCGGCCGTATTCCAGGGCCTTTTCTGGCTCGCCTCGCCACAGGTAGAGTTCAGCTAACCGGCTTAAAGCCCGAACATGCTGTGGCTCTTTTTGAATAGCCTCAAGGTATTTTTCCAAAGCCATAGCCGGTTCTCGCTCATTTTGAAATAACTCACCGGCCAGATAGAGAGACTCGGCTGAATCTCCGTCTGGACGATGAAAGTTAAAGGGACGGCTTAAGCTTTTTTCTTTTTGACCGTTTTGATGAATTATTTTTTTGCCCAGAAATATGACCAGTTTTTCTGGCTCAGAAATATTATCGAGCTCGAAGAATTTCTTTTCGGTCGGGTTGAGCCGTATGGTGTCGTTCAGTATCTCCTTATTACCTTCTTTGACCAGCAGGCTGTCCTTGAGCTTTTCCAGAGCATAAACACCTAGCTGGTAAGCATTGCCTTTCTTTTGGAGGCTGAGCACAGCCTGGGGGCTGGCTCCGGTCATTTCACCTATTCCATTATATGGAAACCAGATTTCTGGCCAACGGTCAGAAGACGCCGGGCTAAAGGTCCCGTGATCAGACTGATTGAAAAGCCGCCCGGCCTGGGGCTCACTGTACTGACCGTCATTATCAGTCAAAAGGTTAACCCAGATTTCACCGGCTTGGCTCAAATCCCAGATCCAGATCTTTTTCCCGGGCATATCTGAATATAAAGACCAGTGACCATAACCGGCGTCCGAATTAAGGTAATATGCACCGAAAAAATTATCATACTGACCGACTATAAAATAACTCTTTGAACCATCAAAGGCGTTATTTTTGTACCAGGCAAGGTCCCGGCCCTGGCGGTCGATTGGCCAGGTATCCAGGGGAACTGAGTAATCATGTCCGATATGAAAGAGCCCGGGAACAACATAATGCAAATCCTCAGCGGCTGGTATGGCAGCGTTCATCCAGGCGTAATAGGATTGATGAAAAGGACCGGCATTAGTCCAGCGCGTTCTTGTCTCAAAATAGGCTCGGTCAGGGTAAACAATGATGGTTACTTCCCATCGGCTGCGAGAAGGCCAGTCATAGTTGCCGACGGTGCAGGCCACACTGCCATCTGACCTTTCCTCGAGATGATAATCAACGGGCGTAGCCGTGGCTGGCGAATGTCCGATCACTCCAAAATTAAACTCAATTCCGCCTGAGGTCCAGGGACCACGCAGGGCTATTTCCCGGAATTTTAAAACCTTATTCGTATAGATGAATTCTCGTCCGGTCTTTAAATCTTTAGCTCCCCAGACTTTGCCGCCTACTTCGGGTAGAATCGAGACTTCGAGATATTTATTCCTGAGGCGAATCACGGTCCACTCCTGAGGGCTGGATTCGTGGCTGAAACCATTAAAAACAAAATAGGGATAAATTTTAGCTCCTGCTCCCCAGATTGAGGAGCGAGCAAAGACCGGAATGGGATCAGGATCGGAAAAAGGGTAGGTGATGATGCTTTCTTTTTTTATTGAATAAGCTGTCTTATTCGGTCTGGAACAGGCCGAAGTGAACATTAATAAAAGAACAATAACTGGAACTAACCGAATAAGTAAGCTTCGTTCTCTGACTTCATTTAATACTCCTGACATGTTATTTCTCCAGAAATTATATTTCGGCCTGTCTTTCGGCTCTTATCTTAAAAGGCAATCCTGCTCTTTTATTATTATCGAGCCAGATTTAAATCCGACGAGATTAAAACAACCCATTGACTTATCCGAGGCTGGACCAGTTTCAATTCTAATCTGCCCGTTTAACTGCCTTTCTTTTCAGCCAACAGCTCTCGAACTGTTTGACCGATCCAGGCCGGGTTTTCAATTATTTTCACGCCGGCTGCAGCCAGACACTTGACCTTATCCTGAGCCGAACCCTCATTGCCTTCGATAATAGCTCCGGCATGTCCCAATCTTTTGCCTTTGGGAGCGGTCAATCCGGCCACATAGGCTGCTACCGGCTTGGGATAATCCGATTGCCTTATATACTCTGCCGCCTCTTCTTCTGCCTGCCCACCTATTTCCCCGATCATGAGTACTGCTTCTGTTAGGGAATCGGACTTAAACATTTCCAGCAACTCAACAAATTTTAGTCCGACTATCGGGTCTCCACCGATGCCGATGGCAGTTGATTGTCCCAGTCCAAGCTGGCTGAGCTGGTAAACAGCCTCATAAGTCAATGTACCTGATCTTGATATCAGGCCAACTGATCCTGGCCGGTGGATGCTGGCTGGCATAATGCCCGCTTTGCCCTGGCCCGGTGATATTAAGCCAGGAGTGTTCGGGCCTATTAAAGACGACTCCTTCTCTGCCAGGAATCTTTTCGCCTTAAGCATATCCAGGTTGGGAATGCCCTCTGTTATGCACACTATCAGTTTAAGGCCGCCAGCTGCCGCTTCCATAACGGCATCTGCTGCCGCCAGGGGTGGCACAAAGACAATGGAGATATCCGGGGCTTCCTGCCTGACAGCCTGTTCAACCGTATTGAAAACGGGTAGACCCAGATGTAGCCGGCCGCCTTTTCCTGGCGTTACACCGGCGACGACCTTAGTTCCGTATTCCAGCATACGCTCAGTGTGAAAGGAAGCCTGCTGGCCGGTTATACCCTGGATTAAAATTCTTGAATTCCTGTCAAGAAGGATACTCATCTCTGCCTCTTTGGTAGAATTCAGGGCTGGCTCAAATTAACGACCAGTCTGGCTGCTTGCTCAAAATCATTAACAAAATAAAAAGGGAGATTGGCTTCTCCTAAAATCTTTCTTCCTTCTGTTTCGTTTGTACCCTGGAGTCTGACCACTACCGGTTTATTAAGAGCAAACTTTCTGGCCGAGGCTACCAGGCCTCGGGCGACCAGATCACAGCGGACAATACCTCCAAATATGTTAACCAGGCAGGCCTTAACCTCCTGGTCGCTGGCCAGAATTTCAAAAGCCTGGCCAACTGCTTCCTCAGTTACTCCACCCCCGATGTCCAGGAAATTAGCCGGCTCACCTCCAACAAGCTTGATAATATCCATAGTGGCCATAGCCAGACCGGCCCCGTTCACCAGGCAGCCAATATGACCTTCCATTTTTACATAGTTAAGTTTAAAGCTTCTGGCTTTTTTTTCTTCGGCTGATAATCCCGACCAGTCCTCAAGACTGCTGATCTCAGGCTGACGGGCGAGGCCACTGTCATCGAAGTCCATTTTTATATCGGCTGCCACCAGCTGGTTATCTGTTTTTACTATTAAAGGATTTATTTCCAGGAGCTTCATATCCTTGAGTAAAAAGAAAGTGCTGAGACTTTTCAGATAATCGAGAAATGTCTTAAAAGTTGCTTCTGGAAGATCGAGAAAATAAGCCAGATTCCGGATCTGAAAGGACATAAGCCCTCGTTCCGGGCAAAAATATTCTTTCTTTATAGCCTGGGGGCTCGACTTCGACAGTTCTTCGATCTCCACTCCTCCTTGAGGGCTAGCCAGCGCAGCTAATTTTTCATTTTTACGATCAACTACCAGGCTCAGATAAATTTCCCTGGCTGGAGATACAAGTTCTTCCACCAGAAGTTTTTTGACAACCAGACCACGCCCCCCACTTTGAGCAGTAATAAGCTTTCTGTGCAGTAGCTGGCTGGCTGCCAATTCTGCCTGGTCCGAAGAATCAACCACTACAATTCCGCCTGCTTTTGCCCGTCCGCCAGAAAGGATCTGGGCTTTGAGAATGACCTGGCCTCCCAGCTTTTCAGCCGCCATTCTGACTTCGTCTGCTGTTTCAGCCAGATAGCCAGCCGGTATGGCCACTCCCAGTTCTTTCAGAAGTGCCTTCGCCTGGAATTCGTAGATAAGCATAATGCATTATTATTAAATTTTTAATTATCCAGCTTTAAAAAGAAGGCAGAGCCATTCTTTCTGGCTCCGCCTTCTTAAATTCTAATACACTCTTGACTTCAGATAGTCTCTGGTCTGCCCTGCCTCAGGTTTATTCAGATCTTACACTCAGCTACTGTCTTGCTAACCGAGGCAATGGTTTTGGCAAATTGAGCCTTTTCTTCTTCGGTCAGTTTGATTTCATAAATCTTTTCCATACCTTTAGCACTGATCAGACAGGGAACACCGATAAACAGTCCCTGGACGCCATATTCCCCTTCACACAAAGCCGCACAGGGCAGAATCCGTCGTTTGTCTTTGAGGTAGGATTCAGCAATGACGATGGCGCTCCAGGCCGGGCTGAAGAAGGCCGAACCTTTGCCGAACAGTTTGACTATCTCGGTTCCAGCTTCTCTCGTTCTGTTAATCAGCCGGTCAATTTGTTCCTGGGTGGCCAGCTCGGTCAGTGGTACCCCTCCTACTGTAGTCAAACGGGGCAGGGGGACCATATCTGGGCCGTGGCCGCCGAGAACCGTACCGGCGATATCGACCACTGACACGCCGAGTTCCATCGCAATGAAAGCTCTCCATCTGGCGGTATCCAGCGTCCCGGCCATCCCCACCACCTGCTGCTTGGGAAAACCGGTTATTTTGTGAAAAACATAAACCATGGCATCAAGTGGGTTGGTAACAATGATACAAAATGCCCGGGGAGCGTATTGTTTAACACCGTTTGCTACATCAGTTATGATCTTGATGTTGACGTTCAAGAGATCTTCCCTGGTCATACCAGCTTCTCTTGGCTTACCAGCCGTGACGATAACGACGTCGGCGCCTTCAATGTCTTTGTAATCTGAGGTCCCGCTAATATTAGCATCATAATTGCCGTGAGGGGCCATTTCCATCAAATCAAGAGCTTTCCCCTTAGCAACGTTAGCATATTCGGGGACATCCAGAATGACAATATCGCCCAGCTCCTTTTGAGCTGCCAGCATGGCCAGAATCTGGCCGATCTGGCCGCCGCCAATTAAGGCTATTTTTTTTCTCATGAGCCACTCCTTTTTATAATTTGAATGTTTTTTAAAAAGTTCTTAGCTTTTTACGTAGCTTTCCCAGGTCTCTTTTAATTTTGGATTTTTTAACCAGTCCAGCAGGTAGTCAGTAAATTCTTTGCCGGTAGCACCGGTTGGACGACCGGTAATGACCAGCTTCTTTTCGTACTGGCCACAGATATCGAGGGCCATCTCGAGTTGAGCAGCCTTTTCTTCAAAGCCAATATGAGCCATGAGCATAGCTGCTGCCCTGATCATGCTGGCTGGATCAGCATATTGAGCTCGGCCTTCTTTAACCATTCTGGGAGCTGAGCCATGAATGGCCTCAAACATGGCATATTGTTTACCTATATTGGCACTACCCGCCGTGCCCACTCCGCCCTGAAACTCAGCTGCTTCATCAGTCAGGATATCTCCATAGAGATTGGGCAAAACAAAGACCTGGAAGTCTCTTCGCCTCTTTTCATCGACCAGCTTGGCAGTCATGATATCAATGTACCAGTCATCAGCCTGAATCTCGGGATATTCTTTGGCCAGACGGTAAAAGTTTTCCAGAAAGCGACCATCAGTAGTTTTGACTACATTAGCTTTGGTTACACAGGTGATTCTATTCTTTTTATTCTTTCTGGCATGTTCAAAAGCCAGGCGGCAAATTCGTTCCGAGCCTGGTCCGGTAATCAGCTTGAAGTCAATAGAAATATCTTCGTCGACATCTATTCCATAAGGTCCGAGGGCATACAGGTCTTCTGTATTTTCCCTGAAAAAGATCCAGTCAATACCCTGTTTGGGAACTCTAACCGGTCTGACATTGGCAAACAGATCAAGTTCTTTTCTCAGGGCTACATTGCAGCTTTCAATATTTGGCCAGGGATCTCCTTTTCTTGGTGTGGTGGTGGGGCCCTTGAGAGTCACCTGGAATTTTTTAATTTCCTCCAGCACATCGTCCGGGATAGCCTTATTATGGGCGGCGCGGTTTTCAATCGTTAAACCTTCAATGGTTGCTATATAAACTTTGCCCTTCTTCAGCTCATCCTCAAGCATAAAGCGAAGCACACGCTCGGCTTCAGTAGCAATGTATGGTCCGATCCCGTCCCCCGGCAAGATGCCAATTTTAATCGGCGTGAGCTGACTGTAATCGATCCAGTCCGGTGCCGATTTGATTTTTTCCATCCTTAACATTTGATTTTCCAGCAGCCGACCAAAATGATCTTTAGCCTTTTGAATAGCAGTTTGATTAATCATTTTTCCTCCTGATTAATTTACCCAACTTAGAAAAATTTTATTATTTCGACCTGACAAAAGCAAACACTTTTTATTAGCTTGATTGTTTTTTTAAAGTCTGAAAAAGTTCAGAAACAGAGACCACCACTCGTCCAATAAATTTTTGACAAAGTTTTTTATAATTCATAAGATACTAACGGTAGGCTCTGAAAGGTAATTTCTTTAAATTTTTATTCAGGAGATAATCAAATGCTTGAGGGCTATTATCAAAAAGCTGAGGAAAGGAAAAAACTTGGTTTGCCACCCCTGCCTTTAACCCCGGAAGAAACCGGCGAGCTTGTTCAGCTGCTTGAAGATCCGCCTGCCGGTCATGAGGAGGAATTAGTCTATCTCCTCGAACAGAGAATTTCGCCGGGGGTTGATCCGGCGGCCAGGGTGAAAGCCAGCTGGCTGGAAGAAATAGCTTTGCAAAAAAGACAATCACCACTAATTAACCCGTTAAGAGCGGTCTTTCTGCTGGGCACAATGCTGGGTGGCTATAATGTTGGGCCTCTTGTCTCTTTTCTCCAGAATGAATCACTGGCTCCGGAAGCAGCCAAAGCCTTAGCGGGAATCATCCTGGTTTACGGTGCTTACCACCAGGTTGTTGATCTTAGCTCATCCAACCAATATGCCAGAGAAGTGCTGCTGTCCTGGGCAGAAGCCGACTGGTTTCGGCGTCGGCCCGAATTTCCGGAAAAAATTGTTCTTAAAGTTTTTAAGGTCGATGGAGAAATTAACACTGATGATCTGTCACCAGCCAAGTATGCCTGGAGCCGACCTGATATCCCTCTGCATGCCTTATCTATGGGTGAAACTCGTTTTCCGGGCGGCATTGAAACTATCCGCCAATTCAGGGAAGAAGGCTATAAAGTAGCTTTTGTAGGCGATGTGGTCGGGACTGGTTCTTCCCGCAAATCTGCCTGTAATTCTCTTCTGTGGCATATAGGTGAGGATATCCCGTATGTTCCTAATAAAAGGCGAGGCGGAGTGGTTATCGGTGGGTTAATTGCTCCAATTTTTTTTAATACGGTAGAAGACTCCGGTGGATTACCTATTCAGGCGGATGTCAGCCAGTTAAGAACCGGTCAGGTCATAGTTGTTGAGACTGCTGCCGGAGTTATTAAGGATGAAAACGGTCAGGTTCTAAGCAAATTTGAATGGAAGCCGGTAACTATTAAGGATGAATTCCGGGCTGGAGGCCGGCTTAATTTAATAATAGGATGCCAGTTGACGGCCAGGGCCAGGAAAGAATCAGGTCTGAAGGAAGCCGAGTTCTTTACCAGGGTCAAGAACCCCGAGATCAAACCCGGCCAGGGCTTTACCCTTGCTCAGAAAATAATCGGACGAGCCTGCGGGCAGGAAGGAGTCCTGCCTGGGACCGCCTGTGAACCAAAGATGACTACCGTTGGTTCTCAGGATACAACCGGACCCATGACGGCTGATGAGTTGAAAGAGCTGGCCTGCCTGGAATTTCAAACTGACCTTTTCATGCAGTCCTTTTGCCACACCGCCGCTTATCCTAAACTAACTGACGTCAAGATGCATAAAAGTCTGGCAGCTTTTGTCGTTGAAAGAAAAGGGGTTGCTCTCAAACCCGGAGACGGCATTATTCATTCCTGGCTGAATCGCCTTATTTTACCTGACACGGTTGGTACCGGTGGCGATTCTCATACCCGTTTTCCAGTCGGTCTGAGCTTTCCAGCTGGGTCCGGTCTGGTAGCTTTCGCGGGTGCCCTGGGTTTTATGCCTCTCGATGTACCAGAGTCAGTCCTGGTCAGATTTACAGGAAAACTGAACCCCGGGATTACTCTAAGAGACGTGGTTAATGCGATTCCATTTTTTGCTATCAAAAATGGTCTATTAACAGTAGCCAAGAAAGGCAAAAAGAATATTTTTAATGGTCGTATTCTGGAAATAGAGGGTCTGGAAGACCTGACTGTTGAACAAGCTTATGAGTTAACTGATGCCTCAGCCGAGAGATCGGCGGCAGCAGCGGTCATCTCACTTCGAGAGGATAGGGTCATTGAATATTTAAAAAGTAATATAGCCCTGATGAAAGAGATGATTAAGGCTGGCTACCAGCATGCCGGGACCTTGGAGAGAAGAATAAAAGCCTGTGAAGACTGGTTAAAAAATCCGATTCTTTTAAAGCGTGATCAAAATGCCGGCTATGCTGCCACGCTGGAAATTGACCTGGCTGAAATCAAAGAACCAATTCTGGCCTGTCCCAATGACCCGGATGATGTTAAATATCTGTCAGAAGTGACGGGAGATAAAATTGATGAGGTTTTTATTGGTTCCTGCATGACCAATATCGGTCACTTTCGGGCAGCAGCCAGGTTGCTGGAGGGGGCTCCCTACCCGGCAACCAGGATCTGGCTAGCTCCGCCCACGAAAATGGACCAGATGCAATTGAAGAAAGAGGGGCTGCTGGCTATTTTTGCCCAGGTAGGAGCGCGGCTGGAAATTCCAGGCTGTTCTCTGTGCATGGGAAATCAGGCCAGGGTAAGACCAGGAAGTACAGTCATTTCGACTTCCACCAGGAATTTTGACAACCGATTGGGAGATGGAGCCAGAGTCTATCTGGGCTCGGCTGAATTAGCGGCTATAACTGCCATTAAAGGAGAGTTGCCTTCCGCTGCTGATTATCTAAGCATGATGGAAAAGAAAATTTTACCCTATGCCGCCGACATCTACCGGTATCTCGAATTCCACAAGCTGGGTGATTTCAACTTGACTGAGCTCTGAGAAACGGGTAGGAGAGCCGAGCGGTGAAAATTCTGGATTAAGGCAGGAGTTATGAAGGCGATCGATTTAAGCGGGAAAAAGGCATTAATTACAGGAAGTTCAAGAGGGATTGGTCGGGCAACCGCCAACTTTCTGGCTGAGGCCGGAGCTGAAGTAACCATTCATTATAAAAATAACGTTCAGGCAGCGGTTGAAGCCGGGCAGGAAATTGAGGCCAGAGGAGGTAAATATCTTCTGGTCCAGGCAGATCTGGCCAGCAAGAAAGACGTGGAAAGAATGGTCTCCAGGTGCTTGGAAGTCTGGGGGGCCATAGATATTCTGGTTAATAACGGCGGGATCTGGACATATGGAGAAATGGGCAGCATGAGCGAAGAAACCTGGCGGGAAACAATGGCTATCAATCTGGATGGGGTTTTTTATACCACCAATGCCGTTGTCCCCGTTATGAAGAAAAACGGACGGGGCTGGATAGTTAATGTTGCTTCTACTGCTGCCATCAGGGGCGAGGCATATCATTCCCATTATGCCGCCAGCAAAGGTGCTCTGGTGGCACTGACCAAATCTCTGGCTGTAGAATTGGCTCCCTTCAACATTCTGGTCAATTGTGTCGCTCCCGGCTGGGTGGAAACCGAGATGAATACTGAAGTTTTTAGCGATGCCGAATTCAAAGAGAGAATCAGGCAGTCAATACCGCTCAAAAGGATTCCTGATCCAGAAGACGTAGCCGGTCCAATCCTGTTTCTCGTTTCTGAGCTGGCCAGGCACATAACCGGTGAAACTCTTAATGTCAATGGAGGGGCAGTTTTAATCGGTGGCTAAAATAGTTGAAAAAATTCAGTTTTTTTGCTATTTATAAGACAAAAATATAGGAGGGAAGAAATGGAGGAGGTGGAAGTTGGCCGAATTAGCCATTATTTTTCGAAAATTCAGGTCGGAGTAGCCAAGATAACAAGTGGCGGCCTGAAGGTTGGAGATGTGGTTCACATCAAAGGACATAGTTCTGACTTTTTTCAGAAAATTGAATCAATGCAGATTGAGCACCAGCCGGTGGAAGAAGCAGGGGCAGGAGAAGAGGTTGCTTTTAAAGTCGATTTCCCGGTTAGAGAGAATGATGTGATCTATAAAGTGGTGGAATGAAGACTCCTGGCGGAGATCAAGGCCATTCTGACGGAAGGTTGACAACAAGTGGCTAAATATGCTATTTAAAGAGGAAAGAAAATGGCTAAAAAGTTTATCTCGGTAGTGATAGTTCCTAACTGGAAAACGAATTTCAAGACAATAAATATCTCTCAAAAGGCAGTTCGCCTTGTTCTTGGAGCAGGATTGACCTTTGCTGTAATTTTTGTTTTCTTTCTGATTGATTATTTTTCGATGACTGTAACCAAGGCCAAATATAAGGATCTACTCAAGGAGACAGCTGCACAAAAGGAGACTCTGGCCACCTATGAGAATACCATTGCCCAGATGAAAGAAACTATCTCTAATTTCGAAAACTATGCCCGTAAGATCAATATCCTGGCTGGCATTCAGTCTCCGGAAAACATAGGGGGAGAACCTGGCCTGGGAGGCGGAGAAAAAACTGACCTCAGTCTGGTGACCAGAGCCAATAAAGAAGTTTCTCCTGGCGCTATCCAGTCGATCAAGCAGAGAGCTGAATCAGTTGAGAAAAATCTTACCTACATGTATCAATTTTTTGAAAATCAATCTACGACTCTGGCTACAACGCCAACCATCTGGCCAACTGTCGGCTGGGTTTCTTCGTCCTTTGGCTCTAGAATTGATCCTTACACTGGTAGAAATGCTTTCCATTCTGGCTTAGATATCGCCACCAACCTTAATAATCCGGTCGTGGCTACCGCCAACGGAGTGGTTGCTCAAGTTGGGTTTGATAAGTACAAAGGGAATTTTGTCTGTATCAGTCATGGTAATGGACTGACGACCGAATACTGGCACCTGCAAAAATATACGGTCAAATCCGGTCAGAAAATTAACCGAGGGCAAGTGGTGGGGTACGTTGGTCAGACTGGCAAGGCCCTGGGGCCGCATCTTCATTATGAAGTTCATCTGAACGGCAAGCCGATTAACCCGATCGACTATATAATCGAGGAATAGCATTAAGATCAGGCTGAAGTGATGAAGGTCGTCGTCAGCCTAGCCGGGTACCAACCTTGATTTTCCCGCCGAGACTAAAGGCATAAGCTGGCATTTCTTTTTTGCTTTCCGGTTTTATCTTTTCTATCAGATAGGCAGTATTCTGACCACAGGCAACATACACACCAGATCTATCAATCTGGATTATTTCTCCCGGAGAAGAGTTCGGAAACATCCCGGTGATGGGCTGACCGCTCAGTATATCTAATTTTTTCCCGTCCAGGAAGCAAAAAGCTCCGGGCCAGGGGGAAAAGGCTCTAACTTTGAGGTCTATCACCCTGGCTGGCTCCTGCCAGTTAATCTTGCCCTGCTCTTTGGTCAACCTCGGAGCGTAGGTGGCCAGTTCCGGGTTCTGTTCGACTCGTTCAATTTCATTAATTCTGGCTAGAGTCTCGATTAGAAGCCGGGCACCCAGGTAAGATAGTCTGGTCTCCAGTTCCCTGGCAGTTTCTCCAGATAAAATTTCAACTTCCTGCTGAGCCAGAATCGGGCCTTCATCCATCTTTTCATTGAGCTCCATAATAGTGACTCCAGTTTTCCTATCTCCGTTTAAAATAGCCCACTGGACTGGAGCCGCACCACGGTATTTCGGCAAAAGAGAAAAATGGACATTAAGAGTCTTAAAGGGAGGCAAGTAGATAATAGAAGCTGGAATTATCTGACCATAGGCTACGACCACATTGACTTCTGGTTCAGCCTGCTTTAAGGCTTCCAGTACCTGTTCATCTCGCCTGATCTTTTCTGGTTGAAGACAGGGTAGACCATGGTCGCGGGCAAAAACCTTTACTGGAGGCGGAGTTAATTTTTTTCCTCTACCCGCCGGGCGGTCAGGCTGGGTGATGACCAGTTTTATTTCATGCCCGGCCTGAATTAGACTGTTTAAAGCGGGCAAAGCGACAGCAGGACTCCCAAAAAAAGCTACCTTCATCGGGTGGTGACTTTCTCCTGCTCCTTTTTCAGCCGATTTTTGATCAGGCTTTTTTTGAGGGGAGATAGCCTGTCAATAAAAAGTCTGCCCTCAAGATGATCTATTTCATGAGCAAAAGCCCTGGCCAGAAGATCGCGGGCTTCAATGGTGATTTCTCGACCCTTAAGGTCATAGCCTTTAACCACTACTCTTTCCGGGCGCTCAAGCTTTTCATATATTCCCGGCACTGATAGACAGCCTTCTTCAGCGGTAATTTTCCCCGATTCCTCCACAATTTCAGGATTAATCAGAACAAAAAGTTCATCTTTATTTTCACCCACGGACAAGTCGACTGTGATCAGCCTGATTCCCTTATTTACCTGAGGAGCGGCTAATCCCACTCCTGGTGCCTGGTACATGGTCTCTACCATATCCCTGGCCAGGTCCACTATTTCCTGATTAATATCTTCAACCGGACTGGCTTTTTGAGCCAGTAGAGGATGGCCAACTTTTAGTATTTTCAGAATAGCCATAACGGGTTTATTTTAACCCAGAAGCCAGTCGGTGGCAAATTTCCGGCTATGGTCTACGAGCCCTTTTTCTCTGGTTCTGGCAGCTTCCCTCAGACAACGGCTGATGGTGGAGGTGGCTCATCAGGAGCACCGGCATTTCTGAGCGGAACAGCCACCAGATAAAGCCCGATCAAGACGAGGACCCCGAGCCCAAGCAAATAACTGGGATGAGCAAAAATAATCGGTATATCTTTGCCCACAACACCCTGGAGATAGAAGAATTTCCAACCGGCCCGAACCAGCCCGGTCAGAGCTTCGCCAGCAATTAGACCCGCCGCCAGAAGAATTCCAACATTTTCCGCTCTGGCTTTTTGAGCTGGGTTAAGTTTCTTCCTGGCTGTTTGACGATCGAGAATTCCCTTGATCATGCCGCCGACAAAAATAGCGAAGGTCGTTTCAAGGGGGAGATACATACCTACTGAGACCAGCATGGGTGAACTGACTCTAACCAGGATCAGGGCAAAGCCCATCATCATGCCGACAATGACCAGCGGCCAGGCCATTTCCCCGCCGACGATGCCCTGAGTTATAGCTGCCATTAAACCAGCCTGGGGAGCAGGTAATTCTTTGCTGCCAAACGTAAAAGCTCCATGGAGAATCATCAAAGGGAAATAAAGAACAAGGGAAGCTACCAGGACTC
>Ga0208825_1000284_pt1 | contig 52075 bp, 72 predicted proteins | sample AD_UKC113_MetaG_FD_184450 | JGI IMG/M metagenome (GOLD analysis project Ga0208825, IMG submission 184450) | Active sludge microbial communities of municipal wastewater-treating anaerobic digesters from Hong Kong - AD_UKC113_MetaG (SPAdes)... | ecosystem: Engineered > Bioreactor > Anaerobic >... | reverse complement strand
CGGCTGACTGATTGGCCCGAAACATTGAATGAAGTGTATCCATACTTTCTCCTTCGACTACAAGCTTTGCAAGCTTGAGAACTGTACGAGTGACCTTCTTCACGATATCTGAGATCTTCTGCCAGATCGAATGTAAGATCTCCCGAATCTCGACTTCGAGAGTCAAGTAAACCAAATGGGACATCCCACCCTTCTCGTCATTTGTGGGTCCCCCATCTTCCATGGTATCTTTCCCCATTTTTTATGATCTCCCTTGCCAAATCAATGCCTCTTTGGAAAAACAATAGGTCTCCTGCTATATGACCACCTGGGAATCCTGCAATTCTTGCAGGCTTGAAACTCCAACCCACGCTAGCTTATCACTCCCATCACCGCGGATTTGCGAATCTTGCCACGCCAGATCGAGCCTTTCTTCGTGGGTGTAGCAACCAGATAGTGGGATCCTTCCTCACCCTCGATGGTCGCGATGAAGCCTTCCCAGGATTTGCCTTGCACCGTAATCCTCGTACCTACAGGCAGGCTTTCTGTGACAGCTTCCGCTTTTGGACTCTGGCTGGGAGCTTCCCCTTGAGGTTTGCTTGCCCGGGATCGTTTCGTTCGGGAAGCTTCGATCTCTTCAGGGGTTGCTGCTTTCATTGCCAGGAGGGCCGGATCAGCAATAGAGCTGACTTCATCCGAGAATTCACCTTTCAGAATCTCTTTCTCGAACGAGTCGGTATCTACCTTGATCACACGTTCCACTTGGTCCTTCGTGAGACCTTGATCCAGAAGCGTTTTGACCCAGAGATCCTCTGCCTGTTCAAGACTGTGGGCCCCTGAGTATGAGACTCCCTGGAAATGCATAGCCAGGGCAATTGCACGTCGACGACTGAGATCTAAAGTAGCCATGTCTTCTCCTTCACTTTCAAGTTATATCTAATTATATAGAGTTTTCAGATAGAAATCAACCATCAATTTCGGAGAGATTTTCTGCGTCCTCTGGAGCTGCAAACCAGAGATCCCTCCTGGGGCCTGATCGTCCTTCCTTTGTCTTCTCCTTCTCACGATATATCTGACCCGAAGCTTCTAGTGATCTCAAGATCTCCCGGACCTGTGAGATCATCATATCTGAGAACTTCGCTTGAATTTCAGCAGCAGATCTGCCAGGAGACTTCCTCAGGAATTCTACAATCTCAGGGATAGCCGGGTTCGTTCGTTGATTCGAGAAATCTACCTCGACGGAGTAGGATGTATCGAGATCCCTGAAGTTGTATCTCCAGCTGAACTCACTCGATGATTTGAATTCATTCTTGACGTGAACCCACCCATCGTCGGGTACTTCATTGCCCTGTACGTAAAGTGTTGAGTCTGAGAAAGCATGAAAGGCTACCGACCCGTAGCTGTTCTTCGAGTCTCCCCCTCCTTTAGATCTATGGTGTACAAGAATGGCTGAAGAGCCGATTTCCCGAATGATCTGGGATACTGGATCGAAGAGAACTCGGTTGATGTCTGAAGCCTTGAATTCATCGATGTCAGAGAGCATCCTGAGAATTGGGTCAAAGATGATCAACGAGATGTACCCGTATTGCTCCTTGAACTTCGTCAACCGAGCGAGCAGAATGTCAATCTGCTGTGGTGAGAAGAAGAAGGTTCTCGACAGATCTGTCAGAAGAGGCACTTCCTCACGTGAAGGGAGTCTGACGGTCGTGTGTCCATTGGGTAGTTTCCTGATTGAACCCCCGAAGCCCTTCGAGACGAGAATCTTAGCTATACGATCTTGCAATGCATAATCAGGGTCTTCCTTCGAAATGTAGACTACAGGGCCTGGCTGGATAACATCAAACTGACCGAGAAAAGGAGTATTCGTTGCAATGCTCAGCCCCAAATCGAGAGCAAGCCAACTCTTCCGCATCTTGGGACTCCCCACAATCATTCCGACTGTGTTCGTGAAAACTGTTCGTTCAACAAGCCAAGGGTGCTCTTGTAATCTCGTCTGTAAGAGATCTGAAGCTGAGATCCAGTCTGGAGATGATGACTCCCTGATCACACGAACCAGACTGATCAACGTTGACTTCAGCCCAGTTACATCCCTGACTCGTCGCCAAAGATCCCGAAGATCCTTCTCCCCAAGGAGTGGGTTGATAAGCTTTGATAGATCAACACTCTTGAGCTCAATAGATGAGCCTGTGAGAGCCTGTGAGACAGCTTGGAGGCTCTTTTGCCCAGCTTCATCGATGTCTGGGACGTAGACAATCTCTTTGACGCCTAGATGGTGAAGATAGGAAGCCGACCTCGTAAGAATCTCAGGAGCAGATTGTGCACCCTTCGTCAGTGCGTATGCCTCAAGACCGAGATATCTCAGAATACCACAATCTGACTCCCCCTCAGAAATCCAAATTCTCTCAGGCAGAGTCTCTGGCATTGAAGGCCAGAAGGGAGGAGTTGTGCTCCCTGAAGATTCCCAAGAGAACTCCTTCGTGCCTGAACGTCTCTTCTTCTTTGAATCAACTTCCCGCCAAGTGAAGACAACGGATCCTAGATCATACTTGACTCCGAGTGTCTCCCAGAAGTGGGAGGGAATCTGAGTGTACTGCTCCCACCACTCCCGAGGAGATTGCGTAGTAACCTTCTCAGGTACATTGTTGATGTGGATCCTTGGGCCTGTACCCTCGAGCTGCTCCAGGATATCTACATAGTTGCAACCTGCAAAACAATTGAGTACGACACTTCCATCGGGGAGTTCTCGCAGGGATAGGGAATTCTTGTGATCATCGTGAGCTGGACATAAGGCTGTGTACCCATCACCTACAGGACGAACACCTTCTAATCTTTCGAGCCACCAGTCGAGAGGATACGTTCTGGACATTCTAACATCTCCTGAGTAACTTTCTCAACTTCTCCCCATCTCAAGCCAACTTCAGCATCAGCTCGAAAAGGCACGTTCGATGAAACTGGGATATTCTGAGTCATCTCATACTTGATCTTTGTGAGACTCTCAGACAATGCATCCAGACGAACTTCAAATACGATAGAGTCGTGTACAGTGAATAGGATTCGACACTTCTCGGGATCTAGGGATTCGTGGAGTCTTGTCAGGGCTGTGAACGTCAAATCAGATGCTAAGGATTGAATCGGGCTATTGACAGCCTGTCTCTGAACTGAATTCTTGTTGCTCCAGGAGATATAGGGAAATCGTCTACGTCGTCCCATCAAGGTTTCAATGTAGTGCTGTTGAATCACGAGATCATGCTGCTTGCTAATAAACTCTTTGAGACCTCCAAACTCATTCAAGAATGAGTTGAGGAAGACTTCTGCTTCAGGGAGTGTCCAACGTTTGCCACCTTGCTTAACGTAGTACTCCATCTCCCAGCCATCAACGAGACTTTCAGCACTTCGACCATAGATTACTCCAAAGTCAACGTACTTGGCAAGATAACGCTCAAACTTCGTGATCTGTTCGGGAGGCTTCTTGAACATCGCAGCGGCTACTTTGATATGGATATCTTCTTCATTCTGATAGGCCGAGATTAGATTTGCATCCTGACTTAGAAGAGCAGCAACACGAAGTTCTAGCTGCGAGTAGTCAACGTTCAGGATCGCCCACCCAGGCTCCGAGGGGATGAACCCATTCTTCACGATAGGCCCAGCCAACGTAGGGATGTTCTGGAGATTAGGCTCTTGACAGGAGAGACGTCCTGTAGCCGTGCCGAAGATCAGGTAGTCTGGGTGAACGAAACCTTGGGAATCAGCTTTCTCGAGTAGACCGATGATGTACGTTGATAGAAATTTCGTCTTCTGTCGATACTCCGAAATCTTCTCAATCAAGAATTTCGTTTTGTCTGTCAGCCTAGGATCCTCAAGGATGAGCTGTAGGGAGTCCTTGTCTGTCATATCAGCTTGCACACCGAGCAGTCCTAGGAACTTCTTCTGATCTGCCGTAGAAGAGGGATTGAACTTTCGTCCTGGGCTGTACAAACCTGCATCTTCAGCAAGCTTGAGCAACGCTGTCTTCTCCCGTGAAATTCGTCTGGGCTTATTGAGATTGATAGCTCGACGATAACTTCCAAACAGCTCCCAAACTGTCTCCGGGGATTCTGAAACACTAGCTAATCTATCAATATCAGCGACACTGCCCACATCAAAGTCTATCGGATCTTCGTGCAGGCCTAACTCACGAGCAGCTTCAAGAAAGATTGATCGAAGCTCTGCAATCTCTTTTTCAAGGATTACCTTCTGCTGCCTCAGATACTCGGGATCTATCTTCGTTCCCCTCAACTCAATCTCGGCCAGGGCTACAGTGCCTGGGACTAGGATATCGTCGACTAGATTCAGAAGCTCGGGGGACTCTTCAACGAGTTCAGTTGACAGATCTTCGCAGAGACTGACTGTGATGTAGCAATCTAGACCGTGATACTCGTAATACTTGCCCCATTCGATGCGATCATCATCGATATCCCAAATCGGGCCTTTCCAGCCTCTCTCCTCGACGATAGCTTTCACATTATTCCAGAAGTTGTCGAAAGCAAAGTGGTAGTCCGGGATATCGTATCGTCGAGCAAGGCTCTTCAGACCATGTCCAGGGACGGAGTTGCCCGTACGTTCATCGAGAGCGTAGTGCATCAACATCGTATCTGTAACGTTCTTGATCCTCAATCTCTGATGAAAGTAGACTTCGAGAAATTGGAGATCGAACTTCAGGTTATGAAAAGCTTTGCGAGCGTTAGAGTTGAAGAAGAACTCAAGTAACCGAGTCTGAACTTCAATGCTGTCGAGATGACGTCGTCGAATGATGAATGAATACCCTGTATTCTCCTTCTCAGAGCTCTTGACACCGAGACCCAGAGTAACGATTTCATCAGTTATTGGATCCCGTCCAGTCGTCTCCAAATCTATCGAAACCATCGAAGCATCACTGATGACATCAAAGAACCCTAGAGCTTCCTCGATCGATCGTGAAACGAAGGTCTGGATGTCTGGGAAGGGTAGTGGTGCTGACTGGGATGCTAGCTTCTGGATATCTTCTGCGATCTCCCGAAACTGATCCGGGTTCCTCAAAACAGCAGCTGGGTGCAGTGTCGGAACTAGAAACGACTCTAGATGATCGTCAACATCCACAACTTCATCAAGCACGTTCCAATCGAGCTTGAACATCTGCCCAATCCCACGATTCTTCGTAATGCTGAGACTGACAGGAGAGCCCATCAAAGCTGAGTAGGCAACTCCGCCTACAGTCAGGATTTTCTTAGGGCGAACATGCTTGATTTCCTCAATCAGACGTTCCCTGCAGGCTAGCCAAGCCTCAGGCCGTGGAGTATCGTTGTTGGGTGGGCGACAGATCACAGCGTTCGTGATGAAGCATTTCTTGGGATCAACCCCTGCCATTTCAAGAACTGATCGAAGAAGCTTCCCAGACTCCCCTACGAAGGGAGTTCTCTGCATAACCTCGTTGGACCCAGGTGCTTCTCCGATGATCAGGATTTCGGCATTCTCAGGACCTACAGCAGAAACTTTAGGGCAGTTATGCTCAGCTAGTGGACATTCATAGCACTTCGTCAAATGGTCGAACATAAAGACTCCCCTCTGATCCGGCCAAGGTATCGAAGACATCGATGTTATGAATTACAGCTGACATTCTCTCGAGGGGGATGGCGTCAAAGAAGAAGGAGGGTGATCTTTTGGGATACTCGGGAGTCTTATGTAGCTGAGTTTCATCAAGCAAGATGCCATTCAAACCATACACAATCGGCTTCGCCGAATCAATCGACCGAATTAGATGCCCGTATTCACGAGCTATAGGTTGATAGTTGTGAAGAGCTCTCCCCCAGCCTAGGAGATGAATCGGGAACCCGAACTCTGTCGACGCTGGCAGGACATGCTCTTCGAGCATTCGTTTCAAGCCTCCCGGGAATTCACCCATCGTATCGTAGTCCTTCGAAACACTGAACGTGATACCCGGGCAGCCTAGACTGTCAAATCGATCTTTGCGATAGAGATATGCTCGTAGAAGAGCATTGAAGCACCGGACCCACTCTGGGTAGGTGCTACCCTGAGCTACCAGGGAGAGACGTGGCTGATATTCACTGTACACCTCAGAGCCTTCTGTCAGTATGAAATCCATGGCCTCGGAGATTCGATCTATGGTAACATCGGCATCAAAGAGTGTATCAGGGAGTACGATCTCCTTCGCCTTCAGCTTCTGACCGTTCTGCAGGATAGTGGAGATCGATCCCCCACTACCGTGCTCGTGAGCAGAGTTGTCTAGGATTACATACCCACCATTCAGAGCTTCAACTGTGTAGAACAAACGATATGTCAAGGAGTCGAGCAGATGATTCAAGATCAAGTGGTATGATCTTCCAGCGGCTAGTGTCAGATTAGGGATTGGCAGGATTAACGCCGTCTTCATGATGTCTCCTTTCATGCTATTATAATAGCTTTCAGAGAGAAATCTAGGGAGGCAAGGAAACTGCTTGCCTCCCTAGATCTAGGATCAAGCTTGCTTCCAGAACTCCCGGTCAATGTACGGGATCGGATCGACGTACCCAACTGCATTGAAAGCTGCTAGACGTTCACAGCAAGTTGGGCACTTCCCACAAGCAACGGTGCCACCTTCGTAGCAACTCCAGGTAAGCTCGACGGGGGTATCGACTTTGTAGGCTTGACGTACGACATCCTTCTTCATCATCCACTGAAGGGGAGTAACGAGTCGAACCTTCATGTACGTCCCGACGTAGATCGCATTCGACATTGCACCATTGAATTCCGGTGTGCAATCTGGGTAGGCCCAATTCCGTGCATCCTCAGCGTGAGTGCCTATCCAGACTTCTTCAGCCTCCTCGATCAGTGCAATCGCAGAAGCCATTGAGATCAGAATGGCGTTTCGAAAGGGCACGTACGTCGGAGAGACCCCAAGATCAAGCTCCAGCTGTCTGTACGTCTTGTGAGGAGTCTCAAGAGTGGGATTGATCAACGTAGAGTCAGCCCCACGAAAGAGATGAGACGGCAGGTGAAGGATACGATGATGGATCTTCAGACGCTCTGCAATCTGTTTGGCAGATGAGAGCTCTCGTTGATGACGTTGTCCATAATCCACTGAAAGAGCGAGAACATTCGAAGCGCCGTGACGACGAACTGCCATTGCAGTGACAGTCGTGCTATCAAGACCACCAGATAAGAGAGTTACAGCTTTCATTCTACCTCGCCACTAAATGATAAACGACCCCACTGCTCATCTTCCCTCGATTTCTCTGCTTCAGCCGTGATACCAATCCCTCCCCGGGGGTTCTGATTGATCTTGACTGAGAGATATTTCGGGTTCAACGCTGAGAAGAGAGCATCACAGATTTCAGCTGCAAGAGCTTCACAGAATGCTCCTCGATTACGGAAGGTCATCAAGTAGAGCTTCAAGCTCTTAGATTCGAGACACTTCTCACCTGGCAGATAAGAGATCGTGATAGTTTGATAATCCGGCTGCCCAGTCACAGGGCATAGGGAAGTAAATTCGTTCGTCTTGAAGGTGACTTCAGTTGTGAGTTTCGGGGCGTCGAAAGTATCGAAGCCTTTGAACTCCGTACCTTTCTGGCCAAGCTGTTTGAATTCGGGAGGTTGACCTGGCATTTCAGTGACTCCTTGAAGTATAAGGTGAGAGTCGGGATTTCTCCCGACTCTCTAAGGGGGTGATTACAGCCCTAGCGAAGCTTGAGCTTCTTCGGCTGGAACTGCTGGGTCTGGGGTTGAGTTGGCTGCGCAGGGCGAGCAGTCGGAGCAGGCATTGCAGCTTGAGAATTGGAAGTATGCAGAGTTGGGCGTGGAGCAGGCACTGCACGATTGACTGGCTGGCGAGGAGCTTCCTCAATCTCATCATCCATGCTCAAGATTTCATCAACACGGGCCACTGGACGTCCACGATACATTTCATGGCGGATGACCATGATGCCAGAAAGCCCAACCAGGTTCGGCTCCAGCAGAGTGCCAGTCTCATCATCGATCTCGAGATCGACTGTCTGATCCCCATCTGGATCGATTGCACCGACGGCTTGAAGGGCAGGGACGAGAACCCAGAGGCTCTTCGGGCTCAAGCTCGTGCGAAAGAGGCGCTTGCGTCCAGCGAACTCACCTTCAGAAATTTCGAGCTCCCACTCGAGGTAAGGATACTCTTTATCTTCTGCCTGTTTTGCCAGGACAGAGTTGATGATGAAGGGATAATTCCCTTCGGGGATCAACCCCCCAGATTCCACATCAGCGGTGTTGAACGAGTACTTCATTCGGGGTCCTTTCGTACTAAATCCTGAGGCTACTCTTCCTGATAGTTGAGAGCATCCATCAGTAACGTAACCGTCGGGTCAATGATTTCATCAGGCACATCCTTGAGCATCTCTTTGGGCACACGAATCTTCGCCCGGATCTTGGGGTAGTTTTTCAGGATCAGTGCCCGAGCTGAACTTTTGTCTTCAAGCTCGACTTCAGCAATGTAGCCAACAACATCTACGATGCCTGGAAGTTCATCTGCAAGCTTGCCTGAAAGAGCAGGCTTGATAACAGATCCCACTCCCGGCTCTACATCTTGTTTGGCCAAGGCCGTAAGTAAGACGTGCAGCTCAAGATCACGGAAGTTGCGGATGAGACGTCGAAGCTGGATGGAAGCAATGCCGTAGTCGCCAATCTCGACGAGATCGGGATTCTTACGATTCGCTTCTTCCTGCTCAAGGATTTCGAATAGGCTGAAGATATGAGTCTCAGTGATGCTATCGATAGCAACAGCTTTGAAGCCATGCCCAGTGCCTTTCAACTCCTCAAGCACAGAGTGATACGTCTTCCAGTCCGTGATATCAGCTATTTCGACATCTCGACCGGCCAGGCTGGATTCACCTCCTTCGAAGTTCAGGATCAGAAGTGGAGATGTTCTGGGATCATCAGCAGCAGTGCCGATGAAAGTCGTTTTCCCAGCTCCGGGAAACCCGAAGAACAGGGACTTGAGATACCTATGGAACGATGGTCTGTGGGTTTTGGTTCTACTCAGTGGCATAAGTTTACTCCTTTCTTATCTAATTATATATGAATTCTCGATAGAAATCAAGGGGTCAATACAGACTTTTCGTTGTAAAGTTCTGCTTCAGAATAGCTTCAAAGTCACCTCCATCATTAGCAGACTTGCAAGCTGTTCTGAATGGACAGCTCTTGCACTGGAAAGGGTTGGGATTTGGGAATGCCCAGACATCGGGAGCTTGGAGTGCCCTCAGAATATCGAACACTTTCGCCATCAAGCGTGTCTCAAACGAGAGAAGCTCTTCAAAGTTTCTCATCGTCGAAAATTGCTGGAAGTAAGTCGACCAGCCAGAAGCCTTCAAGGTCATTAGAATATCTTGATAAGGCTCTTGATCAAGCCCAGACTCCTCGAGAGCTTTCATATACATCGCATAAGTCGTCGCTTGAGACTTCGCTTTTGAAAAGCCCCCTCGAGTAAGCATTGCTGGTGGCTCTGGCACTGCCTTGAAGAGCACATTGTGAAGGATACCATACGGCATCTCATCAGTCAACACTGTCTGAAGATACGCGTAGGCTGTCAGCTGATCATCGATATCTAGAGCTTGTGCATCAGGCTCCCGAGAATAGGTCTTGTGATCGACCAGCCATAGATGACCACGACCATCACGAAGAACGAGGTCAGACTTCATCACAATCGTCACACCAGGCAGAATTTCGTGCTCAAGCTTCGTTTCAACAGAGACAATCTCGCCTTGGAGAAGCTCTGGCTTTTCTACTTCATCATACTCGAAGAAGTTAGCTAGCATCTTCCGAGCTAGATTGACTGCATTCTCGAATGGATCACGGGAGATCGTCCAATAGGATCCCAAATGCTCTGCGATTGATCTGACAGATCTTGTCTGCCAAACCTCGAAAGCTTCAAGACCCTTCTCAGCAGAACGATTGTTTCTGTAGTAGCCTTCGAGTCCAGCATGGACACCCGAGCCTAGGAAAAGTGGAATCTCTGGAAGCTTCGGACCCCCATACTTCCTGTACCAGTACCAAGATCTCGGACAAGCATGAAAACTCTGGAGATCCGATACTGAAATTCTAACTGATCTCTTCATTTCTTTCTCTCCTTAGACGATCATAATAGAACATCGCGATGTGCAATGCATCCTTCTCGTGTTGATTCTTAGGCACAGAAGATTCTAGTCGAGCTATCGACGACGTCTTCCAGGTACCTGGCAGGAAGATCTCAGCCTTGGGAAAATCAACCCACAGCCGTGAAACAACTGTGAGCAAGGTCTGATTCATCTTGCTGGGAGTAGGGATAGGGACGAACTCGATGGCTGTAGAGTAGTGGGGAGTCGACTCTGATAGAATCTTCAAATATTCTTGGGTCGTCACCTCTGCAACCGATAGAGTGAAAGTGAGTTCAGTTGTCCCATCATAGATTGCCATTCCAGTTGAAATACCGGGATCGAATGCAACTACTGTGATCACGACTGACTCCTTCCCAGACTCGTCAATAGAATTGACAAGTCTTCATTCGAGATGCGATTGAGATCAATCGACTTGCCTGCTAGATTATCGGCTACGAGCTCATCGACTGTCCCCTCAGCTACGAGAGAAATCACACGAACTGAGTGATCGAGACCCAACCTTCGAAAACGATACATCGTCTGGACGTAAGCTTCCATGTCGAAAGTCTTGTCGAGATAGATCATCGTATTTATGTTCGTCATTGTCAAGCCAAACTTGCCAACACCCGGGCTCATGATAAGAATCGGGAAGTCACCTTCTTTGAACCTCTCAACAGCACCTGCTGGATCGTGATGCCCTCCCAGAACAAGCTCGTTCTGAAACCCAAGCTTAGAAAGTCTCTGGGATAGCTGTGCAGCCCCTTGACGCCAGTAGGCCCAGATAAGAAGGGGGAACTGAACTGACTTCTCGGAGAGCATCTCCACGATAGCATCGTGCTTTGAAGATTCTAGCCCGAGGTCAACATTAGATAGACTCGAAGAGATTTCAAGGAGTCGAACTATCTGGGACATACGATTCTTGGCCTCAACTTTGTGACTATCGAGCTCAGCTATGAAGAGCTCCTGCATCGATGAGTAGGCCTCGGATTGCTCCCTACCTAACGGGATTTTCAGTACTTCGATCCTTGCCTCTGGGAGATCAAGCACCTCCGATGAATTCTCGACGATCATGATATCCGAAAAGGTTTCCCTGAAGTCCAGATCTCGGGACCCTACCACTACTGGGCCCCAGAGGGAAGAGTCTATATAGCAGTACTGCTCAGCGAATCTCCAGTAGCTTTTGAAAGCTTGAGGGAAGATGAGTCTGAATTGATTCCAGAGATCATCTACGTACTTACGGATTGGAGTTCCCGAGAGCAACCAAAGACGTTTGGTAGATTGGGTGAGCTTCTCGACAGACTTGCTTGTCTTCGTACCAGCACGAATCAATCGTGACGACTCATCGCAGATAATGATATCCCAAGGGATGTCTTCGTATGTTCTACGCTGAGTCGTGTTCCAAAGAGTTTCGTACGTCGTGACTGACCAGCCTGATCGAGCAGACTTAGCATACAGATCCCAGAGCTTGATACCAAGCCACTTCTGGGCTTGATCAATCCAAGTGCTTGTAAGAGTTCTGGGAGTGATGATAAGTACTCTCTGAGCTTCAAGCATCTGTGCCGCAACCAGGGCTGTGACTGTCTTCCCGAGCCCAGGAGAGAAGTTGAGGAGCATGCCTGGGAGTTCAGAGGAGATCAAACGATCAATTCCTCGAACTTGATAATCAGTCAAGAAGGGATTCAGATTTCGAATGATATCTTCTCGTACGGGTCTTGGAGAAGCTGCTTCAAGTTCTGCTATTTCAGGGAAGAGCTTTTCAAGATGAAGACGATTAGCTTTTATGTTAGCTATAGACCAACATCGGGAAGACTTCAACCATCGTGCTCCCAGGTCCTGAAGATCCCGTTGATATCTAGGAGCCTCCCCGAATTCGGGTCTGAGCAGGATAGTTCGTCTGTCGTGGGAGAAAGTGACGTCCATTGGATGCTCTTTCAGGTAGCTGAGCTCCCGATCTTTTGGGAGCCCAGCTACCGTCAAAAGGAGAGTACTGGCGGGCCCGTAAGCTCTACCGAGAAACCGGCCCTGTTAGCAGAAGCCGACCAGTTGGATTATTCTATCTCCTGCAGAATAGCCGAGAAGGCGGTCTCCTTGGCTTCTGCGCGATAACCGAAGAGTGAATCACGTTGACGAGCTACCGAATTCTTTCGGTCGGATCCACGATAGTCTTCTAGCTCAACGATCGCATTGTAGAGAGCCCAGAAGGTCCCACTGACCCCCGGAGTATTGAGACCGGTTCCGAGGCCATTGAAGAGATCGAGTGTCAGATCCCGACTCTTACGTTGATATTCGAGATTGTACTCATATGAGGCTTCCCGAGTCTTCATCACATCCTCGGGAGCATTCCGGACGGGAGGTTTCGGATCCGGGTACGTCCGACGGAGCACCGTAGCCAACTGTTCCTCAGTTGGGCTCTTCTGAGCCATCCTCTGGAAGAACCCATCGATCAGCTTCGAGTTCTCAACTGCCCGATCGTACACGTCCGACATCCAGGCTTCTAACTGTTCGGCAGCGCCCTGTGTGTGACGGATACGATATGACTGGACTGAGTGGCTCCGAGCAATCATCAACGTGTTCTGACAGACGACTCTGAGATCAACGTTTCGAACGTAGAGTGCTCGATTGCCCATCATCGGAGCATCAATGAGAAGGTAGTGCTCAACTTCATCCCCAGCGATCACGCTCGGCTTCGGCATCTTCGTCGTAAGAAAGATCGTTTCGCCACGACCGAGAGCACCCATTGTTTCAACGGGGGCATTGATTGTACGATCATAGATCTCGAAGAGCTTGAGGGGGCTTATAGCCTCGTACTCCAGCCCAACTGCACCGAAGAAGACGTACTCTGGATCCTCGGGGATTGGGGTGCGGAAGATACCGCGTAACGGGACTTCGATTGAATCGTTTCCCGAAACTTGGAGTTTCTGAACCTCGATATCAAACGTGATGGTGTGGGAGGATGCTTCAACTGCACCCTGTTCAGTCTCGCTGACGACGCCAAGTGCATGCCAGGCGGGCTGGCGAAGCGAATAAAAAGCTGTTCCGAACGCAATGTTGTCCATGATCTTCTCCTTTACTGGACAGAAAGTAGGATTAGGGTTTCTTACCTATATTATACCTACTTTCGAGAGAAAGGTCAACCCCCAATTTATATCAATTTATGGTCGCCAGGAGCGATCCTCATGATCCCAAATCAGGATGAATGCAACTACAGCGAGGGCGACTACTAGGAGAGCACCAGCAATGATTCCCAGAGTACTCATCTTGACCTTCTCACTCCCTCAAAGAGGGCTAGCTTATCAGAAAGATCATCGAATAGTAGAGCAGAGCGGAGAGATGGAATCGAACCATCGATAGGCTAGTTGGAACTAGCTGCCTTACCACTTGGCGATCTCCGCGATAGAACCTTATGTTCTTATTATAAGGGGTTTTAGCCAGAAATCAAGGGGCCAATTTTACTCGACTCGAGAGAAGACATCTGCGAAGAAGATGTTCTCTGACGGGGCGTGTCCTTCAAGGGCCTTGCTTGCTTCTGCTTCCCAGATCTGCAAACCCTCGATCATCTGGGAGCCAGGCAAGTTACCGAAGCTGTTGTACAGCTGTTGAAAATTCTCAAGATCGAGCTGAGCAATCTCGGGAGTGAAGGGCTCGTTCGCAACATCAATCGGGCACTTGGGCCAACGCCAGTTTCGTGAAGGTAGACGACGTGAAAGGAGATTTACAACCCCTCGAGCAGTTCGCACTTTGTGAACTGAGAGGAAAGGATCTGACTTACAGTGCAGAGGCTTTCCCTTGAATTGAATCGAGCAGAACCACATCGGGTTGCCGTGGATGTCGACCAATCGATTGGGATCATTGTCCAGATGAAGATCAGACCCAAGCTGACCTTGCCCGCGATTCGAGCCTTCGACTGTGTACGCAGGGATCAAGAAATCACACTTCTCGAATCTCTTGCCAGATGAAGTCATGTGATAGAAGAAGGTTGTCTGCAAGCCATTGATCTTCACATCAATAGGCACGCCAACTCCGTCAGGCCGTGGATCACTTTCATGCCACCACCAAGTGCGACGTCTGCAAAGGTGGCAACAGAGTCCACAAGCTGTACAATCTTCACCGCGCTGAAAGATCGTCCAGGAGAACCCACCCAAGCCCTCACCTACAGTGATAGGCTCGAGACCCCGAACCTCGACCGTCAGTGGAGCACGATGATAGATCGCTACCTTCTGAAGGTCGTATGCAAAGCTGATCAGATCCTCTTGAATAAGCTCATTCATGCTTCTCTCCTCATGCGAAATCGGACAGTGGGTAATCTGTATAGAAGGTCTGTGAGGCTACGGTTCGACAAGCATACTTCATCTTCTTGTCTTCGAGACCGAAACCGCCTCCATCTAGACCACCACTTTGAATGTATCGGAAACCTTTCTGTGCAAGAGCACGACAGGCCAGAATTTGGTTGAGATCGGAGAGCCCATACTTGCCCCCAGGCACTGGCTCCCCATCGGGAAACTTCCCGTAGTTGAGACTCTTCTCATTGATCAGCGCTACTGTGTCCGGCTTGTTGGATAGAGGGTCAAACAGATGATGAAGAACTGGATGTCCCTCTCGTGAACCCCCGAAGACAATCTTGTCAGGGTAGTCTGCGCGAACTGCAACACGATCCCTCTCGATTGCCAACTGACGGTGACGACCCTCATTGAGTCGCTTCCAAGTGTCAATCACGTAGAGCTGCTCCTCTTGGCTCGGGTTCTCGTAGAAAGCAGTATCACGCTCCCTTGATCGAAGAGTTTCGAGAGCACGTTTGTTGAGATACTTGTCGGGATGCTCAGCGATGTCGACGACATCGTAGATAGCTTGATGTCGTTGCCCCCAGCTACCAGCGGGATGGAGAGACTTGAAAGCCCCGTGATTCTTCGTCTGACAGTTGATGATAGGCACTGGCCGGGTACTCCCGTGGGAAATCGTGAAAGCCAGACTCAGAAGGGTCTCAGGAGAAGCGCAGAGATCGAAGATACGAAATCTCGGGAGGTTCTTGAAGCGTTGAAAGATGAGTGCAGCTTCGGAGCCTTCGAAGTAGATCCAGGCTTGATCTTGAGCTGCCTCGTACGCATAGGGGTACAGGAAGCAGTTCTCATGGAACTCCTCCTCGTAATCTCCTCGAAAGCTCTGGTACAGTTTCACGATCTCGAAGTAGTCTCTCAGAGGCAGGAGGCTATGCACCCAATCTACGACCTCCTTGCTCTCGCCGGTCCAGGTATCAACCGTGGGTTTTGTCTCCTTCTCATGCCAATCTAAGATCTGATAAGGGAGACTCCTGCCTTTTCGACCTCCGGAGATTTCGAAGCCCCAAGATCGCAAACCTCCGATGAGGTTCATCCGGGTGATCTCTAAGCGTGGATCCGTAGCTGTGAAGCCTTTGATCTCGGCTATCTTCGCCTCGAGATCCTCCTTCGAGATTCCCGAGAGAAGTTGTGGGATCAGGGAGTGAAACTCCCGATCCAAAGCCCGTTCGACCATCTTTACATCAATCATCTTTCACCCTACAGAAGTTCAGAATACTCTCATCGAGATCGTCCTCCCAGAGAACGTAACTCCTCGAGATTGCTTTGATAGCAACTTCACGTGTGTACTCAGGCTCTCCCAGCCAATGCAAGACTACTGAGCCTGCTACACTGTCAATCGATTCAAGCTCGTACCAATAATCAGATTTCTTCGATTTGTAGATCTGCCCGATTCGAAGACCGAAGAGCTTGAAGAGATCCTCGGCATCTTCCTGAACTGAGAAGTCTATTTCGTCCTCTCTCCAAGCATCATCTGGGGGTAGCTTGATTCCTTGCGTTTCAGCCAGCGTAATGAGAGAATTCACTCGACGCTTGAGTCGATTCGTCTCTTCAGTGTACTGAAAGAGATTCAGGAACACATCATTCAATCTCGAAGTGTAGATAGCTGCAATCGGCTTCTCCCCGATTTTCAAGGTGTAGGGAAATCTCTCTCGATCGAGCGAGATTTCACCTTGAAAGGGAGAAGTCGATGGCAGCTTTTTGGAAAGCTTTGCCATCGACTTCATCTCCTCGGATGCTAAGACTTTTGCCAGCGTTTCTCCGTCAGATTCCAGAAGTAGCGCAATCGTTCTCCTCGAACTGTGAGGACTGCTCTCCAATACTCTGGGCCTTCCATCCCTCGAATCGGTTCAAGAAGATATACTCGTTTCGTAGTGTAGATCTCAATCGTGGAGATTTCGATCTGCTTTCGAAATGCCAACTTCGCGAGCTTCTTCTGCTGTTCGACTGACAGGTCTGAGTAGAAGCAATCGAATCGAACTTGATAGTGATGTTTGGGCTTGAACTTCGGTGTCATCTTCCTCTCCTTTTGAATTGATTGGTTTCTTATATCTAATTATAACCTGTTATTGAAAGAAAATCAAGACCCCAATCTTACTCAGAGTAAGTACGTAATAGTTTTTGACCTCCAAACTATTCAATTCCTAACTATATTGAAAGTTAGTTGAAAACCAAGGATCTTTGATAGTTAGGATAGTTAGGATAGGAATAATATTATATATTATTCCTATCCTAACTATCCGTCGCATCAAATTTGATCCTTGATTCTGCATTTCCTTTCTAGTTCATTACTTGTTCCCAGGAGAGTTTCCCAGTTGCGTGCAGGTGCTCAATCCTGTTAGCTTCGAGATCATTACAGATAATCTTCTTGATCTTGTGCCAATCAACTCTGAAATCTTTACGTCCCGAAGGCATCAAAGCTTCGAGGATGATGAAGCGTCCATCCCAACCTTTGAGAGTGGGGAACCAACCTTCCCAAGTCTTCCCTGAGACCAGGACTGTCTGGCCAACCTGGATCTTCGACTGCAGAGAAGCTAAAGTTTCGGTCCCGAGCGGGATCCACCAGATCGTGCTTAAGCACTGATTGCAAACTGCTGATTCAGCTACGTCGACCGTTCGTCCGGTAAGGTGCGTGCTCTCGTGTCTGCAAATCTGAGAGAGGTCTGCGATTTCTTGAATCTTGACATCGACCTGATAGCAAGTCGGGAGACCTTGTCTCGTATAACCGAACTCCCACGTCCAGGAACGTCGATGAGTAGCTTTCCACTCTCGTGGACACCAAGTCGGCCAACGTTTGTACTGAACTTTCACCTGCTCTATCAGATCGTCAAGTTGATCTTTCGTCATCAGCTCCTGACCGATGAGCATGAAATCCTCGTGTCCTTCAGTTCCGTCCATCTGTCGCATTCGTTCTTCGGTTTCCATCTTGTTCTCTCCTTTTGGGGTTTCTTATCTATATTATATGATATTTTAGATAAGAAATCAACCCCTCAGTCTGGTAAGAAGTCAACCAATATTTGACGGGATGATTCAGTTTCTGGAGATTCTACGGGGAGTTCTCACAGTGGGTTTGAGACAAAGACAGACTTCACAAGACAGTCTATGTTCACGCCACGCTGCAAGATTGCTGTCCGAGGGGTTTGCTTCGAATGCTCTACGTAGCTTCTTCCCTACAGCACAAGTTTTCTTCATTGACGAACTCCTACGGGGAAGAGCTCCCGTTGGCACTTGAGAAAAGCTTTCGTGATTCTTTCCAGCCGTGATAACATGATCTCAGCTTTGGGGAAGTCCTCTGATGACAGAACTTCGGGCCCAACCTTCCTCGCGAGATCAAGCATGGACAGGAAAGATTCGAGATCGAGAAATCGAAGATTCTGGCTCATGCTGATCAGAATAATCTTCGTAGCCTCCTCGATATCCCTGACTTCCATTCTGTGTAGATAGAGTGATGAGATGAGTTGATTGTCAGCAGAAGGCTCGAGGATCTGTCTCTGAACTGTCAGGGAAGTGAACCCAAGGTTCTGTCCAGTCTGAAGAAGTGCATCTTCGAGACTCTTCAACATCAAGGCCTGAATCGGCTCCTCAAGAGTTGCCGAGATGAGAAATTGGATTGTCTCTGTCATCATGAATCTCCTACAAGTAGTAGAGCTCGAGCGTCAGTGTCAATAAGCACCTCGCAGTGGTAACACCCACCTTGTTCCTGGTTAAGAATACTCATGTCAATTGTTGGCGGTTCAGTTGCGCCACAAAACGGACACGCTTTCAAAACGCTCATTCCTCACCGCCTTTCGTGCCGCGATTTAACTTTTCGATGATCCGGCAAATCTCCGTCAACGGCAGGTGGATAATCGGGTTTGAAACTACCCCAAACCACTGATGCAGCGTAAGGCCATCCTCCGTATCTACACAGTACCAAACCACGGGGGATGTCTGCAAATCGACAAAATCAGGCCCGCAAACAAAGTAGGCGTCGCCGTCCCTGCGGACTTGCAATTTGTCATAATCGTCAAGCAGCAACTTGCTCATCCCTCACCGCCTTTCATCCACGCCTCAAACTGTTCGGTTGTCCAATCAAGTTTTTCCCGATCATCATAGATTTGCGCCGTTGGATCGTCTGGAGATAGCGGCGCATTGAGCAATTCCAAAGCATCATGTCTGTCAAGATTTCCGCTGCCAACCAGGTTCTTAATTACGGCGAGTCGCAAAGCTCTCGCCATTAGAGTGTCGTGATCGCTCATTCCTCACCGCCTTTCAGCGCGTCACGCGCCGCATCTATGGCCGCCTTATATTCAGGCGTCCAGAATTCTTCCGTCGTTGGGCCGAGTTCATCTTCCGGGTGGAATTGCATCAATCCTCGCAGTGCCACTTGCAACCGTTCCGCACGCGCCTCCGCAGCCTCGGCGCGGGCGTTGGGCATCGCCCTTGTAAATATACGTGGCAATTGCTACAATCATTCATTCAAGCTCCAGCGCCTTTTAGCGCATCGCTGGCAAATCATACAATCTCCGAAACGCGGACGCCGCGAGCCTTCCTCACGACGAAAGCTATGGGGATATACTCCGTGTTCCTTCCACCAATCACGACCCTTCACTTGAACGCCACAGAGTGTGACACCACCAACAACCAAATGGTAAACCTCATGGTGGTACTGATCCCCATGACAGGACGACCCAACTCCGTGCGCATAAACTTCCATGTTGCCTCCTTGTTTCAATCATATCTTCCGATTTACTACATATTGGCGGGTCAGGATTCGAACCTGATTGCGAGGGTCTTTCACCTCAAAACGCGCGTGTCCCCACCACGCCGCCCGCCCAAGTTGTAAATGTGCTACTTGCTGCGATCCTTGAAATACAATCCCACCGTGATAACCGCCAGCACAGCGACCCACATCCACGCGGGCTGATCGGCACACCAGAGCGTCACGACTGCGATTGCCTTGCCTAACGCGCCGGTGACAAACACAACCGCGAACAGGATGGCGGCGAGCGATAAGCCGAATGCTTTCAGTATGCCGTTCATGTCTACCCCCCCATCCCGGTGATGTACAGGTCATCGGCCTGCGCGTAATCCGCGCGGGCTTCCACCAGCTCCACCGGCAGCGGCGCGTCATCGGCGGCGTCCTCTAGCGGGCGGGTGTTCCAATTGAAGCATCGAGAGTTGGGAAGAGGGCCTTCGCTGCATCGTGAGGGATCACATCTCCCTGCCTAGCAACTTCGAGATCTGTCCACGCAGTAGGCCCTCGATAAGCAGTCCAGGCACGTCCATCCATGTGTACGACTGCCACGACTTTGTAGCCGTAGTGATCACCATCCCGAATCTCGTTGTCCCGAACGAGATAGGGATTCAGTGTCCCGAACTCAAAGTCAGGCTCACTCGTTCGTGTCATCTGATCCCTCTTCGTGCTCTTCCTTGATGTGATCGATCAAGTTTTGCTCCTCTTCGAAAAGCTCATCGCAGTCTGAGCATGCGTAACCGTTGATCATCTCGAGCTGTCCTGCTTGACATTCTGGGCATCCCAGATCAGTTACCTTGCTGGAGAACTTGTGACATGAGGGGCATTGATGACCGTCTCCGGTGTAGCTGTTGGATCGTGTGAACAGCTCCCCACAGTTCGGGCATTCGTACAAGGACTCGATGTCTGGGTTATCTTGGGACACGAGTGCCTCACACGCTTCACACTTGTAGATATCTGTAGGCATTAGATTCGACATATCCCTCCTTTCAAGTCTTGATGAAGTAATTTGCTATTTCAGTTGATTCTGGGTTTGACCTGGAAGTGCATCGTCGAGACTGATTTGAGATCCGTCCGACTGGCCTCTCAAGTAGGCATCTTCTCGAATATCCCGAGTGTGTGATTGGTACTTGCCCAGATGAGGGTACTTCTCCACTACGAAGCTATCAACTTCGGCTGATCGTACGACTACGATCGACTGCCCAGCTTGAGTAGACTCGAACTTGATACGCTGTTCCTCGATCTTCTGCTTGACACTCTCGGCAGCTCCGAGGATCCAACTATTGCGCCAGAAGTTGGGTTGATGATATCGGTCGGCTCCCCGTGGGCTGTAGCCTCTCTGAGCTTTGAAATTCTCGGTATACTCCCGGGTGCGAATCTGAGCGAGATTGATGAGCTTCCAACTGAGATTCATGTAGCTGAAAGTAGCTGCTTTTACATTCTCGGGTCGACCGATGAAGATAAACTCACCACCGTGCATGAGGATTCTGCAGAAGTAAGCTTGTGCGATAGCTCCTGCAAGCTGAAGTGCCCACGGCTGGGGCGTCTTATAGCCCAAGGTCGTAGTTTCTTCGATGATGTCTCGTGGACCTTGGGTACGTGTCTGTTCTTCACTGATGTTGTACTTCTGCATGAGTTCAACAGCTTTGGCAGCTGCTAAAGCAGACTCGTGCTCGTTTGAGCTTTCAGTCAAAGCAAGAAGCTGTTGAATCTTCTGAATAATCTTCTCTTCTTCAGTCATGTCTGCGTCTCCCAGAATCTAGTGAGTAAGCCCAACGTGCCGTAAGGCGGCTGCGTAAGCAACTGCTTCAGCATCGCAATCGGGACTGAACGTACCGAAGTCGAGCAGTACGTCTGTCAGAACCTTCGCCTGCTGGAGCTGGCCGAGGCTGTCGAAATCGATTGCAAGGTCGTTGATGTAGGAATCTACGTCTGGGAGTATATCGTAAATCGGGGTCGAAAGTGTGGTTGTCATCGAATCTCTCCTTTTTCAATCTTATGGTTTCTTACCTATATTATATGATATTTCAGAGAGAAAATCAATACCCCAATCGTATGAAAAGCACCCCAATTTGATAGAAAGGTTGATTTTTCGGACGTAATTCGGTATAATTAGATAAGTATTTGGAGGGATATGAAAATCTACACAGATGGTTCATCGACTGGCAAGGTGGGTTCTGGGGGCTGGGCTTTCTTGGTCGTAAATGATGATGAAAGTGAGGGTCTGCTCTTCTCTGGGAATGATCAGGAGACAACCAACAATCGAATGGAGCTGAAGGCTATAATTTCAGCTCTAGAGTACTGTCTTGAAATTGGGCTGAAGAAGCCTGTGATCATCAGTGACTCACAGTATGCAATTGGAGTCTTGACCCGACAGTTTCGAGCTTCGACAAACCTTGATCTTGTCGAATCAGGCAGGGTTCTAGTACATCGTGTTCACCCGAGCCTTTTCTGGGTGCGAGGGCACTCTAAAAATCAGCTTCATGATATCGTCGATCAAGAAGCCAAGAGAGTAAGGCTCGCCAGTGAGAGGATCCCTAGAGGAGAAGGGCACTGACGAGCCTTCAGTTAGCGGGATGACCGCACCACCGACCGGTCCCGCGAACCTACACTAGGGTTGCTTGAGCTGCCGTTCGACTGCAGGCTTGATCAAAGTTTTGAATACGACGGTAGCTACTGCGAAGATTGAAGAAATACTACCACCAATCAGGGAAGCCCATTCTTGCCAAGTTGTGGGATAGGGTGGGGAGAAGACCCCTGCGATACCCATAGCCGCAGCTGCAAGAATCACACTGACCACGACTGCAGTCCAGAGGGCTGCTGTGTCATGGAGCGGCTTGCCCGTGATCTGCTGGTAGAAGGCTTTCACCCCTTGGATTAGCGGGGCACCAATAGCTGATGCAAGTGCAACAGCGATAACGAGAATCTGTTCATCCATTTGAATCTCCTTTCCTGAAGAAACTTTCAACTTCACGTAGTTTTGCCATCAGAGCCTGATCTTGAACGAGGCAAGCTAGACAGGCAGTTCGTCGGTAAGGAGCTTCCTCTCGAGCTCGAATGCCGGCTTCAATAGCTTCTATCAGCTTGACCCCTGATTCACGAAGGATTGTCTCTTCCCGTCGAGCTTCCGCAAGAGCTTCTACGAGCTCTTTATTCTTACGTTCCATCTCTGCTTGGAAGTCACGTCGAAGATCATCGAGCTTTCTCTGCAGTTTCTCCTCTTGCTGCTCTAGCTCATTCCTTCGTTGCTCCTTTCGAAGTTCCTCTTCTGTCTTAGCTGACATCAGTGCTTTGATACCAGCCCAGATTGTGCCTACGACTCCGGAGACGAGCATAACCCCCGTAACGATGGTGTTGATTAGACTACTCACCTGATCCGGATCCATATCGCCTCCGGCCGACTAGAGCATTCGCGAAGAGGATCAGTAAGAGCAGTGTATACCCTACTCTGACTTGGAAGTTCTCGAACTCGGAAACTCCCTCAACGCTAAGCTGTATCAAGATTACAGCTGCATACACGAGATCGAATCCCAACATCAACTTGAGGAATCGATAGGGACCTGGAGCAAATCGTGCAGCAGAGATGTAGAGAATCCCTGTAATCACAGCTAGAACTAGCTCAACGTAGAGCAGAGCATCGTAGATGGTTTTGAGGGTTGTATCCATATCTCCCCCCCCCTCACGATTGATTGCTGTTTCTGAGATAGGCCTGCCACAGAATCTCTAGCTTCTGACTATCTGAGAGTTCAGGTTCTGGAGCTGGGCCGGCTCCTTCTTCTTCGAACACCCAGTCAATATCGAGAGCTATCGGTTTGCTATTAGAGCCTTGCACGCCTGGCAGAACAAACTTATCTCCACTGAACTGCCAGATATCCGCTCGACGAAGATCCTCTGGCCAATCAGGCACGAAGTAGGGTGAGAATTTCTTCGGGGCCCAATCATCAATCAAGGACTGCCATGTCACGTTCACGAGTCCCGAGGCGTAGGGGTACGATGCAAGCCAGACTGGACGGCTGTACATCCAGTCAAGCATTGGACGACAGTGGGCCCAGACCCAGGTAGATCGCGTGTATGTCCCAACAGGGATTCCCATCGTTTCCAGCCCTGTCACGTAACTGAGGATCCCCGTTGAGAGTTTTGCAGGAGCAACATACGGTGGGAGATTCTTGTACGACACACCGTGTTGCTCGACATCTACCCAGATCCTCGAAATTCGTGTCCCATGGATTGCTGTCCGGACAGTTTCGATTTGCTTCTTGACGTCGACGTATGGGTCATACCAAGTGAACCCTTCGAGTGTCTTCTGCCAGGCTCCTGCGTGAAATCGAAACCGCTTATCCTCAGCTCCGGCAAATGAGATGCGTGGGATAAGCCGACTGAGAAACTCTGAAGCTTCATCATAAGGGAAGAACCACTGATAGTACGATAGATCTGCTGCAAGATTCATAGACCCTCCTGTTAGGGAATCTGATAAAAGCCCTGTAGTCGGGCTCGTTTTCCACCTGATGTCGTTTATGCCCACTAATCATTACTTACTCCCTATTAGAACTCGTACCAACCATCAAAAGCGCTAATACGTTTATTCCCACTCGCAGTAAACCCATCCTGTTGCGCCGGACTGATACCAAATACAATCTTGTTATCTCCAGAACTTATAACTCCTCTTCCCCATGTTGTAGAGGCCACGCCGTTGTTTTCATATGACGCTGGATACATCCAAATCTGATTTGTGATTGTGGCCGCTGTAACAGGTAAAGAAATGGTGATTGATGTGGCATTGCTTATCCCACTTGTAACTTCACGAACAGAAATGTGAACTTTTCTACCATCAATAGAAAAACGATATACAGCATTTGTGGGTACGGAACTATATCCCGTCAATGTCGGCGCCCAGTTGAACCATCCCGGGAATCCCTGTGGTGTAGTTGCGTGACTGATCTTGGGGCTAGAGATAGCTGTGTTAGTAAGAGAGTAGTCACTTCCCCCGGTGATCGTGACTGTTGTCAGCTCTGTCACAGATGAATATGATGAACCCACGACGTAGAAGTACTTCGTTACTCCCGACTGTACAAGACGAAGCTTCATGCCTGTAGTGAACATCGTCGTCAAATTGCCAGGCACAGTAAATGCAGTAGCAAGCGCGTAAGTGCAAGTCACCTGAAGTGGGATCCATCCTGCCTTGAGTTCTGATATCAAGTCAGTCTCAATAGCGACAATCTCTTCCTGCAGTGAGTTGATATCCGCGGCATAGATTGTATCTACACCGTCGACCTTTACCGTGAAGGTTTTGATACTGCCTGGATATGATGCTGTCATTTGACCTCCTAATCAATTCCGATCAACGTGAAGGAGCTTCCCTTGATAAAGGAAGCTGAAGGGAATCCAGCGATTGAGAATGTTAAACTTGTGATAGGTGCCATACTGCGCCAGACTCCAAAGGATTCTCGAATGCCACCAACTTCGGATGTCTCATCAAACCCTATCAGTGATCGAATGTTCTTGAAGAAGTAAGTCTGTGAATATCCGATAATCTTAGCAAACAAGGCCCCTGTGCGATATTGGGCAGACTCGATGCTAGGGAAGGCAGGCAAATAGACTCCAATTTTCGACACAGATTCGACACCGACTATGGGAGTGGATGGATTTACGATGATGTACTGAGTACTGTAGTTGGCTCCCGTATCCCCGTTGAACTGAAGGACTGGGATGCCACCCGTCTGCCCGGGGATCCTCAGGGTAGCCCTCATGTCTAAGATGAGATGGGAAGCTGTCTGAGGAATATCTGATATGAGTACAGAAGACTGCTCAAACTCGAGGGTTCGTGTTTCGATGAATCGAGCTGTCTGACCCAGCACTGAATTCAGATACTCCATATTGTCCCGGATGAGGGAATTATGTCGAGCTGCATCCCAGACGGAACCAGGCTTGATGTAGGGAACTTGAGTGTATGGCATTAGGATATCCCGTAAAGATCGATCTGAAAACCGGGCATGAAATTGTTAGCACCCGGGAAGAGGAGGATACTTGTAATCGCTGCTGTGTTCTTCCAAGTACCTCCGAACATGATTGAGAATATTTGCCCGAGGTTGAGGCCTGAGTACAATGTGGTCTGCCCAAAGTACGTCTTCTGAAAGGCCGTCCCATCTACATTGAAGAACATCGTCTCAGAAAACCCTGCCAGCCCAGGAGATGCATCTCCCCCTGGGCATGCGCTGATCTGTAGATAGTTAGCACCCAGGGCTTCAGAGAGAGTTTCAGTCGTATTGTTGTAGGATACCGAGAAGAAATCATAGTTGTTTCCCGTATCTCCATTCAGCTGTGCACGAATGCCAGTGCCTCCGGCTACATCAACACGACCAACCGTGTACAGTCTCAAGAATGAGTAGCTTGACATCGATACATTGAGAATATTGACACTGGCTGTTGGAGTCTCTATAACTCTGTGGAATAGTCGACGATAAGTCAAGTTCTTCGATCGAGCATAGATCTGATTGAGACTATCAGCAACGAATAGATTCTGATTAGCAGCAGTCCACAGATCTCCTGTTCGAACAGTAGGGACTCGAAGGATCTCTTTCTCTTTCATAATGTCTCTCCTTGTAGGCCATACAGATAGAAGATTGAACCGGCAACGAAGTTGCCCGAAGAGAGTGACAGGGTGATTGAGTCGATCGGAGTTGTTGACCGCCAGTGAATCATTGATAAGCTCGGGATCAGGAGCCCAGTAGTTATGCCTGTCTGAAGATAGCCTTCCGAAAGACAGAGTCGATGAAGATCTGCAGGGATTCGATAGGCTGGGAAATATGTCGAAATGCTTCCACTGAGACCTGCAGTAGCAGATGCTCCTGGGATCAAACCTAGTAGTGCCGAAGTCTGACCTTCAGCGTGGAGTGTAGCGGAGGCCGCCTTCGTCCAGGAAGCTCGTGAATAGTCGTAGTTAGCTCCCGCATCTGAATTGAAGACAGCCCTGACTTCAACGGAAGCCACAGCAGCAGACCCTCGAGCATTGATAAGCAGCTGAAGGGATGAGTAAACTTGGGGGATGCTAGAAAAAGCAACAGAAGCAGCATCTACTGCAAGTCGCGTCGACTGAATTCTCTTGGCTGACACTGATTTCGAAAGCTCTGCGAGAGCAGCTATGTTATCCCTGACGTACAGATTGAACTGATCTGCACTCCAGGAACTACCATCAGCAAGATAAGGGGGAGTAGTGTATGACATCGAGATCCTCTATACAAAAGTAGCCGTCCCCAGAGAAATCGGGAACTCCCAAGATCGTACGCTCAAAGCCCTACTCTTATAGGGCTCGAGGGAAAGAGTTGTCAAAACAGCCTGCCCTGTCTCGGCAGTCCATGAATGTTCTAGATACCCAACTGAGGACCGAAGGGTAGATCGAGGAATGTTCCCGAAAGTATACTTGACAGGATAAGCAATATCGAGCAAAAACTGATAGTCGAATCGTGAGTCAATCTGTATCTTCGGGTACAGCTGTCCAGCAACGAAGAAGTTCTTTACAGCTTCTAGCAGATCCTGTGCTGAGAAGGGATTCCTCTGTTCTTGGTAGTCGAGAATCAGCTTCTTAGTCCCGTACTTCTCAATACTCGATGAATTCTGGGCACGATATGAAACTGTACTGCCATCTACAATCGGGGAGCCACGCAGCTGCAGTCTCAGCAGAAAAGCATCTGTAGGGCCTGAATTACTGAGAGTCAACTGAGCACGACTTCCATAATCAACTAAGGTTGACGAAATGTAAGCTGTCAAATCTGTCCCAGTGCTCTCCTGCTCTGAATAAGCGACGAAGTCAAGGTAGGGTTTCAGCTGAATCAAATCTGCTGCACGACAAGGAGATCCATCAACAGAATAATCAACCCAAATTTCTAAAGAACTCATAGCTGGTACTACGACCACTTGATTGGATGAGCTCCAGAGAACTTCCGAATCAGCTAGTTTGGCTGTGGGTATAGCTGAGATCGTCACATCGTTCCGGATCGTCTCCCAAGGCTGAGGGATGTTGACTTCTTTCAAGACGATTGTATCATCAATTTCCACAGGAGTTCTACTAGTGAAACTCCGGGTACCCGAAAGAAACGTCAGAGAACCATCTGCAGCAACGAAGACCTTCCCAAAACCTATCTCTGCTAGATTCGCGATGGCATCCCAAGCAGATATGTCCGAAGAAACTGACCAGAAAGGTATGATTTCGGGGGATCGATCGAGAGAAACTCCCCAGGGCCAATCGAGAGCATCGAGAACTTTCTGGATGCATTCATCGACTGTCAGTGAGAACTGAACTGGGATATCTACACTCGAATCCAGCAAGTCACGAATTCCATCGTCGATCGTAATCTTGACTTTCGGATCACGTCCTGAGAAGGGCTGAATATCGGAGATGCGCCCAGCGAAGACTGGGTACTTCGTGCCAGCTTCTCCCAGCCGAACTGAAATTTTCGCTAGCTTGCCAGGCAAGACATTCGGGTAGAGTGGACTAGCTGCATTCCAGCTATCGTATCTTCCTGATGAGTTATCTAACGTCAAACTTGCTGAGCCAACCTGTACTCGATTCAAACGTACATTCGATGAATCAATCAGATTCTCACGGCCCCGACGAACTGAGAGTCCAATGAGATACTCAGCTTCATTCTCCCCGGTGAATTGGCGATCACCATCCCAATCAATCTCGAGACTCCAGAGAAGATTTGGGCTCGGGCTTGCTGGTAGCCCATATAGAGTAGAACCATAAGTGACTTCACTATACTTGCTCATCGTTGAGATCCTCGTACGTATTTACGGATAATCTCCTCGACCACAGGTTGGATTCGTTCCTTCACTTCACTCGCATCCGCGAAAGAGAGCATAGGCTGATAGTTGAGTTGAAGGATAACACCCCCAGCTCCTCCAGCTAGTCCGGCAATTGCTCCTCCGGCACCAATTGGGGATCCTCCTCGAATATCGAGCTGAGAACTGAACTCTGGGAGGGCACCGCTGTTTAGGTCTGACATTGCTTTCGTGATCCCACGAAGGCCTAGCTCAAATGGTGTTGGGGATCCAGGAGTCAGCCAATCAGGGAGTTTGATGGTCGAGAGCTTATCAGCCATTCTCCCGATCCAGTCAATCACAGGCTTGATGGCGTTTGTAATTCCATCGATTGCCGGTATGACTTTGTCCGAGATCCAACTCGAGAAGGCCTGGAGAACCGGGGTCAAAGCCTCGATAGCTTTCTGCATAGCCCCGATCAGGATATTCAAGATCGGGATCAGCACTTGGATGAGTGGCGTGAAGAGATCGATGATCACTTGCAGTAAAGGAGCTAGCAATGGCAGAACAGCAGTCACGAGTGGCATGATAGCCGTGATCAGAGTGCCAAACAAGGAGACGAGTGGGGGTAGAATCGAGATGATCAGCGGCGTAGTGGCCGAGATTGTCTGGATTATAAGCCCAATCAAGTTCAGCAGAACCTCTGTAATCAGTGGCATGATCGATTGGATAACACTCGAGAAGAGAACTGCCATTGGGGGCAGCAATGTTGTAATGAGGGCAGTCATCGGTGTGATCAGCTGATTGATGAGTGGCACCAAAGCTGGAAGCACCATCTGGAGCAGCGGCATCAAAGAAGTGATCAACGTTGAGAACAGCCCGGCCAGTGGAGGCAATATGATCATCACGAGTTGCAAGAACCCTGCAGCGAGTAAGCCTATGAGCTGCCCAAGAGGAGGAAGGATTGTCTGTGCTAACGTTACAAGGGGCCCTGTAATCTGCTGAATCACAGGGAGGAGTTGTGGGAGAATGGAGGCTGCAATTTCAAGGAGTGGGCCCAGGAGACTCAACACTGGGCTGAGGATGGAGAGAAAAGCTCCACCCAATTCTCCTAGTACCGCAGCAATTGAAGGCAACAGCTCTCCCAGTGGAGGGAGAATTGTGCCAATCAGAGACATGAGGGTCTCCATGAGGGGGCCGATGAGTGCCCCGGTTAGGTCTGAGAATGCACCTAGCAGAACTCCTAGCAGAGAAAGTATAGGGGGACCTACTGTAGCACTGAGCTGAATGAATGGTAAGATGACCCCATCAAAGAGTGCTGGCCCGACTTCTCCAATGAGTGTCGTTGCTATATCGCCGAACTTCGTTGCTAAAGGAGCTAACGATGCAGCGATATCCTCTGCTCCAGCAGCAAAAGCGTCTGTTTGCACGAAATCAGCTACCATCGTGCCAGCTTCTTTGATAGAGTCAAAGAACGGCTTGAAGGCTGTACCGATAACTAGTGTTACATTGTCCTTGATTGTAGATACGAGGCCCTGCCATGAAGCTGCCTGTTTCTCCATAGCACCATCGAACCTCTGGAATTGCTCTGTAAACTTGCCCCAGACTTCTGTCGAATCGGCTCCTGAGGCTGAGAGCTCCTCTAACTCTGCACGACCTGTAGCTGAGAGTAGACCCATTTCTTGCAAGCGAGCAGCAGCCTCACCGAATGGTCTACCTGCTTGAATAGCAGAATATGCTCGCCCAGCCCAAAACGAAACTTCCTCAATGCCGACGTTAGCAACAGCTGCAGCATTGCCGAAGAGAGTCAGATTCTCCTTTGAATCAAGGGCAGACCCACCGAAGGTTTCAAGCAAGCGAGAGGCTTGAAGGATTGGGCCTGTCTCAAAGGGGGTTTTGGCTGCAAACTCATACAGAGTAGCAATGTGCTCTTTTGCAGCATCCGTAGATCCTAGCAGAGTCTCAAACTGGAGGGTAGCTGTCTCGAGCTCAGCGTTCGTAGATAGAGCGGATGCCCCCAAGGCACCTAACCCTACTACAGCTGAACCAAGAGCTGCTCCTAAAGCTACTCCAGTCGTCTTCGCGAGACCACCGAGCGTAGAGTTCAGGCCTTTGAGCGTGCCTGACGCCTTATCTGTAGCTGTAATTTGAACTTCGAGGTCTTCTTTCGTTCCCATAATCAGTGTGCCCTCGAATTACGATATTAGAGGCGTTCGCGTGATCTCTGACGAAGAGATGATAGGAGTTGCCATCTCAAGAACCACTTGAGCTTACTGCCGCCAGCTATCTCCCATGGAGGTGTCCCCCACTGCTCTGCAGCAAGTAGCACTGCAGCCCAAGTCGGGGGAGCACCCCCATGTTCCAGAGCCGTGATTAGCTGGAGGCGTTGTCTGGGGGGATCGACGACTCCTGAAGACGTTTGATTCCATCCACAAGCTGTTGCACAGCTACGTTCATCTCAGTGATCGTCAGTTTGCCAATCACCTTCTTCGCCTCTTCAAACGTTAAGAAGTTGCCTTCATCATCAGTGACGAAGCGAGCCAAAAGATCACGTCCCTGGCGAACACGCCGGGAACTTCCCTCCTCAATTTCGATGAGATCGTCGACCGTCAAACGATCTGTATCGATCTTCAACTTCAGTTTCATAGTATCCTCCTCTAAGGCAGGGATGGCAGTGCATTCACAACAGTGATGCGGCCCCACAAGGCCTGCGTAGCATTGTAACCGATTTGGAGAGTGCCTGTTACAACGTCATTACCATCAGATTCATCAAGCTTATCGAAGGTAGCCCAGCGACCACAGAGATCAATCTGCAACGTCTTTGCTGGATAAGTGGTGCCAGCAGTCGTGAACGAAGATCCTTCAATCTTCAATCGGACAGCCCGAGAGACTTTGTTGCGCCAATTGAGCTTTTCTGCAACGGCAGAACCATTATGCTCGAAGGTGATCTTGAGCGAGCCTGTAGGTCCCACTTGCTTCAGACGATTGAAGAAGAGCTCTCCATCTCCACTGAACACAGGGACGAGACCTGTTTCTAGCTCAGCTTCGAAGCCCAGCAACGTGCCCGAAACCAGGGTAGTCCCGATGGTTCCGGATGCATCGTCAATGTAGAGCCTCGACTTCTGGAACACAATTTCTTCAACTGGCGGAATCGAAAGGCCTGCAGTAAAGCTTGTGATAGGGGTTACCTGACGGCCAACCCAATCAGCAGAGACTTGGATCACCTCCTTCGGCTTGCCAGATATGTTGATCTTCTGCACGAACGCGTATTCGAGTCTCTCGACGTCGACGTTATCTCCACTTTCAATCGTGTATGTCTGGATAACGTTGGGAGTTGTGGTCGGGAAAGTGTAGGTGTAGATGCGCCCACTGCCCGGACCGTCGGCTACGCCAGTACCAACTTTCTTGATGCCAGCCTCGAAGTAGTAGCCAATCTGTTCGAAGGTGGCTGGATTATCCCCCGAAGGGAATGAGCCCTGCAGACTTGCTACGTAGTTACGATCCGTAGACACCAGCAGGCCAACATCCTCCTCTGGGAATTGGACATCACGATCATCCTGGAGTGCAGCTCCAGCGATACGCATAATCGTCGTGGCTGCTACAGCTGTTCCAGCTGTTGTTTCGGCTCCGATCTGCACCCGTCGAAGCTTCTTGATACCGTCAATCATGTTTGACCTCCTGAGGACCTACAACTTTGTTTTCCTGACCTCCCAGAATGTCAGATTTGCGAGGGAGACGATAAAGGCCGGATTTCAGCAGAGCTTCCTTCCCGCCAAACAGACTCACCTCAGCTTCAGTTAGATCCCGAGCTGGGACTCCCGGGAGGAACTTGCCTGCGCCTATATAGATCAACATATCTCACCTCACACAACGTACATTGGAATCTTGACGTCAATCTCGAATCGATACCCGATTGTCTGGACCCCTGCCCATTCGAGCACTCCGAAAGTTCTACGAACATCATTCATAGTACTGACTGACCCTCCCAGAGTAGGATCAGCAATCAGGGCCAACAGAAATGGATCCCGAAACGTCGATGCAAGCTGGATAGCCTGGCCGAGCAGGGATCGAGCTACGTGAATCTCAACGAAGAGAGTAGCTAGATCATTTGCTTCTCCAGCAGCTCGAGCAACTAGAACCCCAGATCTTTCGTACGCGATCCCAAAGGGGAAAACCCCAGGATCCTCGGGAATCAGAGTTGGAGCAGACTTCATACCAGGCAGAGCAGCCAGCTTCGAAGTCAGATTAGCAAGTGCAGTATCTACACTCATATTGTCAGCTCCATGTAACCACCATCGACCAAGATGCCTTGAATATCAGGGTCGATGTCTTTTACGTACTGGAGTCGTCCCAGCTCAGCGACAGCTCCTACATCCTGGAAGCCTTGCTGCCCCCTCTTGAACCAACGAATCGTTTGAATGGAGACTGCTTGCTTGATCTCTTCTGGGACAGTCACCGAGAACCCCCAAGGCCCTGTAATCTTGACAGAGGCTGGATATCGATACCAGAGGGCTTTTGAGCTGGTCAGGATAGGGATGATGAGACGAGTGTAGGGAGGGCGATTGTAAGGCCAAACCCGATAATCTGTCGCAGCCCAAGCTACGTAGACTCCATCACCAGCTTCGTCTACTTCGACGAGTGTTGGAGCTCCTGCAAGTTCATCAATCAACAAAGTATCTGAGCCTGACCCATCGAAGTAGCGTACTGATGTCGAATCGGCTGCATATGACCCAGGATCCCTCTTCGTGATGCGGTCAATCAAACGACTTGCACGAAGAGAAAGATCAAGTAGGACAGCATCGTAGGCTGTGCCAAACTGGGCATCTGGCATCAAGGCCTTGATTTCATCGACCGCACAGTAGCTACTTGGTGACATCGATTACTCCACCTTCTGCTCATCTACAAGATCAGCTCCTGGAGCTACATCTTCGGGAGGAACGAGAGGAGGCACTGCTGCAGTTTCCTCTTTCTTCTTCGAAGATCGTTTTTCAGGGGTGGGAGCAATCTTGATAACTTCCAAAGCTGGAATCTGTTCTGCCAGAAGAGCTCCAACTAAGGACTCGGCTACACCATCAGGGAGATCAATCACCTGACCGACAGTAACTCTTTGTGGTCCATAAGCCAGAGTAAGTTCTTTCAACATTCGAACTTTCATCACGACTCCTTTCGATACAGACTTCGAGCACGGGCTGTCTCCCAAACAGTTCTGAGGGGTTCACGATGTTCGAGGCTATCATTCCTCTGAAGATAAGAGCCGACAACGGCAGAGAAGTGGAGGAACTTCTCACCTTTCGAGGCTATTCGAAGCCAGAACTCGTAATCCCCAGCAATGCGATACGTAGGATCGAAGAGTCCATACTTCTCGTGAAGGGACTTACGCCAGATTGGCATCGGGCCTACGAAGCAACCTCTCAACAGCTCCTTGAAGCCCCCTGTGAGCCAAGCAAACTTCCCAACAACCCCTCCATCAATCTCAGAAACGATTTCCTGATCTCCATAAACTACAGCGTAGCTTGGGCGACGATCTAAAGCTGCAGTCATCTCTTCGAGAGCCCTCGGTTTGAGACGATCATCAGAGTTAGCACTCGTGAGATACTCTCCCAGAGCATACGGGATAGCTTTGTTCCACGCATCATAAATCGTCGGGATGTCAGGAGTGAGTAGGACTGCTACTTCAGAGACGTTATCTTCAAGGAACTTCTGGGCTATCCTAGCCTCAGCACTGCCTGTTTGACAGACAACGATAATCTCGGGGATCTGAGACTGCTGTAGCAAGTTCTCAATGCGAGCTTGCAGAAAATCTGCAGCATAGTAGGCTGATACGATGGCGGAGACTTTGGGATCAGTCATCGAAGTCCCTCCAATCTTCTTTAGGGAAGACATCAAGCTTTGAACCAGGGGTGATGTTGATGATTCTACGACCTTCAGTTGTGAAGACTGTCTGGGCCATTTGATACGAAATCTCGGACTGGACGAGGTCAGGGTTGTGCCATCGAGATCCTTGGAAGTACTTGGGTGAAAAGTGATTAGGATCTGGCCCACTCAAGATGTGTTCTTCGTTAGGTTGCCCTTCGAATTTGTAGTTGTGATCAACTCCAACAAGAAGGACAGTCCTGAATCCCAACCAGAAGGCCAACTGAAGGGCAACGTACGTGACTGTAAAGCCTTCATAGACCCACTTTGAAGGATCCCGACTGAAAATTGGCAAAGTGGTCGATCGAACTGGCAGTGTATCTGGAATCAGAGTGTGCAAGCCTGCACGAATAAACTTGGCTTCACATTCAATCGCCGAGATTTCTTCAACTGATTGCTCGATCACGAGAGGGTTGATGGCTACGTAGTATGTGGGAGTGAAGCCTTCGAGCAGGTAGATCCGATTGGTGCCAATCGACGGGTATCTCCCAAGGAAGCTGAGGGGGATACTCGAAAGGCTAGGCCCATTCCCGATGACGAGCCCTGTCTGTCCCTCGTGTCGAAGCTTTAGGTCAGACCAACGGGTAATCACGACTTTCTCCCTGACTTGATAGTCTCGAAATCAGCGACGACTGAGTGATGATCCTTCTGATAGTTACGAAAAGATGATTCATCTACAACAGCATCAATCATGTGGGGGCTTGTTGTCGTCGTATCTACGAACATCTTGATTCCCAGCCTGCGACAGTTGGCCGAGAAACCCATATCTTCCCCTGGCCAAACATCTTCCCAAACTCCAGAGTAGTCAACCCAGAACCAAGGTGGCTCCATTTGCTCGAAAACTTCCCGAGCAATGAGGATCGACCCTGTGCCAATGGCATCGACCTCGATCAAGCCTGGCTCCCACTCAGCCGGAGCGTAAAACTTGCCATCGTCCCCTTTGATGAAACAGCACGGCTCATAGGGCTCTCCCCGACGAAAGTTCAACCCTCCTACAACTTTCACTTCGGGATACAGCATCACCCAACGAGCTAATCTCTGCACAATGTTCGTCGGGTGGATATGATCAACATCGAGCATCAACAGATGAGTAAAGTTACTCTGAAGAAAACTTCTGACCAACTGATTCCGGACGACATCGGTACGTCCATAGTCCTGATGTAAGAGTGCAACTCCGTTGGCAGCAATGCCCCAGAAATTCGGAAACACATCATCCGCATGAGCCATTGCTCGTTCCTGTAAAACACTGGCCACAATTCTGGGCCACTTCCAGGCCCGTACAGGCCACGTCTTCAAAACGCTTTCAACTTCAGCTTGATTCATCGCGTCCCTCCGGTGGTGTTGAGCTGGGTGATCGGGTGACCACCCAGCTCAGAGGTTCACTCAAGAACGTTCAAAGGTCTTACGGGCGATACCGAGCACGTGCAAGCAGCTGCACAGCTACGATCATGTCACTGCCAGTTTGGCAAGTTCCCACAAATCTGACGTACCGTTTCTGCATCACGAAGTGAGTCTCTTGACTTCCACCCGTAGCAGGCAGGGTGCCAAACGTGAGAACTGTGGTTGGGTCAGCTCCAGTGGAACTGTCGCTGGCCTGGATGTAGCCCCCACAAGTGCCAGCGGTTATGCCAGCACCGGCGGAAAAGAGGGCTTTGATACCATGCTCGGTATCTAGACCTTGCAGGTCAACCCAAGTGGCACCTGTGACGCCACCAGCGGTCACCTTGCGAGGGGTGATCAAGAATTTGGTTTCAAGATCCTGAATCATACGTCTTACCTCCCAAGGAGAGATTCCGAACGACTAAGAGGTCGCGACTTTCTGAACCTTCATACGCCAAGGCTCAATCGTCTGACCACCTACGCGCTTACGAGCAAGCAGCAGGGTGATGTTGGTCTCGGCGTACAGCTCCGAGAGACGCTGGATCGAGAAGCCCACACGATCCAGGATCAAGTACCCAGTCAGATCACCGAAGATGATCGGATAGGAGTTGGCGGCGATGGCAGGGACAAACTCTTCACGAACGGTCGGGAAGCCGAGCAGATCCCGAGGATTCACGCCGAAGTTGCCGACATTCGAAGTCACCGGCCACAAATACTCGTTGTCGCCAGATTTCATCTTGCGGACCGCTTTCTCAGTGGCCTTGCTCATGTACCACTTGGCGTTACGTTCGTACTGGGCCGGGAGAGCGTAAGCCAGGTCAATCAGACCATCGGCGGTCAGCGCACCTGCTGTACCAGAGGCTACGTAAGCAGGACCATCAGTGCCAATCTGAGCCAGGATCCCCATCGGACGACCGATACCGTTGCCATTGATGAAAACATCGTTTTCACCCAGAGCAAAGGCTTCTGCGAGCATGTCCGAGGAAACACCGACCACATCGAATGCACTGTCTTCCAGGAGATCATTCGAAAGTGGCATTGAAGCCATCGCCGTGTGGACCGGGATCGCATACAGACCAAACACCGGGTCAGTCACGCGATGACTGGTTGACGTCGCCGGAGCCTCACCTGTCCAGGTGAAGCGAACACCCGAGGTGTACTTGTCGTCGGCCGTGTAGTGTACTTTCGGCCACTTGGCGATTTCACGACCAGTTGAGACCACACGGGCATTGGGACGGATGGTAGCAGATGCGGCGATCTTCTTGATAAGCTCGATGTGATAGTCCTCCGGGACCAGGAAGCCACCAGCATCATCAGCGCCAGCGGAAAGGGTCTTTGAATCATTCGGGCCAAGATTGGCAAGACCCTTACGACAATAGGCCTCGAAAGCAGGCTGGTAGCCCTTCGCCTGAACAGCTTCCGGAATCAGATATCGGATAGTCTTGACGGAGGAGATCGGGATCTTGTAGATGGGGTCGATCGTGATTGATTTGACTTCCAGTTCCCGCCAGGACTTGGGATCAACGTGGGCTAAACCCTCAGAGGGGCCAGCATCACGCCAACCCACCTGAGCAGCCTGTAAACCTTTCGACTGATCCAGGAACTGATCACCAGCCAGGATACGTTCACCCACCTGGATACGGGCTTTGACTTCGTCAGCCTTACCCAGAAGACCATCAATCTGGGTCGCGACTTCCGGTGGCATGTCTTTGCCCTCGAACTCTTTGGCCTTTGCCCGGGCCTGTTCGATCAGCGTCTTGTATTGGTTACGCTGATCATCTAATTGAGACTTGTCCATGGTTACCTCACAGAAAGTAGAATCGGATCATGCTCCGCGAGCTTGATCTTCCGAAGCAACTGTGCAGTGAGTGCGGCCACCTTTTGAGGGTCTTCCAACGGCTCGGCTGCGGCAAGAATATCTTGCAGTTCCGCTAGAGCACGTTTCAGTCGATCAACATTCGATGCACTGAGAACGCGTCCAGACTTGAACTCATCAACTTGAAACGTCACTGCCCGATAAGCAAGCTCGACGAACTTGAAATCAGGAGCTTCTTTCCCAAACTGCTCGTAATGGCGTGATAGATGAGTGTAGACAGCCTGACGATCAGAGTCAGGGATGTCTACACCCCCACGAGCTCCCATCAATGCTCCCATTGCTGCGCTGACCCCCCTCCAGACTGCAGGCCCAATCCCTGACTTAGAAGCTTCATGATGGGGGAGCTTGAGATCACCGAACGTCTCGGGAGGTGTGCTTGCACTCCACGCAAAGTGTCCTGCAATGCGGCGCCTCTGAGACTCCGGGAGGTCTCCAAATGACTCATCTGAGAAAGCTTCGAGTCCAGGAGCTGACCAGGGTTCACTCTCATCAGCTTTGCCTGTATCCTTGAAGGGAATAGCAGCTTTTGAAGCTACTGTAGCTGGGTTCATGCCCCAGTTGACATCGGAAGTATCCCACAAACGACACTCTCGAAGATTGCGGATGACTCCTTTGCCTGGAACCTCCTCGAAATCGAACTTGATAGGATCGTACCCGAATGACATCTCAGAGATGGCTCCACTGATGATCCCGCGAAGGATCTCTTCGCCCCGAGGCGTTGGGAGATATTCCCGAGTCACCTGCAAAGCACCCGTAGCATTCGGGTACATGTTCAACACTTCCATAGGCACATCCGCAACGCCAACTTCCCGTATGTCTTTGATAACTGCTGTCGGAGGTTGTGTAGCATCATGTTGCCAGAGATGCTTCACCCGGGAAAGATGCTCCTGAAGGGTTTTGCGGAAAGCACCTGGGAAGATTCGATCACCACCGTCATCGATGTTGCCCATCACGGCTGTCAACCCGGTAACAGTGCGATCTTCGATACTCTTCACGACCGATGCAACAGATTTGTACTCCATCTTCTTCTCCTAAAGCTTCTTTACCCACTGTTCGAAAGTCTGGGTGAAGATTCTTTGAACTTGACCTTTGGCCTTCTCAAGAACTCCTTGCAACGTCCACCATCGACCCCGATGAACCTTCGCTTGTGGACCACGAGCATCTACCTTCTCAGTGCTGATAACGTACGGTGCATAAATGAGATTCGTCCCGATCGTGCCTATGAAATCGGACCCTACTGACCTCACTTCCGTCCCAATTGATCGATCGAGCTGCATCGTACGGGTGTACGTTGATCCAGCAGGCGGAGCAGGGTAGGGTGGGATCTCTTCATGGACGTACTTGACTGAACGATCCATTGCAGTGCGAAAGGCAGACTTGAAGCTAGCCTCACTGCCTCCCCACTTTCGCCTGAGCTCATCGAGACCTTCGATACGAATCTTCAAACTGTCCCTCCCACTATAATAAACTCGGAATAGTCTCCCAGAACGACTGCTTCAAGTTCATCGAGGTTGCCAAACCCAGTAGATGGGATCGAGAAGATTCGATTGACAGGAATAAAAGCATCGACATATTCCCGATTTATATCTGACGAAATGAAGAACCCACGTGATGTCGTCCAAGAAGTGAAGGCTCGATTCCTTGAGGTCCCGATCACTTCTGAACGAACTAGATGAACCATCTCTAGATTACGTTCCCGGAACCACTTCTGAGTGGAGTCAAACATCAGGTTGCCCAGAGCTCGAAGATCTTGCAAGGCCTCTGGGTGTGCCTCAAACCATCTTCGAACACCAGCACTGATGAAATCTTGTGGGATAGCAACTCCAGCTTTCTCAGCTGCAGCCTCGATCATAATACGAGAGGGAACGGACCCACTACTCCCAGCCCAGTGTCGTAACATACTCTCGATGAACGCTTCTGGACTGCCGGTAAAGCCTTGCTCTTTCATAAGATCGGAAAGTCCGATTTCGCTCGGCTTCCAAGCTTGAGCAAGCCGACTTGCAGTATCTGCCATCAACTGATAGCTTGAAAGGTCTCGTCCATCTGTAAAAGCTGATCTCGAGAGGTCAACTCTCTCTGGTTCAATCCCACCAACTACAGGATGCTCAGTACAACGACAACCTGCATGAGCAGGGGGACGTCGAGTGCCTGTAGAGTAAGTCTGATCGAGAGCAACAGTTTCTCCTGCGAGTCCCCCACAGATTGGACAAACAAGCTCATCTTCGGCCGTGAACCATCGGGTACCATCGACTACCCCCGAAGCTCGCCACATGATGTAGTTGCCTTCAGCGTAAGCCCGGGTAGTTTCAGTAACGGCAATCAGACGAGCTCGCCAAGGCTCGTAGCTCTTTGCTAGAGCATCGGAGAGGGCATCGAGATGCTGTCCAGAAGCTACCCACTCGGGAAAAGCTGCAGTGAAAGCTTCCATCGATGTCCTAGTGATCTGGGCTACCGATTCTGCTGTGTGAACGACAGCCCAGGCACGAGCTTGCTGGTTGATCAGATTCCAATCAACTGAAACACCCACGATTGCATTCCCTAGAGCATCAAGACCATCAGGGATACTGCGAAGAGCAGCCTCTTCAATCCAAGGCTGCATCACCTTCATCAGCTCCTCTGACTCCTGTTGCCAGAATGCATCATCAACGGGCATCGATTACCTCCGAGTTTCACACCTATATTATACCGACTTTCTTGAAGAAAATCAATACCCAATACACTAAGTTGATTCAACTTCAATCTGATCCGGTCTGCTCGTCCACTTTCCCGCGATTGACTCGATGTGGGCTCTCACTTCCCAGGCCCCCACTAACACGAGATCCTCACCCGTGAGTGTGTAAGAGAGACTACCATCGGAGCCTGTCGTCGTGAAGTCAGCTGTTCGGGTAATAGACGTAAGACCCCGACGGAAGATCAGTTGCTTTACCGTTGCTCCACTGATGTCTTTGGCTACACCGTTCTCTTTCACTGTGAATCGAAGGGTGGTCCCGACATCACCTAATTGAATGACCTTGGCGCTCATACTCCTCCTTCCAGAAGGATCACTGTCGAAATCTCTCCTTCAAGATCAATCTCTGTCTGCACATCTCCAGCTAAATCTACAATCGATGTGATTTCACCCTCGAGATCAACGTAGATGTAGATAGCGGAGATGATAACTGCTGGACTGACTGTGCCCCCAATCACGGCTGCAGGTGAAGGGGTTGTTGTGATTGGCCCCAGAATGATCGTAGAATCTACACCGGACCCTACAACAAAAGCGACTGCTGGAGTCAGAGTGATCGGGCCTAAGGTGATCGTTGGATCAACACTACTGGATTGAGCAACAGTAGGGCTGGGTGTAACAGTAACCGCGAAGCCAACGACAACTGTAGGGTCTACTCCACTGCTTGCTTCTTCTGTGGGATTAGGTGTAATCGAGATTGGCCCGAGAATGACTCCTGGGTTGACTCCTGATGATGTGCTCAAGGCTACATCAGGTGTGAAGATTACCCCCGATAGAATGACAGTCGGGTCAACCCCCGAAGATATCGAATCTACAGCTTGGGGGACAACGACTATGCTTCCCTGGACAACTGTAGGATCAACCCCTGATTCTGTTGAATCTGCAGGGTTGGGAGTGACTGTGATTGCACCTAGGGAGATTGCAGGATCGATCCCACTGCCAACTGCCCCTGCAGATGAGGGTGCAAAAGCTACAGCACCTAGAACAACTATCGGGTCGACTCCTCCGGCGGTCTCAGTGGTGGGAGTAGGTGTTACTGTGACTCCACTTGCTACAGCAGCAATGGGTAACAGAATTGGGCCGACGCCATACAAAACCGGTGGGTTGTCCTCATCTGTCATTGTGCCGTGAGTCGTCAGGTCACCACCACCTGAATAATCCCGACCACGATTGGCTCCGATGTCCAAAAATGGGAACCAGGCAGCTAGGCTATCCCAACGAACAGGCAGCATCTTGAACTGCTCGGCTTGCAACTCTGCAAGTGTCAACGCTGCAGTCCAGATCTTCGTGTTACCGATGCATACCACCCCGGAACTCGCTTCCGCAACTCCCAGGTGAGCAGCCGGGTTGCTCGTCCTACTGCCCACTCCCGATGTCAGATTAGCATCTTGTGAAAATGGAGCTGCTAGGCTGCCTAGATATGCAATGCGGCTCGTATCCGCGGATCGCACCAACGCAGCGCAATACCAGGTATTTGTGGATAGTGCAGTCGAGCCTAAAGCATCTACGCGAGTTGCATCGTTTCTGGCCTGGATGTACAGGTTATAAGTCCCTGCAACATTCATGATTCCGAGCTCATCGAAGAAAAATACTCCGGCTGGCTCCGACCGGAGTGAAATGAGATCAGCCCAGGAATAGCTGCCCGGTGCAGTGACCAGCCGGAACCAGCACAGCAGCGTGTAATTGGCGTCATAGCTGGGCACGTTGCTGGAACGAGCCAGGTAATCCGTCCACTCTGCCGTGCCGTTACGAACAGCCATTATGCACCATCACGCAGTTCAACGCCGAGAACATAAACGTCCCCAGACGCTGTATCGCTAGCATTATCAGCATCTCTGTTCAGTCGCAAGCGGAAGTAATCACCTGCAGCAATCGAATCCGCGTTAGTCATTGTGATACTGATACTCTGTTCATACCCGGCTGTAGCAGGTACTGTGCCATTCCCACTGTTGGCCGTGTCAAAAGAATCACCGGCATCCAGATCAACAGCATCCCCAGGTGTGATGGCCTCCAAGGCCGCTTGGAAGTAGACCACACCGCTAGTTGCAGACGCCATGATGTAATGCACAATTGCGGTAATTGTGCCGGTCAGCCCTTGAGGAGCAATCCCAGTCCAATAAGCTGATTCATCGGTCGCTGCATCGAAAGCTAGGACTGGACGTCGATTGATCAAAGTGAGGGCAGCTGGGTTGGATGATGGGAAGTGAGCTGATTCTGGCGTGAAAACAAAACGGGTTGCCACATAGGCCTCCTGTTTACGAGATTCTGATTTCGCAGTTTTGCAGGGTCAGAGGCTGCCCGCTTGAAACTGTTCGATCACTCACCAGATCCCAGGCACAGATGACTTGCCGATTGCCCACTACAGCTTCATCCGTGAGGAGCACAGCATATCGAGCACCACCTCCGGATGCTGGTAGATTGCCTCCCGAAGCAGTCCACACGATATCTTTGATCTGCAATTCAGATCTATCATCTGTGTCGTTTTCAACCAAGCTGTCGAAATCAGTCGCTCCAGGTGTCAATTGATAACCCCCGGAAGTGTAGCCATTGCCGGCTGCAATCTCAGTCAGCTGGGAAAGCGTATTGATGTCAGCGTTCGGTGCAACAGCTGAAGTGACTAGCGCAACATAGAAATTCGTTGGTCGAGTTGCCCCACGAAAGGCGTAGCTCAAGACCAGAAACTTACCACGATTCGTCCACAGCATCTGAAACTCCTTTTCTAGATCTTTATCTCATTATACGAAATTCGATCCCTGAAATCAAGGACCAATCTCCCACGATGAATAGTTTTGAGGATAGTTAGTTAGGTTTTCCTATCTCTTTTGAAGGATAGGATCAAACCGAGGATCTTGGGGGATAGTTAGGATAGTTAGGATATATATATAAATATATATATCCTAACTATCCTCACATCGCCCAATTTGATCCTCGATTCACAGATCCCTAACTTTTCTTCTGCTTTTGCAGGGTTTTGATCCTCTTCTTTTGAAGAGTAGCTTGACGACGTCGATCATGTCGATTCGGCACGAGAGACGGTTTTGCTTTCGGGGGTACAACTTCAACTTCAATCTCAGTCTGAGTTGGGGTGTTCATCTTTCACCTTCTGAAGTACACGCGTCTTCTGAGCAATGAAGAATTCAACGAGCCTCTCAGTCATCTTCTCCTCGAATTCCCTACGTCGTTCATCTGAAGGAGAGGATAAGAGAGCCTTCGTTTCAAAGTGGCCTAACTGAGCTGCCCCCTCGATTGGCTCAGAGAGATTCGTTGACTGTGTGATCGGGATAGCAAGCTGCTGTGGAGATCGCAAGAAGACATCACCAGCTGGGCCATACGACTTCAGGCCTACCATCTCACGAAACTCATTGACCGTGATAGCACCTGCTGTGAAGCCCTCTCGAGCCCGGCTCCAGATGATGTTTTGGCTCTCCTGTAAAGCTGGGACTCTCGAGAAGTCCCACTTGACTGTGATTCGATCACTGTCATCAAACTCGGGTAGGATCTGATTGATGACCACATCGAGCAGATCTGTGTAGATAGGCACGAGAGAATCTTCCCACCACGACTTTCGCGCTTCAGCGTAGTTCGAGTACGTAGCTCTATCCAGGCCAATCTTCGCACCAACGAGGATCGGAGGGACATCCAAGACCATACAGATGCGAGCTTCCGACCGTGCATCAAGAACTTCAAAGCCCATTTCCCGGAACGTCAGACCAATGCGTTGATAGGTGGCGTCAGAATCGAGCACTGCAGGGTCCATCCAATTACGCCAGCCACCGTATCGCTGTCGCCATCTAGCCCGAATATCATCGACTGCATCTTGACGAAGGCGTAACTTCGAGGTGATGATGCCCATGGGAGTCCCGCCTTCTTGAAAGAAGACTTTCAGGAGCTCTGTCATGTCGTTGTCTGTATCCCCGGATCGTGAAGCAACAGCAACAGGTGGCCAGGTAGAGAAGAGACCTTCTGGGTCCCACACACGGAACGCCACGACATCTTTGGGACCTAGCTCTGGGGGATTCGTGATACCCGGTGGCTCGTAGATGTACTTCTCGATCTCAACTCGATTGCGCATCTTCACTTTCACCCAATCGGGTCGTAGAGGCCAAAGGCCGATGAGCTTGCCTCGTTCACTTCGTTCCTTCTCGAAGAGAGCTTTGCCTGAAAGTTGCTGATACACGAGAATAGAGTACCAGAAATCGTACTCTGACATCTCTGGGTTTGGTTTCTGAATCAATCTCTTCAGTGGGTGGTTCGGGATCTCAACCCCGGAAGCTTTGTCATAGACCTTCAGCTCTACCTGAGAGGCCGTCTTGCCCTTCTTCGATATGCACGAATAGATGAGCTCGTTCCTACGCCACCCATGCTTGATCATATTCTCGAGCTTCGTCTCCGAGAATTCAGCTTGTCCTGATTGCCAGGTAGGTATCAACGAAGCTACCGTGACCTTCGAGGAGAAGAAGCTCTTGATAGCCTGGAATGCTCCCATAGTCCCTCCTAGACGAAAATGCCCGTCCGCTCAAAGTTGTTATAGAAAGCCATGATGACTGCATCCGCAGAATCTGTTGATCTGCCCAGCCTCTTGCGGATGTCATCCTTGCTCTCAATTTGAATTCTCCCGTTGGAAGTCTCTTTCCATCGTGGAGCTGTGAGATCACCTATCAACAGATCATCGGGTGGCAGAGCAATCTCTTCTCCACGATCCGGGTCGAGAAGCTCTCTAAGATGCCACCACGCTTCAGCCCTCTTGTTGAGGAATATTCGCTCCCCCGATATATCTGTCCCATCAGTTGCTTCAGCTGAGTTGAAAGCATTGACAGGGATCCCAAGCTCACGAAGACGATCTACAACACCTGCTCCCAGCCCAATCACATCCACGTTGGCTTCCGCATGATCCCTCAGTCGAGCAACAATCTTGCCAGTCGTTGTCATCGTATCCTGCTGATCGAACCGCTCGATGTGGGAGATCACATTCGAGTACCTTAGAGCCAAGCACGTCTTGTCTTCACCGTACCTCGCGATATCAGCTCCCAATGATGTCATGGTGTGATCGTTGGCTCTCCATCCTGCATCCATCAGCTTCTGCCAACGTTCATTTGCCTGTTCAACCCAAGCAAGAGGAATTGCGGAGTCCGTCTCTTGAGCAGCGAACTCACCCAACACACGATTCTTGAACACCGACGAATTCTCACCCCACTGACGTCGTCTTGCTTCAGCCCACTCCTTATTGATACGCCCTGATTCGATTGCCTCATCGAGAGTTACTCTATTCACGTACCAATCTTGATACCCTGCCTTGCGAGAACAGATATCATAGAAGCGACCATTAGGAGTGCCGGGAGTCGACCCTGCAAGCCAATAAGCATTACCAGTACTGAAAGCACCTTCAACTGAATCCCACGTTGGGTCAGGGATGATCTTCGCTTCATCAAAGATATAGAGGATCTCTGAAGCGTGGGCACCTTCCAACGTCTCGGGGTTGTCAGACGCAATCGCGAAAGCCTCCCCGAAGTCCAGCTTCAAAGCTAAGCTTAGCAGCTCGTGATCATCGAAAGCTTTCCTGCCAATTTGATCCCACTTCAAGCGTCGAGCCCACTTGTGAACTTCTGGCCACAGAAACTTCTCAAGCTGTCGCCAGACAGAAGCTGTAGTTGGGATCTTCCAATCAATCTCCAAGGCATCTCTCGTCAGCGCAAACCAAAGGATCGCTTGGCTGAACGTTGTCGTCTTCCCTAGACCATGAGGCCCAACCAGAGATTCTCGCCTTTCAGAGATGAGTTTGCTCAGCGTTCTCTGTTGATACCCTGCTAGTCTGTCATCGTTTCGCCATAGAATACACTCTTGGGAAAAACCGACAGGATCGTTGAAGTACTTCTCACCGAATCGTCGATAAGACGATGAAGTGCTAGTCGTTAGACCCGATTCGACCACCCATCTGAGTGAGTCGTAAGAACTCATCCCCGATGGCCTGGAGTACGGTAGGATCTGAGACATGATTCCTCACTGTAGTGACTAGAAGGGCCATCAAACTCACAGCTTCCTCGGAGCTGATCATCTGCTGCATTTCAACCAATCGTTTCCGTTCACTCTCAACCAGTCGACGTTTCTGATCAATCAAGATCAGCACTTCATTCCAAGCCTGGCTGACCTGCACGCCAGACTTGATGATCTCCATAAGAGTAGATAAGCCCTGCAAAACGTCAGGGACTGAACCTGCAATTTGAGCTTCATGTATCTGACCCGCGATCGTAGAAGCTCGTTCCCAGAGCCGATCCGTCTCCCCCGTGCTGGTACGTTGCATCAACTCTGTCAGACGGGCTTCTACGACCGCAATGTCCTCCCTCAAACTCAGGAGCTCTTTGTCTTCCCGGGCTTGCTCATATCTCTCCATCAAGTGATCAGGCATGTACTTTGAATACTTGCCATTCCTGAAGTTCGGATGTGAGACTCCCCTTCGAACATTGCCTCCATGGAAGCGACATCGATTCAGCCCAGCTTTGGCCGAGTTCCCACACTGATGACCATCTGGGTAAATATAGTCACAGAGTCGAGTCCCGGGACGAGGCATTAGGCAGGGACTCCTTCACGTTTCTTTCGACGTTCCTTGTAGACAGCCCGAGCTCCCACGGATGCTGGAATCCCAGCCTCTTGCAGGGATGAAATGTCGAAATCCGTGAAGCCGTCAGTTGCCTTCACGATCAGCAGGTAGACCAGGCTTGAGCGGGAGAATCCACGCTCCAAAGCCTCTGAGGAGATTTTCGCAAACTCCTCATCAGTCACGCACGCCATCAAAGTGTTCTTACGTTTTCCCTTAGTAGGTTCCATCCTCTTCTTCCTCCTCTGAATTGTCTCCTCAAACACACAAAAGAGATGACTCGTCACAGCAGTCATCTCTTGTGATAGTGAGTAACTATCTTGTTTTCTGTGGCTACTCCATCCCACGAGTGGGATAGCTTCTAGAGTCTACGCTCAGACATTGTAGCCCCAATGTCAGAATGGTTATTTCATCCTTACCTAAATTATATATGACTCTTTGCCAGAAATCAAGCCCCAATTAGGTCAGTTTTGCGTGAATCGAGGGGAAAGAGGGATGCTAGGATAGTTAGGATATATATATTTATATATATATCCTAACTATCCTAACTATCCTATCCCCTCGGTCACTTTCCTAACCAAATCTTAGATAGGAAAACCTAACTAACTATCCTCATTCCTATCTCTACTTGTGGGACTGATCTCCCCCGGGACTTCCCTTCGCGATGTTTTCTTGACATCCTGCCAAGCAAGATCTCGATAGCTTCAGCTGTCAGCAATGCATCTTCACGAGCTGAATGGACTTCGTCCGTACGGGACAGACCTATAGATCCCAGGATCGAATCTAGGCTTGAGCTGGGTAGATGCCCAGGCAGCTCAGGCAGGTGAATCAGATTCACCAGATGGCAAGATAGAGCAAGAGTCTGCAAATCGAAGCTTCGATGGCCGAAGAAGGAAGTAGCCTTGTGTCTCGCGATTGCAGCGTTCAAGAATGCAAGATCGAACGAGATATTCTGACCTGCTGGCATGAAAGGGACTCTCGGAGACAGCCACTCATTCAACTTCCAGATAGCCGTGTCCTCGTTAGGCAAGAGAGGGGATCGAACTCCCGTCATCGTGAAGCCGTTGATCTTCAAGGCTTGTGGATGCACGGCCAGCTTCCCTTCAGCCTGGATCTCGATGTAGAAAGTTTCTTTCGTCATCAAGTCAACAGCTCCGATACTCAGCAGGGCACACGTCTGAGGATCAAGCCCTCCAGTCTCAACATCAAACACAATCATTCTCATACTCTTCTCCTCAAATTGAAGAGCTCCCGAGAAATTCGGGAGCTCTTCGTGGCTGGTTTCGGGACTAGTCCCAATAGTGATCGATGATCAGATTTTCGATCGCTTCTTCGACAGTGTTGAAAACACGGGAGCCTCCGGGCATCGAGCGGTGGAAGCGATCGTACTCGAAGTCAACCCCTACCGTCTGCTCGAGCTTGAATCCCTTCACCTTGCCCATCTGCCCCCAAGCCCAATCTTCGCCTTCTACGATCTGGAAGAAAATGAAGCCCTTGTGTCCATTCGCGTTGATGAATTCTGCTTTGTAGAACGTGTCCGCCGGATTGTCGGTCGGGGTGAAGATTGCTTCGTACTTCAACTCCGGGTTTGCTTTCCGGAAGGCTTCAACTCGAGCCTGATATCTGTTTTCGGCTTCAATGCGGGCCAACTCTCGTCGTTCTATTCTTTCTGCAAGAATGGCTTTCTGCCGGGCTTCGGCTTCGGCATGTTCTTGCTTGGCTGCTTGGACGTCCGGGCAATACTGGAATTTCCGTGAGCCTTTGTATTCCCGTCCCTTCCGGGTGATCCAGATCTTGGTGCCGTCTTCGAGCAGAGCTTCGAAATAATTGCCTTGCTCACGGATGAGGACCCCGAAAACTTCGTTGTTGAACGTTACGTGGTCCATATACTCTAAGTCGCCGGTTGCCTTGTTCATCTTTCTCTCCTTTTGTCATCTTTTGGTTTCTTACCTATATTATATGATATTTTAGATAAGAAATCAACCCCCCAATTTTACTCAGTTTTACCCAATTTTGCTTTTGATTACACATTCACTTGAATTTTTGAAGAGAAACTAGAAGAGGAGGGGGAAATTCTCCCTCTCCTCTTCTACCAAACCACTTCCTAACCAAGCTCCTACTACCAAACCAATTCCTAACCAAGATGCTAGGCTTTGTAACGCCGGTCCAGTTCCTCGTCGATTACACGATTCAACTGTGCCCAGGCAACAGCTCTTGCTCGATCTTGGCGATCAATCACCCACACGATTGGCAAGACGAGGATCGTCATCAGAAGCTTGCCGATGATCTGTCCTGGCAAGAAAGTCAACGACGACATCCCGAAGGCCAAAGTCAAGAAGAGAATTGAGTCAACAACCAACCCCACGAGATTCGAAGCAATGACTGCCACCATGAGGTTCTTCTTCCGCAGCGGAGTGTAGACCCCAAGATCCAGAAGTTCTGAAATCAGGAAAGAAGCTCCACTTGCAAGTGCAAGAGCTGGCGAGAGTAAGGCCGAAAGTCCCGCACCGATAAGCACTGCAATCGCGCTGTATCTTGTCCCCAAGTTGCGCTGAACGAGATCACGTAAGGTGAATCCCAGACCAACTGCCAGCACACCACTTGGGACCATGAGAGAAAAGATTGGCAAGAGGTGTGGCCCTCCCTCTTCCAGCTGCACGCCTACGTTCGACACCAGCCAATTCGCCAGGAAGACCGTGCCAACGAAGAGCAGGAAGAAGACCCACCCAAAGGTGATACGACGATACTTGTTCTGAAGTGAGGCGAAAGTAGGTGCGTTCATACTAGCGCCTCCAGCTCGGGAATTTCAACGCCACGATTGCTGAGGCGAATCATCGCTTCCTTCAACCAGGCGGACTCGAGATTCCTCTTGGTAGCCCGGGTGATCAGCTGATCGTGGGTAGCGTCTCTGAGAGTCGACTTCACGAGGGCTCTGTAGGTGTTGAATTCGATCAACGCAGCCTTGTGTGAATCTACTCCATCAGCTTGGGACCAGGCGTGATAGCCGTCGTAGTCGTGATGCCAGGAGACCCGATTGTTTTGAATGAACAGCTTGCAGCAGAATGATCCACAGCAGACTTCCGTTGTAAGACGAACAGCTCCCATCTTCCTTGACGTCGCTTGAACTGAAAACTCCATTGTTGATTTCCTCTCTAATCACTGGGATTGTTGCTCTGCTAATATTGTAGCGAGCTTGAATAGATTACTGACAATCGACTGTAGACTGTCGACATGATTCTCCAGGGCGTTGATCTGCCCAGATGGAGAAGTACCTACGGTAGGGCGAAGCCCAGCTCTCCAAAGATCATCCATCAGTATCTGTGCACTCTCCTCACTTAGAATCATGATAGGCTTGATAGGCTGTCGAAGCTCGTCATCCGAGAGAGTCTCCATCTGAACGTTGACAGCCCGTGCTCGACGAAACGTTTCTGTCTCTTCGAGAATATGAATCCCGATGCCCAAGAAGACAGAGTCACGGAGTGCTTTGATGTATCGTTTCGATGTCATCAGTACAGCCCTGACTCGATGAGATCGTTGATCAAGCTCTGAAACCAACCTGGCACTGATCCATGTTCACTCTTGATCACGTAGCCATCCCGTGTGATGACTGATCTGAGATACTGCACGGGCTTTGACATCTGATCTCTGGGGATTGCTGTGATCTCACGACTGGAGGTGTCGCTGATTCGACCTGTTGTGATCCACGCCGACACTCCATCATCGTGAAAACACAAATTCATCCAATTCCCGTACCGATTCTGCATCTCGATCGAGGGACCTTTGTTGCAGGAGCCATCAGCAGCAAACATTGCACTTACGGCTGCAGCGGCTTCTGGTCCGTGCTTTACAGGGGCATGAATGCCCAACTGCACCTTAGCAGGAGTCGCTGCGTTGTAGGCCAGCAGCATAGCAGCGATCATGATAATCAGGACCAGCAGCAAGCGAGCCACTCTAGTTGATAAGTTGGTAGCTTCCACTCTTCACCTCCCGGAGAACGAATTCGAGGATCTCCCGGACAAGCCGGAGATCTTCTTCTGATGGGTTTTCTTTTGCTAGAGCTGCTCGAGCGTTCTCGAGAGCTCGAATGAGATATTCAGGCATCTTGTCTCTCCTTTCAGGAGAGGGTTGTTAGCCCTCTCCTGACTAACTTGAATCTTCGTCTATCGTCGGCCTCTGGTGTATCGACCGGATCCTTGAGTAGGGCCCTCATCGTCATCATCACTGTGGAAGGGAGCAAATTTCTTCGGGTCCATGTAAGTTCGATCGTCGGGTTCAAATTCGTTGGCAATCTTGCAGTTACTGCACCGAATCAGAATCTCCCCAGAATAGTAGGCTACCAGCCTAGCGGATGTGTGGTGTTTGCAGTGACTGCAAGTTCCGACTACATCCATGATGATCGCTACGTCGTCGGGGTTGTGCTTCGTCATGTTTCTCTCCTTCTCTTCTCTATGGTTTCTTACCTATATTATAAGATATTTCAGAGAGAAAATCAATACCCCAATTCGATCAATCTGAAACAAAAAACGAGAGCAGGACTATCTCTGCTCTCGAATCTGGTGTGGTGTGGGTGTAACTAAGCTTCGGGATAGATCTTCCGGCAGCGACTCAACCTCACTGTGCCTTCGTATGTTTGGGTGCGCTTGCGGGCTTTGACCCTGACCTGGAGTTCATTCATCTCGACTACGGTAGCAATCCAGCCCTCCCAACTCTTGCCTTCGACTGTGACTTCATCCCCGATGTTCACTGCCTGAAGCTTGAGAACTTCCATCTTCGCTTCTAGCAGTTCCGGAGTCACTTTCTTGAGCTCTTTGTCAACCAAGAATCCGAAATCGTGGCCGATGACTATCGAGTTGGGTTCACTGCAACTTGGGCACTTGCTCGGGACTATGCTACTCTCGATTTCGAGCTGTCGGTAGCACTGCTTGCAAAAGTAGGCTTCTGGGTGGTTGAAAGCGTTGAGCTTCCCGGCTACAAGCAGATCGTGGGTGATCTGGAGGTTGAAAACTCTGGCTTCTGCTGCTTCTAGGGTGTTCATTTGTCTCTCCTTCAATCTCAATCTTATGGTTTCTTACCTATATTATACGATATTCCAGAGAGAAAATCAACCCCCAATTTGCAGAAGGCTACATCGAGTCGACCTTCTCGACCTTGTCAGGTCGAACTTTGTAGAGCTTCTTCTCACCCTTCTTGTTCTTCAAACTGACTTCGATCCAGACTCCAGTCTTCTCATCCACGAATGATCGTTCAAAGATTGGGTGATAGCCAACCCACGTGCTTCCTTGAACCCTCACCTCTTCACCAGGCTCAAAACCTGACTGATCGGTTGGCTCAGCTTCTGCAGGCTGAGCACCATCATACTCCATCTCGGGCAGAGGAGTACTCCTTTTCGAGAGCTGCATGTAGAGCCCACGAACGATCTTGCCTGTCGTCAGCTGTACTACTGCTCCCTTGAGCTGGGTAAGCTCATCGACATAGAGTTCCCGGATGATGCCAGGCTCGTGATGTCCGTCACCCAAGAATTGAAATCGAACAGAATCTCCTACAGAAAACTCGGCTGACTGATTGGCCCGAAACATTGAATGAAGTGTATCCATACTTTCTCCTTCGACTACAAGCTTTGCAAGCTTGAGAACTGTACGAGTGACCTTCTTCACGATATCTGAGATCTTCTGCCAGAT
>Ga0208825_1000283_pt1 | contig 52163 bp, 44 predicted proteins | sample AD_UKC113_MetaG_FD_184450 | JGI IMG/M metagenome (GOLD analysis project Ga0208825, IMG submission 184450) | Active sludge microbial communities of municipal wastewater-treating anaerobic digesters from Hong Kong - AD_UKC113_MetaG (SPAdes)... | ecosystem: Engineered > Bioreactor > Anaerobic >... | reverse complement strand
GTTCCGTCGGTGAGTAAATACATGGAAGTGTGCCAAAACATGCTTCCGCAAGTTTCAATGGAGCATTCTCTGCCGATTCTGGATTGCCATAGATTTCAGCTTTCGCTTTCAGCAAAGCAATTGTCTCTCGTATCTCCCTATCTTTTGATTTGATAAATCCTAACCGAGAAAGCGCAACAAGGAGAGGAAAGAAAGAATATCCCAGCGCTGCTCGCGGCGATAATCCTCCAGGAATTTTTATCAATGGCTGCTTGTACTTCTTTGCAAGTTTCTCTGTTTCTCCACCTGTGGTAATACAAAGCACTTTTGCTTTCCGTTTGGTAGCCTCTTTGTGAGCAGAAATCGTTTCTTCTGTATTGCCGGAGTAACTCGATACAAGAACGAGTGTTGATTGCCCAACAAAATTCGGCAATTCATAATGTCGATTCACAAAGAACGGTACCGTAAGATCTTCGGCAAGGTAAGAACGCAGCAAATCGCCTCCAATTGCTGAGCCGCCAAGTCCGGTGAGAACAATGTTCTTTACTCCTCGAGCCTGTAGTTTTACTGGCGCAGTCTTTCCAATTTGCACTGCTTCTTCAATTTGCTGAGGGAAATTTAGTATCCATTTGTACATCCCTTTTGGATCGAGAGCTTGAATATCATTGAGCGTCATAAGTAAATCCTTCCTTACATAATGTTATTAGCTTAATGGAATATCGGGAAATTTTTGTTTCATTACTGTTGTAAGATAAGTTTTAATTTCATCTTCCGATCGCATTTGAAGCGCTTGTTCTGCAATCCGTTGCGCTTCTGAATAATGGATAGACCGAATAATCTTTTTGATTTCCGGAAGAACAGTTGGAACAACGCTGAATTCATCCAACCCCAGTCCTATCAGAAGCATTGCTGCAAGTGGATTGCCCGCCATTTGCCCACACATTCCTACCCATACCTGATTCTCTTTCCCGCGTCGAATAATGTACTGTAACGATCGTACAACGGCGGGGTGAAATTCCTGAAATAAGTCAGCCACAATTTCATTCCCGCGATCAACGGCAAGCAAATATTGAATTAAATCGTTTGTGCCAATACTGAGAAATTGCACTTCCTTTGCAAGGTGATCGGTAATTGCGGCGGCAGCCGGCACTTCGATCATCACTCCAATTTGAATCTTCTCATCGTAGGGAAGTCCCTTCTGGCGTAAATCATCTTTTGCCTGTGCGAGGAGTTGTTTGGCAAGCTGCACTTCTTTGATACTCGTTACCATTGGAAACATGATGGCAAGATTATGCTTGACGCTCGCTCTCAGGATTGCGCGCAGTTGATCTAAAAAGATTTGCGGTTTATCGAGCATCACACGAATTCCACGCCAGCCAAGGAAAGGATTGTTCTCCTTGACGCCTTGAGCCATAAATTTATCCCCCCCGATATCGAACGTACGAATAATCACCTGTTTCGGATACATCGCTTCTGCAATTCGGTTGTAATTTTCATACTGTTCATCTTCGGACGGAAAAACTTCTCGTCCAAGGAGAAAACTTTCTGTTCGGTACAGTCCTATGCCATCTGCACCTTGTTGTTTCACGAAGTCCAATTCCTCTAAGAGCTCGATATTTGCAGAAAGCTGAACACGGCGTTCGTCAAGAGTCTCTGCTGGCTCCTTGCGAAGCTTGGCAAGTCTTTGTGTAAATTGTTCATAGTCGGCTTTTTGTTTTTCAAAATACTCAAGAGTTTCTTGCGTTGGATTCAGAACTACCAATCCATTGGATCCGTCGATAATGACTACGTCGTTCGATTGAGCAATTGTTGAAATTTGATGCACTCCTACAACAAGCGGAATTTTCAATGCGCGCGCGAGTAAAGCCATGTGGCTCGTCGCTCCGCCTAATTCGGTAACGTACCCAAGCACATCGTTCCGACTAAAAAGCAACGCATCGGCGGCGGCAAGGTGATGAGAAATGATTACATACGATCCATCAAGTTTCGACGGTAATTTCTGCTCCTCTAAATTTCGGAGAATACGGTTACAGACATCCTGAAGATCGTCGGCGCGTTCACGAGCGTATTCATCCTTCGCACCCGTCATAATGCGATAGTATTTTTCAATTTCATCCCGAACGAGAAAATCGGCGTTCTTCTTCTCCTTGCGAATTCGATCGATGATTGTCGTAAAGAGATAATCATCCTCGAGCAAGAGGAGCTGCGCTTCGAATATCTTTGCCTGTTCCGGTCCTAACCGTTGATCGGCAAATTGGAATATTTTTTGAAGTTCATACTGTGAACGCTCACGAGCTTTTTGAAGCCGTTCAATCTCTTTGTCAATTTCCGTCTGATCCAGCGAGCGTACATAGACCGAAGGAGTATGTTTGTGAAAAATATATGCAGGACCAATGGAAATTCCAGGCGACGCCGGAATCCCTTTGAAACGAATTTCTTTGATTGCAGTACTAGTTGCCATTTTCTTTACCCATTGATATCATTTACATTGGTTCATCAAAGCCGCGTTCAAATAAATCGACCATCGCTTTGCACGCTTCTTCCTCATCGACGCCGTCAAACTTCAGCAGAAGCTTTGAGCCTTGCTCTGCAGCTAATGTCATTACACCGATGATACTCTTGCCGTTGATTTCCATGTCGTCCTTTTCAATATAGAAATCTGATTTGAATTTTGCTGCTAATTTTACAATTGCTGCCGCCGGTCGAGTATGTAAGCCTGCCTTATTTCTGATTGTAACTTCCCGCTGAATCATGCTATACTCCCGCTTAATAGCTGCGATTCAGCACTTTTTCTGTAAGCCAGATCAGCATCTGGCGGGCAGGCGTCTCCGGCAAAATAAAAAGTCGTTCCTTCGCTGTTTCAAGATCCTCTTGAATCCGTTCTTTAGCGGAATTGATTGCTCCAGTATCTTCATAAATTTTTCGATACTTATCGATTTCTTTCCGTGTTACTTTTCTTGCAAAAACTTTTTCGAGAGCTTTTCGTTCATTTCCTTTTGCTCGCCGCATCGCCTCCAGAAGCAAATAGGTTCGCTTCCCTTCCTGCAGATCGCCGCCAATTGCTTTCCCAAATGTATCTTCATCTCCAATAACATCTAAAAGGTCGTCCTGAATTTGAAATGCTCTCCCAAGATGCGCCCCATAGTCAGAGAGCGCTTGAACCTGAGCTTGAGTTCCGCCGCCGATGAGCGCTCCAATTTCTGCGGACGCTGAAAATAATTTCCCCGTCTTTTTTTCAATCATCATAATATATTCGTTAACGTACACCCGAGTTCGGCTTTCGAATTCCTTATCGAGCGCCTGACCTTCGCACACAGTAACAACAGCTTCTGTAAAAATTTGGGAAATCTTTTGAATATTAGGCGTTGCCGTAGAAAGAAGTTCCCGATATGCAAGGGCTAAAAGCACATCGCCAACTAAAATTGCTGTGCTCTCATCCCATTTTTTATGCACCGTCGGACGACCGCGACGCGATGATGCATGATCCATAATATCATCGTGAACAAGCGTGAAGTTGTGAAGAATCTCGACCGCTGCGCCTGCCGAAATCGCTTCAGCGTGCTTGCCGCCCACCGCTTCGCACGATAACAGCAAAAGCACCGGACGAAGTCGTTTGCCTCCTCCTCTAAAAACGTAATGACATGGATTGTACAACGAACGAGGCTGCTGCACAACGATCCTTTTTTTCAAATACCGCTCGACTTGTTTTATGTAGTATTCAAAGTGTAATTCAGGTGTGATAGACATAGGAGTTCCGTTTTTGAACTAATGGTTGTTGTTGAAGATCCGATAACGTTTGCGAACCAGTGAGAAACATCGACCCGCGAAATTCTTTTTCCCATCGGTCGAGCAGATTGAGCGCCGCTCTCTTGCCGCCATTCTGAAGCTCTTTGAGAATTGGACGAGCAACACTCGCATAGTTTGCGCCAAATGCAATAGACTTTGCCATATCAACGCCGCTCGATAATCCGCCTGAAGCAATTACTTGAAATGAATTCTTGTCATTGGTTCTCAAAGCAACAACTTCGCGCAGCGCATCGACTGTTGGAATTCCCCAATCCCAAAAGGCATCGACGACCGATTTTTTCTCTTGTTTCGATTTAAACTTTGTTCGTAGAATTTCGACCCCAGCCCAACTTGTGCCGCCAGCGCCAGCAACATCAATATATTGAACTCCGACATCGAGCGCCTTCGATGCTACGGAAGATGAAATTCCAGCTCCGATTTCTTTGACAATTATTGGAATAGACATTCGCTTTACCAGAAGTTCGAGCGCTTGTAGCACTCCGCTAAAATTTGTGTTTCCTTCCGGCTGAAGAAATTCCTGAAGTGGATTGAGATGAATTGCAAATCCATCCGCTTCGATGAGATCCGCTAAACGAAGAATATTATCGATCGCATTTGGCTTTAACAATTCTGTCGCGCCAATATTCCCAAAGACAGGAATCTCCTTCGACACATTCCGAACAACGGTAAATGAGCTGTGGTACATTTTGTTTTCTAAAGCTTGCCGCTGACTTCCAACGCCAAGCGCAAGCCCTTGCATTGCACAGATTTCGGCGAGTTGCTGGTTGATTCGTTTCGCCGCCGCATATCCGCCTGTCATGCTTGCAATGATGAGCGGGAATGAAAGTGGTTTGCCAAGGAATGTTGTTGAGGTCGAGATGTCGGATAAATTGATTTCAGGCAATGCGTTATGGCGAAAATCCCACTGCTCGAATCCTGTGGTTTTCGTGCGATGGGAGACATCCTCCTGCAGCGTAATATCGACGTGCTGTTGTTTTCGTGATGCTGTTTTCGATGATTTCATAGGCTGTTCACTTCAAATAATAATCAAATGAGCTTGCAGAATCAAGGAAAGAGCGGATTTACATTCAAAAGCAGAAGAGGAAAATATCGTAACATCAAAAATATTGCATTGGCGTTTGGCGGATTTGATTGATTTGTTTCGTCGTGGTGGATTTGAATAATCGCACAATAGTGGGGATTGAATTGTGGGTGGGTTTGCCAAATTGTTCAATTGTTTGTGTTCCCGTGGAGACACGCGGCCGCGTGTCTCCGATGATGATTTCGTTTACAATAAATGATTCAATTTATCGAATTCCCATTTTTGGAGATTGTTAATGATATATTCCCGTATGCGGTTTAAATCATCCTCATCACGAACAACATGTTCGTAATAACCCCGTTGCCATAACGGTTGCATTGGCGTTTTGCGGATTTGATTGATTTGTTTCGTCGTGGTGGATTTGAATAATCGTACAATGGTGGGGATTGAATTGTGGGTGGGTTTGCCAAATTGTTCATTCATTCTTGTAGAGACACGTTGCGACGTGTCTCTACGTTGGCATTGCGACGCATCTTTACGTTGGTTGTCGTTATCCGTTATAATTAAAATTCCATGCAAATGATTGGGCATTACAATGAATGAATCCACATCAATATTGGGTCGTATAACGCCGGTTTTTAACCATTCGGTTTTTACCAATTCCCCAAATTCATTCAACATCATTTTGCCATCAACAACGTTTCCGAATAAACATTGCCGGTTGTGCACAACAATTGTGATATAATATGCGCCGGGTTGGGAATAATCGTATCCCGGCAAACGAACGGATTCAACACGATATTTGTTTTTGAAAAGAGTCATTTTCTTTTTTCTATTATCCCGATTTCTTCTTCCGTTAAATCGTACAGCCGATATATCCAAGACCGGTCGATCTTTTACTCAGGCTCGGCAGTTGCAGTAATGTGTGGAATGCAGCCGGTAGATTTTCCCTGACGCTTTTTCATTTCTCTTTGTTCGTGAATGTTGTTTCATATTCCTTAATCAAGACAGCTGCATTTTTTAATAATTATGTGCGTTGTGTTAATTTCAGTACTGACTCAAGGTTCTCCTTAAATTGATTTTCATCTTCGTTGTTGTAGAATGGTACACCAATTAAACGATATTTCCTGTCTTGAAAGGTCAACAACCTGCCCTCAAATTCTTTTTTGATCTCATTTAAAAAATCCAATTTCCAGGATTCAGATTTTTGTAGAAATTTTGCTTTGGGTTCTATAAACAATTGATATGTTAGCAAGATGCCATTTTTTTCACGCAGAAATAGTACAAAGTCCGGCTCAAAAGCTCTACCATCGGCAAAATTATAGATGGCAAAATGTCTTTCATTCCGTAAAAGGTAGATTTCATCATATTGTTCCTGCAATTTTTGCATTTGTCTATCCAGCATACGGACAAAAGCCTTTTCTTCACCTGTACCATAAATAGTGTTAAAAGCAAACCAATCTTTAGCAGAGACAAAATTCTCAAACTGCGGGTCCTCTTTAGCACGGGGATTATTAGCGTCAAATTTAAGCATTTTATCTTTAAAAATTCCCCATATCCAATTGCGCCTGAATTCTCGTGTACCTTCATATTCAGCGATGTTTGCACGAATTTCAGTTTCTATCTGGACGAGCAAGCCAGAAACGGCAGTAAGTTTTTCAGCACGGTTTTCATCAAGACTATATACATTGCCCTGGAAGGTAATTTCCAAACCGCCAAGGTACTCTTCTGACTCTATGAGTTCATGTATTGAAGTTAGATGAGGAAAATAGCGCTTGAGATTGGCAAAGGTAAAGAACGGATTACTGGCAATGGCAAATTGAACGATGTTGCGCTCAATATCACAAACCTTCATATCTCGACGTGTTTCATCTTTTGCAACCAAAATGCCTTTTCCATTCTCCAGGGCGAAGGTTGCACCACCCTGTCCTGTAGAAATAAAGTGGGTGTAGTTTCGTTTCTTTACGCCTAAATCAGCAAACGAATGGATGTTCTGATAATTTTTAGGACGACGCTCGTTAAGCCAGACAATTCCTTTTTGGTAAAACTGCGTTTCTTTAAAAGACTTCTTTAACTGAAGTTGACGGGTTACTTCGTGTTCATCCATCACTCCCTGCTCAACAAGCGCCTGACGGATTTCTGAGATGTACCGTGAATCATTGATACTGTGATAGTGCAATTCTTCTAAAACACGCAATTCATGCTCTAAATCACCATCAAATTTACGGCGAAAACGATCATTCTTTTCAGGTAGAACAAAGGGGAAGTACCTTGCTCCCCGTCCGATAAGTTGCGCTTCTGACATAGTGGTTGACCCAATTTTCGCTCTGCCTGTATCACGCATCTCATAACAACGAACAATATCAAACAAATTCAGCACATCCCAGCCTTCGTTGAGTTTCTGAACAGCAAAAATGGCGCGGATACGGTTATTCCTATCTTCCAATGTATTCACGAGAATTTGATAATTCTCTTTTTCTTTCTCATCGTTTACCGATAAACAAAAATCAGGCTGAAATTCCTGCTTCAGCCGATTTGCAAGTTGTTCATCGCTTATGCCCTGTTCATCAAAAAATCTAAAGGCTCGTTGCACAAGAGGAATGGTAGACTTACGAATATCCGCGATCTGCCTGGCAGTAAGCTCATCAATCAGTTTATGAAATTCTTCTTTAACCTGTCTGGACTGCTCTATGGTTCGCTGGGCTTTGAATAAGATCACCGGTTTCAAGTTGATGCGATATTTTGCCGCAACCTCCTGCTTGTACTGATTAAGGATGAGCGCTTGCAGGATGCGTTCCCGCTGATCAAAATCGGACTGTACGATGACAACATCCTTTGAAAAGCCATCGTTGCGGAATTGCAACAGGTCGTAGCGAATAATGACTTTATTGCGATATTTGTCTACCATTGCCGGGGTTGTGTAATCATGAGTGGCGGTGAATTCTAAAAGCAGATTATTTTCATTCTGAAAAATACGCTCGACGGTATTTTCCCAGCTTTCAAATAATTCTCCCTCCGATTTTGTTTTGACATTTATATGATGGGCTTCATCGGCAATCATGACAATCTTATGTTCGCGAAAGTTTTCAAATGTCAGGGCGTTTTCTTTTTCGCTGGTAAGGTCGGAATGCAGTTTCTGGATGGTGGTAAAACAGATGTTGATGTCGCTGCTATTCACAGCTTCAAAATTATCTACGGCTGCGACGCTGACACGGTGGTCGCCGATGTGAATGTCCTTATTGAAAAGATATTTGATGGAAGCAGGATTAAGGAAGTTATCTTTTGTCTTTTCGATAATGTTAGTTGAATTTACAAAGAACAGGAAGTTGCGATAGCCCTGTTCATAGAGGTAGAGGATCAGTCCCGCCATAATAAGAGTTTTTCCACTTCCGGTAGCCATGTTGAAAAGCAGATGCAGCGGCTTTGTTTTTCCCGGAAAGTTATTGTTGTAGCAATGGATAAAACGAGCGAAGGCTTCTATCTGGTAATGACGCAATTCATAGTTGGGATGCAGATTCTTAACAATGCTATCTGGGACTTCTTTTTTAATACTGTCCCACTGGGAAAGTGTATCAAGTTGTTGATAAAGGAATTGTTCGGACATTGGGTTATTCAATTACTTCGCCTCATTTAACGCACGTTCCAACAAATCGCCGACTTTCAACTCACTTGCCCATTGCCGTAAGTAATTCATATCCAGTTCGCCGGTGCGGATTTTTAGTACGCCAAGAATATCCCGCCACTGACGCTCGGAGACTTCGCCACCCAGGTGATACCATTCTAGTTTGGAGAGGATAGTATCTTCGGGGCTGGCAAATTTCGCACTGACATTCTTTCCAAATAAGAAGGTTTGCCTTTGGACTCGAGCAAGTTGAGACTGGAGAAATGGACGCGGCTGAGGAATGAAAACATCTACTTTAAACATGGTTTCACGGTGGATAATGTTGAAACAGGAATGACTCCGGATAGCTTCAGCGATCATCTCATCGTCTAAATAAAATTCATCCCGTAATGCGGCAACAAACGGTTGGAGATGTTCAAGATGCATTTCCGCAACAATATCCGAATCCTGCGTGGTTCGCACCATGCCATAAAGCGTGGATGCCAGCGAACCGCCAATCAGATAAGCGATGCCGAGTTTCTCCAAAATATCCGTAACCTTGAGCGTTACTTCGATAGGCTCATTTTGCATAGGTACTTTCTCCGTATACTTTTCGTGCTAACTCTTCTCCCAGTAGTATATCTGCCAGTTTACGGTGTAATTCAGCTTCACTGGCTTGTGGATATTGAGAACGTAAACCTGTCAAAGCCAGCATTCGGGCCGAGGTGTTCAACTGTGCCAGCATATTCATTTTGCGGGTGGGACTTGCCTGCCGCAAGAGTTGAATCTGTAAGGCTTCAATTTTGGGATGGGTATCAGAATAAAGCGCTGTCATACCTTTTCCTCGAAAAACTTCCGGTTCAATTCTTTCTCTTCTTCGCTGACTTTGAACTGGGCATCGTCTATTTCTGAAAGATTCACGTACAGCTGATTCTTATCCAGCAGTTCTGCAAGTAGTTTTTTCTGTTTTTCAAATCCCTCTGGTTCTTTGCCAATGGCTTCAAAATCCTTAACCGCTTCTTCCGGCATTTTTGGGTTGATGTACCAGTTTAGGAATGAATTTTCTGCCATAGCCTTCCAGATTTCAAGGAGCTCTTCGCTGGACTTTGCCGATTGAATACGCTCCATGAAGGCTTCATTGTATTTCATCAGTTCGCAGTAGATGAAGTCGCCGCCGCCCTTCCAGTTGACGGATTTGGAAATACCAGATTGATCACCTTTAATAACATTTTGCAATCGATTAACACTATCATTCTCGCCATAATCAAGTTGCTCAATACCGATATATTGACGCCCCAACTTATGAGCTACGGCAGCGGTTGTACCACTGCCTAGATGATAATCAAGTACAATATCGTGTTTTTCTGTCGACATTTCTATGATGCGATGAAGGAGCATCTCTGGTTTTTTACCTCTTCTCATTTCTACTCCCCCCTCATCGGCAATACCAGTTACCTGAATTTCATCGTTACTCCAAAAGTTATTCATAGGGGTTATTCTGAAGACTCGTTCTCCATCGGTTTCGGCAAAATGAGATAGAAACAATATGATGCCATTATTAAGATAATATGATTTGACACTTTTCCCTTTATGTTTGCCAGTGATTGGGACATACTCTACAGAATAGAGTTGATCGGGTTCTACGGTAGATAATATTTTCTGTTGTAGTGTACTTTCCTCTTGTTGAGCCGCAATTCTTACAAGCTTATTAAAATTTTTAAGGCGCTCGCTGATAGTCATATCATTGGGAATGCGCGTGACTTGAAAATCCCGATGCTTGAATATTTTGATTTCATTGCCACGAGAATCAGTCAAAGTTTTATCAAGGCTACGGTGTCCTTCAGAGACAAAAAAATAATTATATTGATTCAATGCCTTTTCGGTTGCATCAACCTTCTTTTTTAGTCGGCATAATGGGGGCAATCGACGGACATTTTTCGCATATACTAAAATGTATTCTGAGCTATCGGTAATAAATGCTGAACCCTGCCCCAAAATAGTTCGACCTTCTGGTGCACGTTGCCAAGTAATCTGGGAAACGAAACTTTCTCGCCCAAAAATATCATCTAATAGCACACGAAGATAAGAATTTTCTGTATTATCACATTGAATATAAATCATGCCGTACTCATTCAATAATTCTCTCGCCACTTCCAATCTATTCTTCATAAATGTCAACCATGTTGAATGATTGAAGTTATCGTTATAACCAAACGAATCATTCCCCGTGTTATACGGCGGATCAATGTAAATCAACTTGACCTTCTCTCGAAACTGAGTTTTGAGTGTATGGAGCGCCAGCAGATTGTTGCCTTTTATAATCAGGTTTTCACGAATCACGCCGTTTTCATCGCGGCGGAAGTCGGTTACCTTCTCCTTACCTTTTGCCGTGTAGCGCGTGAAGTTCGTCAACACCTTGGGATCGAGCAGGCGGTTTATTTCATCCTGCGCCAGCACTTCGTTGAAGAAAATCTCTTTGCGCTTTTCTTCTTCTTTTGTCTGCCCGCCTTCAAGCACACAATCCTTATATGGCCAGGCAAGCGCCACCTCGCCCCGCTCTCGCAGGTATTTACCGCCGATTGTCAACCCGATTTTATTCCGAAAACGTGTGTAGGAATTATCAAGAAAATTCTTTTGCGATATATAATCGATGAAGGTGTTTATGTTGAAAATCCAATATCCATCAATCTCTTCAAAGAATTTGTCCTTGATTTCTGTATCAGAAAGTAAAAGTTTAACCAGGTCGTGGTCAATCTTCCACGCCCGATCCTGTACAGCGGCAATGACGAGCTCACCCTCATCGTCCACAAAACGTGCATCGGTTTTAAGCAGATTTATTAGTTTTGTATTGAATGACATCGATTACTCCTGTGTTTAGGTACTCTAAAATTACATACATATTAGTGTACTGAACTTGCAGTATAATTACCATAGGTTTGAGACAGATAATATTAATTTGCTAAATCTAGCCAGACTACCAAATCCAACATATCGTTGACGATTTCTTTGCCTGTCAATACTTCGCCGAATTGAGCAACACGCTGTTTCGATTTTACCTGAGTTGCCATTGTTTTTGTTCCATTTATTTCGATGAGGATAATTGCCAGCTCATAAGAAACCCTATTCAAAAATAATAAAAATGTCAATCACTTGTGATAGCGTGTCAATTCTTTTACAAACGTGTGAACCCGTAGGTAAAATACAAACTTTAGGTGGGAGTTAAGAAGCGTGTGGTAATGTTTTGATTTAGCTGATGAAACCTGACATTACCACACGTTTTTTATTTTCGTTTTTTCTTCTTAGCTGTGTTCGGTTGAGCTTTCTTAGCCTGAGGTTTCTTGTTATTTTTCTTAATCTCTTTCGTCATCTTTGCTTTTTTTTTAGCCTGCGGAACTTCGTTAGGGCGGGATTGTTCCTTCCTGGGATTTTTTTTCTCTTCAACTTCTTCTTTCTCTTCGTCAAAGAGTGTTGCCTGGGAAGATGGTTTTGGTTCGGCGTCTTTCGCCTTTCCATTCTCAACGGACGCTAACTGCTTCTCTTCTTCATCTTCCGCAACAACCGCCGCAACATCGGCAATGGCGTCTCCTTCGTTAAGACGAATGAGACGCACGCCCTGCGTATTACGTCCAGCAATACGAATATCCGAAGCATGCTGACGAATAATCATTCCATTGATCGTTACCACAACAATATCGTCGGTATCTACAACTTCCTTGATTGCCACCATAGCGCCAGTCTTATCGGAAATCTTCACCGTAATAATTCCCTTTCCTCCACGATGACTAATCCGATATTCGCTCTCTTCACTCCGCTTTCCGAATCCTTTCTCTGTTGCAATCAGCACTGTTGTTCCTTTACGTCGGAGATTGACAGCGCCAATGACTCTGTCGGATTTTCTCAGGTTGATTCCTCGAACGCCCGCCGCTGAACGACCCATCGGACGAATTTCACCTTCGTGGAATCGAATCGCCATTCCTTCCCGCGTTCCGAGAATGATATCCTGCGTACCATCGGTAAGTTTCGCATCGACAAGGCGATCACTCGCTTTCAAATTCGCAGCGACAATTCCATTCCGTCTCGGATTGCTAAACTCGGAGAGCAAAACTTTTTTGACGATTCCTTGTTCAGTAACCATGAAAACAAAATGTTTGTCATCGAATTCCTTAACAGCAATGAACGACGCAATTTTTTCCTGTGGATCTTTTGTAATAAGATTGTTAATGGACTTCCCTTTTGCAGTTCGTCCACCTTCTGGAATTTCAAAAACTTTGAGCCAGTAACAGCGTCCCTGATCAGTAAAGATAAGGATATAATCGTGCGTGCTGGCGATGAACATGTGTTCTACAAAGTCATCTTCACGAGTCGCCGCGCCTGTTACTCCTTTGCCTCCTCTCGACTGCCTCCGATAACCAGAGACGGGGAATCGCTTGATGTAACCGCTGTGACTGATTGTAATAACGACATCTTCCTCCGCAATCATATCTTCGATGCTAAATTCTTCCGCCTTGTAGACAATTTCAGTGCGGCGGTCATCGCCATATTTTTCCTTTAGCTCTCGCAACTCATCTTCGATAATCTTCATCTGCAATTGCTTGTTCTTGAGAATTGCCCTTAGTTTTTCGATGAGTTGAATTGTTGCACGGTATTCTTCTTCAATCTTCTTTCGCTCTAATCCAGTCAGTCGTTGGAGACGCATATCGAGAATGGCTTTCGCTTGAATTTCAGAAAGTTTGAACTTCCTCATCAATCCATTCTTTGCCGTCTCGACATCTTTCGACTTCTTGATGAGCTCGATGACTTCGTCAATATTGTCGAGTGCGATAATATAGCCTTCGAGGATGTGAGCTCGTTTCTCCGCTTCATCGAGTTCGAACTTCGTTCGCCGCACAACAACTTCATTCCGATGTTCAATGAAGCGCCGAATGATATCGCGCAGTTGTAAAATTTGCGGTCTTCCATCGACGAGTGCAAGCATAATAACGCCAAAAGTCGTCTGCATCTGCGTATGCTTGTAGAGATTATTGAGCACAACTTCTGCATTGGCTTCGCGCTTTAATTCAATTACAACTCTTAAGCCATCTCTATCGGATTCATCGCGCACATCGGAGATGTCTTCGATCTTCTTGTCCGAAACTAAATCGACAATTTTTTCGATGAGCGCTGCTTTGTTCACTTGATACGGTAGCTCTGTTACAATAATTCTCTGCCGATCGTTCTTTCCGGTTTCAATATTTGCACGCGCTCGAACTAAAATTCGTCCGCGTCCAGTTGTGTACGCTTCCTTGACGCCGCCGTAACCATAAATAATTCCGCCGGTTGGAAAATCTGGAGCAGGAAGAAACTTGAGCAATTTTTCATTTGAAATATTATTATCCTTGATATAGGCTACGCAAGCATCAACAACTTCTCGAAGATTATGCGGCGGAATGTTTGTAGCCATGCCAACAGCAATTCCACTTGCGCCGTTGCAGAGCAAATTCGGAAATAGCGACGGCAACACCGATGGCTCCTGAAGCGTTTCATCAAAGTTCGGAACAAAGTCAACGGTATTCTTCTCAAGGTCTCGAAGCATTTCTTCTGCAACACGCGTGAGGCGAGCTTCCGTATAACGCATTGCAGCAGGAGAATCGCCATCAACCGAACCAAAGTTTCCCTGTCCATCGACAAGGAGGTATCGCATCGAAAAATCCTGAGCCATGCGAACCATCGTATCGTACACTGCCATATCGCCGTGCGGATGGTACTTACCTAGAACTTCTCCAACGATACGCGCGCTCTTTTTATACGGCTTATTACTTGCTAATCCAAGTTCGTGCATTCCAAAAAGAACACGACGATGAACCGGCTTTAGACCATCACGAACATCCGGTAATGCACGCGCAACTATGACCGACATCGAATAATCGATGTACGATCCTTTCATTTCATCTTCAACATCAACTGGAATAATTTTTTCACTCTGTATTGCCATAGGAGATATTTATCGTAATTAGTTATACATCCAAATTTCGAACGTACTTCGCGTTCTTTTCTATAAATTCTCGACGAGGTTCAACCTCGTCTCCCATTAAAATTGAGAATGTACGGTCGGCGTCTGCAGCATTTTCGATTGTTACTTGCAAAATTGTGCGGGTTTCAGGATTCATGGTTGTAGCCCACAACTGCTCAGGATTCATTTCGCCTAATCCTTTGAATCGAGAAATAGCAATTCCGCCTTCCTTTATAATTTCACCTTCCTCTGTAACAGAAGAAGGCTCTTCATCTTCCACCTCGATTTTTTTCTTGTCGCTCCTTAACCGTTTGACAATTTCCTCCCGCTCTTCATCGTCGTACGCATAAAATTCTTGCTTTCCTTTTTTGATTTTGTAGAGCGGCGGCTGAGCGATGTAGAGATGTCCTAATTCGATAATTTCTTTCATGTATCGGAAGAAGAGCGTAAGAAGAAGCGTACGAATATGCGATCCATCGACGTCAGCATCCGCCATAAGAATGACTTTGCCGTAACGAATTTTTTGTGGATCGAATTCCTCGCCGACGCCAGCCCCAATCGCTGTAAAGATTGCACGGATTTCTTCATTCTCTAATATTTTATGAAGACGAGCTTTTTCGACATTTAAAATTTTACCTCGTAATGGAAGAATTGCCTGAAAGCGGCGATCGCGCCCTTGCTTTGCGCTTCCACCTGCAGAATCTCCCTCAACAATAAAGAGCTCGCAATGCTCCGGGTCGTTGATGGAACAATCGGCAAGTTTCCCCGGTAAGCCCCCAGAATCGAATGCATTTTTGCGGCGTGTAATATCTCGCGCTTTTCGTGCTGCTTCTCGCGCTTCTGCCGCACGGAGAGATTTTTCTATGATGCGCTTTCCATCTGCAGAGTTTTCTTCTAACCAATCGGAAAGTTGCTGCCCAAAAATGGACTCGACGATGCTCTTAATTTCACTGTTCCCTAATTTTGTTTTCGTTTGCCCTTCAAATTGGGGCTCCGGTACCTTTACGCTGATAACAGCGGTAAGCCCTTCTCGAAAATCATCTCCAGTCAATTGAACGGAATCATCTTTTACAAGTCCGTTCTTTGATGCAAAATTATTCAAGGTTCGCGTCAATGCTGAACGAAAACCAACAAGGTGAGTTCCTCCTTCTATCGTGTTAATATTATTGACATACGAAAATACGTTTTCATTGTATTGATCGTTATATTGAAAGGCTACTTCAACTTCAACGATTCTTTCATTTTCATCCTGACCAGTACCATGAGCATACATTACTTTTTTCATAATCGAATGTCTCGTCGCATCGATGTACTTCACAAACTCAACAAGTCCACCCTTAAAGTGGTATTCTTCTTCCTGTTTCGTTTTTCCACGAGCATCGCGGATTCGAAGCGCTACATCCGGATTCAGGAACGCTAATTCCCGCAGACGTTCGGCAAGCGTCTCAAACTTAAAATTTCTGTTCTTGAAAATCGTTCCATCAGGCATGAAGGTTGTTTTTGTTCCAGTTCTCTTTCGTTCCACCTTGCCTATAACTTTTACTGGAGCAACTGGTTCTCCTCGCTTGTACTTTTGATAAAATACCTTCCCATCCCGACAAACCTCTACTTCCAACCACTCGCTCAATGCATTGACAACCGAGACGCCAACGCCGTGAAGTCCACCTGATACTTTGTATGAGTTCTTATCAAATTTTCCGCCGGCATGGAGAACCGTCATCACAACTTCCAGCGCTGAACGCTTCTCTTCCGGATGAATGTCCGTTGGAATTCCACGACCATCATCCTCGACGGTTACTGAGCCATCAGGATTTATCGTAACATCAATATTTTTGCAGAAACCTGCTAAGGCTTCGTCGATAGAGTTATCCACAACTTCGTACACCAGGTGATGTAACCCTCGTGTGCTGACATCTCCGATGTACATTGCGGGCCTTCGGCGCACCGCCTCGAGTCCTTTTAGAACAGTAATATCATCGGCAGTGTAATCCGATGTGCCATTTTGTTCTATTTTACTACGATTATCTTTTGCCACAGTACTTTTACCTTTTTATTTTTTACTGAAATCTAATATCGAGCACAATGGAAGTTCCTATTGTGCTATTAAGCTTATTGATAATATCTTTCTTCTGTAGCGTGAGTTCATTCCGCCACGTACTTGTACGAACTCGAACAACCAGAACGCCTTTAGTGATGCGTACTGGTACGGCTTCTTCGGCAATTCTCTTTCCAACACATTCTTCCCATCGGGTAATTGCTTCATATTCATAAAGCTTCTTATCAATTCCCAATTCTCCAGTAAGTTCCTTAAGCGCCTCGCCAAGCGTTTTAATTGATGGAGATTTTCGCCGGTACCGAGACATTGCAGATTCCTCCTTCTTCAATCTCAACTATTTGCCAATTTTCTGTAGAATTAAGAACCTGTGGAAAAATTCCTTTATCAGTTGATGTAAGAAAATATTGTCCAGCTGTAGTAACATACTCCAGCAACCGTTCTGCACGATGTGCATCGAGCTCGCTCAAAATATCATCGAGAAGTAATAATGGCGTTTCTTTCTGTCGTTCACGGATGTATTCAAACTCCGCCATCTTCAATGCGACTAAAAATGTTTTATGCTGCCCCTGCGAAGCATAGGTTCGTAGCTCGAGTCCATTAATGGAAAATTTAAATTCATCTCGATGTGGACCAACCAGCGAATATCCTGTTTGATGCTCTTCTCTAACGCGCCGGTGTAATTCTTTTGCGTAACATTCTTCAATATCCTGTAACGTAAATCCATGCTCAATCAATACGGATGATTCATATCGAATTGACGGAAGTTCGTTGTTTCCAGTTAGTTTCTCGTATGCCGCAACCACTTGAGGCGTAAGTTCTTCAACAAACTCTGAACGTTTCTGAGTAATGGCAGAACCAGTTTTAATCAAGAACTCATTCCAAGGCTCTAACTCTGACTCATGAAACATACCTGTTTCTTTTCCATGGAAAAGTATTCTATTTCGCTGCCTAACTACTCGGCGATATTCAAGGAGTTGTTCAAGATATGAACGATGAGTTTGTGAGAGTGCAAGATCAACGAAAACACGCCGATCGTTTGGGCTACCAAAAGTGATCGCACTATGCTCCGGGGAAACAATTACAACAGGAAATTGTCCAATTGCTTTCGAGGCTTGTTCAACTTTTGTATGATTGATGATGTACGTTTTTGTGCCTATTTCTTTGTTGTACTCGACTGATACGCTATAGGTTGTACCATAATCTGATTCCATTATTCCGGAAATAGAGAATCTATTGTTCCCAATTTTTGTAGTAACACCGTCATTGGCGGCATAAAAACTTTTTGTAAGGCATAGGTACGAAATTGCTTCGAGGAGATTTGTCTTTCCAGCTCCGTTCTTTCCTGTAAAAACATTTCCACCTCGTGCGCATGCAAGCCTTGAATGATTGTGATTTCGGAATGTTTCAACAATAATTTCTAACAAACGCAAGTAAACTCCTTTACACTAACAACACGATAGCCCCATCCATTCGGAGTGGGGCTATCCATAAAACTTAATTTTCGTAAGCATTATGTGTTTAATCGCATTGGCATGACAAGCATAAGAACATCTTCATTCGGCTTACGCTCGGCTGGAGAAATAATGGCTGCTCTTACTGGAGTGCTGAATAACATTTCAACGTTCTCAGAATCGATGTGTGTGAGAACATCCTCTACATATTTTGCATTGAATCCAATTTCTAACTCATCATTATTATATGTACAAGGTATTTTTTCTCGTGCTTCACCGCCAAAATCTGCGTCTTCTGCTGCAATCTTTATTTCATTCTTCGAAAGGGAAAACCGAACTTGATGTGTTGTAGAATTGGAATACAACCCAACTCTTCGCACAGATGCAATTAAGGTTTCACGATTTACAACTAGTTTCTTATCATTGTCCAGAGGAATCACTGTTTCATAGTTTGGATAAGTTTCTTCAATGAGACGCGACGTCAATGTAAAATTATCAAAAGTAAATTTAATATGAGTTGAATCAACAGAAATTTTATTTTCCTCCTCTTCAGCCGCTTTCACAACAAGTTGGAGCGCTTTTGCAGGAATGATAATATCTTTGTGTTCTTTTGCTCCTGCTACATTACTGTAGATAACACGCACAAGGCGATGTCCGTCTGTGGCAATCGCTCTAATCTCTTCTTCTTTGAGCTGAAGAAGCAAACCAGTCATTGCAGGACGAAGTTCATCGGTACTCACTGAAAAAATTGTTCTGTTAATCATTCCTCCTAAGAGTGAAGCGGAAAGAACTATTTCAGCCTCTCCTTTGAAATCAGGCGTCGCAGGATATTCCTCGCCAGCTTCTCCTATCAAATTATATTCGCCGCTCTCTGTAATCATTTTAATCTTTTTAGAGGTTTCATCGGAGGAAAATAGAATTTCAATTTCAGGAAGCGCGCGAATCGTATCCATAAATCTGCGGGCGGGCACGGCAATAATCCCATCTTCACTGCCATTGACATTCATTTCCGCTGACATAGACATTTCTAAGTCAGTTGCAAGTAACCGAAGATTATTTCCTTGCAATGTAAAAAGGATATGTTCCAGAATTGGGAGTGTAGATTTGGTTGGAATGACGCCGCTAATTTTATTGAGCGCTTTTTGTATTTCGGAACTTTTTATTGTGAATTTCATTCTGCCTTCTCCTTTGGAGGTACATTAGTTTTCAATTGAAATTTACGAAAAAATCGAGGTATAAACAAGCTGAAGATAACGACTTTAATTAGATTGCGAGGAGATCCCATAATATTAGTACTAGAGAATTTAAATAATATGATTAATAATAATAATGTGAATACTGTGGACAACTTAGAATCTAAATAAAATATTCTTTAGTAATTAGAAATAATAAACATAGATAGATTGTTGAATATTTGTTGATAATATTGCTTTTATTCACATCCCTGTAACAACGTAAAAGAAAGAAGCTTGAATGAAAAATTTATCAACTTCAAAAGAACAAATTATCACATTACAATAAACAAGATATTCACAAGTACCAAACGACTTTTTCTATGATTGTAATTCAATTATTTTTCGGAGAGCGTCAATACGCTGTTTCTGATTTTCATCTTTCCGTATTAGTTCCTCAACAGTCTGGCAGGCATGGATTACAGTGCTGTGATCTCTACCCCCAAAGTGCAACCCAATTGTTTTGAGCGATGAGTGCGTTAATTCTTTTGCGAGATACATCGCAGTCTGACGAGGCATCACAATTTCCTGTCGTCTTGATTTTCCTCGAAGTAAATCGACAGGCACATCGAAGTACTTTCCAACAGCTAACTGAATTTGCTCGATTGTGAGAGGAGTTCGAACTGTTTGCACGACAACACGCAAGACATCTCTCGCCAGGTCAAGGTTGATTTCCCTGTTTTCCAGTGATGCGTGCGCAAGCAAACTCACTAAACATCCTTCCAATTCTCTAATATTATTCGTTACGTTTGTTGCAATAAACTCTATAATGTCCTGAGGAAAGTCAATCTGATTCTCTTCGCTCTTTTTCTGAAGAATTGCTATGCGTGTCTCTAAATCTGGCGGTTGGATATCAGCGGTTAATCCACATTGAAATCGAGAAATCAAACGTTCATCGAGTCCTTTGAGTTCTTTTGGGGAAACATCAGAGGAGAGTACAATCTGTTTGCCTAATTGATAGAGTGCATTAAAGGTATGGAAAAAATTATCTTGCGTTTTTTCTTTTCCAGCAAAGAATTGAATATCATCAACAATCAGTAAATCGATACTTCGGTAAAGGAGAGAAAAGTCATTCATTTTATCAGTTTGAACAGCTTCGATAAAATCAATTGTGAACTTTTCACTTGAGATGTAGAGAATACGTTTTGCCTTTCCATTAGCTTCGGAATGATTTCCGAGTGCATGCAAAAGATGAGTCTTCCCTAAACCAGTGCCGCCATAAATTACAAGCGGATTAAAAGACGTTCCGCCAGGGTTATTTGCTACTGCGAGAGCTGCTGCACGCGCAAGTTGATTGCAATCCCCTTTAATGAAATTGTCGAAAGTATATCGTGGATTTAAATTGCTTTTGATAGAGTGTACATTTTCTGTTCTCAGCACGGTATGAGGAGAAAATGGGGTTCGAGATGTATCGATGTGCAATGGTGGTACGCTATGATTTTGTTCTGGTTTATTTTCCACAAGTGAGGCATCGTCTGGCTGAATAAGATAAAAGAGTTTAGCTTCTTCCCCTAAAACAGATTGAATAGTTTTTTGAATTAAAGAGTTGTAGTGCTCTTCTACCCAGTCGTAGAAAAATTGGCTTGGCACCTGTACAGTTAATTCGTTTCCCACCAATCCAACTGGTTCAATTGGTTGAAACCATGTTTTAAAACTTAATGTTGAGATGTTTTCTTTGATGATGGCTAAACAGGAATCCCATGCCTTTTGAGCGGCAAGAGATTCATTATTGTTGAAAGTATCGATATTATTGGTTTGTGCAACGAAAGTCATAAATCAACCCCAAAGTAACAAGTTATCCACATTTTTATTCACAACATGTTAAATGGAAAAACAACCTTCAGATAGAACTAAAAATCTTACAATAAAACCCTCACCAAAACTCGTCAAAAATCAAAATAAAACAATAAAACAACAACTTATCCACATATAAACAATTGTTGATATTCTTTCCAACGACTCCCCTCTTTTTGCGATAGAATAATCCACAACTTATCAACACCATAGAACTCTACTACTTTGAGCGGATTATTATAACACCATTGTATTAAGAATGCAATAGAAAAAATTACAAAAATTTATCTTTATCTTAATACCTAAAAATTTTTGAGTGAAGGATGAAAAATACTGAATCAGAAGTGCATTTTTCTTCGAGGCGTGAACGCAAAGGTATGATTATGTATAAAGAAAATTTGCATTGAGCTTTTTGATAGAAGGTAAAGTCTTACATCTTGCTATCAAACAGCGGTAATATCCTTGTGTACGCTCAAATATTTTCGTAGATTACTAAGAAAAAATGGACAGATGAATCTAAAGGATAACAAATGAAGAGAACATATCAACCACACAGAGTGAAGCGGAAAAATACACATGGATTTCGAGCGCGAATGGCGTCGAACACAGGAAGAAAAGTGCTCAGCAGCAGACGTAAAAAGGGGCGTAAAAAGCTCACAGTGAGTGACGAACGATAAACACAATGAAAATCAGCAGCGCTCATATAAGCTGCGGAAAAATGAAATTCTCCGTGGATATAATACATTTTCAGAAGTCTTTTCTCACGGAAATAGTTTCGAAGCGCGTGCCATCAGAATGTTTGTTCTTGGGCACAAGGATAAAGAGTCAGCGGTAATGGCGGGATTTGCGGTGTCTCGTTCTGTACGCCGTGCAGTTGACCGTAATCGTGCAAAACGGTTACTGAGAGAAGCGTATCGACATTATAAACACCTCCTCTGGAATGTTGCAAAAGAAAATAAGTTATCTCTTTCAATAGTATTTGTCGTGAAGTCGTCGAATATAGAACAACTTTCTCTCCGTACCATTGAAGACGATATGAAAGTTCTTTTCAAAAAGATTTCAACTCAACACTTTGTAGTATGAAGTACTTATTGTCTCGTTTAATTAAATTATATCAGCGGTTCCTCTCCCCGATGATCCCTTTCAATCAATGCCGGTTCTATCCGACTTGCTCTCAGTATACGCTGGAAGCAATCGAAAAATGGGGCGCTTTCAAGGGAATGTGGTTAGGAACCAAACGAATAGCGCGGTGTCATCCGTTTTCACGTCATAGCGGTTATGACCCTGTTCCATAATTATTGAGGATACGAATGAACTATGGATAGAAACTCAACCATTGGAATGATTTTAATATTTATTCTCCTTGTTGTCTGGATGATGTGGAATTCTCCCACTCCTCCACAGCATAAAGAATCTCCTTCCCAAACGCAGGCAACCCCAGATACCGTTGTTAAAGCAGCCCCGCCACAACCCCGTGTACAGGAAAAAATTGCCGAGCCCAAAAAAGAAACCAATTATGGAAAATTTTTCGCCAACCGTTCTACAGGCGTTGAAAAAATTATTACCATTGAAACAAATGAAATTCGAGCCGAGGTAACAAGTCGCGGTGGAAAGATACGCCGCTGGCAACTGAAGCGCTATTCCATGTGGGATGGCGATCCAGTGCAACTTGTGAACTACAATAGCTCAGGGGATTTCAATGTTCTCTTTACTACAAAGGATGGCAAGGTTATCAATACGAGCGACCTCTATTTCGATACCGACGTTGTCAATCCGCATATTGTCGTAAACGACAATTTTGAATTTGAAATATCTTTTCGCCTCCCTGCCTCGAATGGCGGTATGCTGATTAAGACGATGAAGTTTAAGAATGGCGCCTACGGATGCGATGTTACCATTTCATTCGTTCATATGGACGACGTTATTGCAAACTATCAGTATGAAGTAACGTGGGACAACGGAATTTGGTACTGCGAACAGAATAGCGTTGATGAAGCAAGTTTTGGCGCTGCCTTTGCCTATGCTGGAGATGAATTGACCGAAGTCGATGCTGCAAAGCCCGGCGTCAAAGTGCAAAAGGAAATGGGTGGAAACGTCGATTGGGTTGCTATTCGGAATAAATATTTTGCCGTTGCAATTATTCCGATATCCTCTCAAACCGATGGAGCGTACCTTGAGGGAATTCGCACGCCAATGCCAAATCAAGGCGTATTTGAAACATACAGCGTTTCCGTTAAAATGCCTTTTAAGGGACAATCGCAAGAAGAAACAACCTTCAAACTTTTTGCTGGACCTCTTGACCACGGTGTGCTTTCAGCGTACGAAAAAAATCTTCAGCAACTCATGCGACTCGGCTGGGCATGGCTCATTCGCCCAATTTCTGAATACATTATGCTGCCGTTATTCAAATTCATTCATACTATTATTCCAAACTGGGGACTCGTCATCGTTGTTTTCTCACTCATTATTAAAATTGCTCTCCATCCCTTATCAAAAAGTAGTATGGAATCGATGAAGAAGATGCAGAAGCTTCAGCCAATGATGAAGGAAATTCAGGAAAAATATAAAGATGATCCACAGCGAATGAATCAAGCTGTGTTGAATCTTTACAAAGAATACGGCGTGAATCCAGCGGGGGGGTGTCTGCCGCTGTTGATTCAATTGCCAATTATGTACGCTCTCTATGCTGTCTTCCGTGGTGCAATTGAATTGCGACAGGCAAAATTTGTCTGGTGGATCAAAGATTTATCCGTCCCCGATGTTATTGCACGGTTGCCATTCCGTATTCCATTGATTGGAATTCAGGATATTAGCGGCATTGCGTTATTGATGGGTGTATCAATGTTTATCCAACAAAAAATGACCATTACCGATCCTCGCCAGAAATCAATGGTATGGTTAATGCCAATTCTTATGACAATTCTTTTCAATGGATTCCCGTCAGGATTAAATTTATACTATGCAGTGTTCAATATCCTTGCCATTATCCAGCAGCTTTTTGTCAACAAGAAACATGACGATCAGCCGTTACGAAAAGTCGAGCCGAAGAAGAAAAAGAGCAAAGGCATTCTCAGAAATGTTCCAACCCTCCCAAAGTACAAATAAGCGATAACAAAATATTTTTCATAATGACGGGATAAGTCAACAAAAGGCTTATCCCGTTTTTGTTTTTGAATATTGTATGCGTTGTATGTGTTTTGTACATTCAGTATGAGTAAGATATGATTTTGAATGATAGTGAAGATACAATTGTTGCACTGGCAACTCCGGCGGGAGAAGGCGCAATCGCAGTGATTCGATTGAGCGGACCGCAAGCAATTCCAATTGCGGAGAAACATTTTAGAGGGAGGAAATTACTTTCCTCTCAATCGTCCCACACAGTTCAGTTCGGAAAAATTATTGGCGGTTCGAATGAAGTATTAGATGAAGTTGTTTGTACAGTTTTCCGAGCGCCGCATTCCTATACTGGCGAGGATGTTATCGAGATTAGCTGTCACGGCGGTTTACTTGTTACTCGTCAGATTCTTGATGCGTTGACTCGTTCGGGTGCAAGACTTGCTCAGCCTGGTGAATTTACCAAACGTGCATTCCTCAACGGCAAAATGGATCTTTCTCAAGCGGAAGCGGTAGCAGATCTTATTCAAGCTCAATCTGGAAAGGCTCATAAATCCTCGATTGATCAGCTTAGTGGAAAACTATCGAAGGAAATTCGAAAGCTTCGGGATGAGCTTGCGGAATCTTTGCGAATGCTGGAGCTTGAATTGGATTTTGTCGAAGAAGACATTCAATTTGTCGACCGAGCTTCCATCCACGAACGAATTCAAACGGTGATCAAAAGAGCGGAGGAATTGATTCTTACTTACAATGTTGGAAAAGTGTATCGAGAAGGTGTAAAAGTTGCAATCATTGGCGAGCCGAATGTTGGCAAATCGAGTTTGCTGAATGCTCTTCTGAATCAGGATCGCGCTATTGTTACTCATATTCCAGGAACAACGCGCGATTTTATCGAAGAGTCTATTATCATCGAGGGAATTCTATTCCGTCTTATTGACACAGCAGGATTGCGTAACACAGATGATCCTGTAGAGAAAGAAGGGGTGAAGAGAACAGAAGAAATTGGTGAGTCATCGGATATTATTTTAATTGTATGCGATGCAGGAAAAGGTACGCCGCATTTTGAAGAGTCAAAAATTTTGGAAGTAATAAATTCCCCAGCAAAGAAAATTCTTGTAATCAATAAAATCGACATCAATTCCAATGTAAAAGTACAAAATGGATTTCCATTTTCTTTCATAGTTAAGACATCTGCCTTGAATGGAGAAGGAATTGAAGAATTAAAACAAAGTCTTGTTTCGATAGTTTTCCAGAATCAAGGTTCGATTCCTGAATCGTCTGTTGTTGTAACGAATCAAAGACACATCGAATCATTAAGAAACGCAAAAGAAGCTCTCGAAAGGGCGGATGCAACGCTTCAAAATGGAGCAAGTAATGAATTTGTAGCAGTGGATTTGAGAGCTGCTCTGGATTATCTTGGCGAGATTGTTGGAGCAGTAACGACTGAAGAAATTCTCAACGGCATTTTTTCTAAATTTTGTATTGGCAAGTAGGTAGGGTTTCACGTGAAACAGGAAATTTCAAAATATTACGATGTTATTGTTGTCGGCGGCGGGCATGCTGGCATTGAAGCAAGCCTTGCTGCAGCTCGTATGGGATGCAGAGTTCTAATGGTTACAATGTCAAAAGCTGCCATCGGAAGAATGTCCTGCAATCCAGCGATTGGCGGAACTGCAAAAGGGCATTTAGTTCGGGAGGTTGATGCTTTAGGCGCTGAAATGGGACTTATTGCCGATGCTACTGGTATTCAATTTCGTATGCTCAATCGGTCAAAAGGTCCTGCCGTTTGGTCGCCTCGCTGTCAAAGCGATAGGGAGTGGTACTCACGGGAAGCCCGCCGAAGAATCGAAGCTCAAACAGGATTAACAGTTGTAGAAGATATTGTGTCTGATGTGGCTGTTTCGGAACGAACTCATCCAAAAGGTTACATACTCGAAGGGTTATTTTTAAATGACCACGGACTTGTTAAATGTAAAGCCGCTGTTCTTTGCTCTGGCACATTCTTGCGCGGATTGATGTTTACCGGATTAAATCAGGTTGTTGGCGGACGATATCAGGAACCTTCGGCTGAAGGGTTGACATTTAACCTCGAAAAGCTTGGTCTGGTAAGTGGAAGACTAAAAACAGGAACGCCGCCAAGAATTGACAAGGAAAGTATCGATTTCTCTCAGGTAGAAGTTCAACCAAGCGATCCCGACCCACAACCTTTTTCTTTTAGAAATGAGAAAATTACAAATGAGCTCATTCCTATGTATTTGACCTACACTAATCCAGAAACTCATAACATACTTCGCACAGGATTTTCGGAATCGCCGCTCTTTACTGGAGTTATAAAAGGGATTGGACCTCGTTATTGTCCTTCTATCGAAATTAAAATTGGCCGTTTTCCAGATAAAGATCGCCACCAAATTTTCCTCGAGCCGGAAGGATATGATACAAATGTCGTTTATGTCAATGGATTCTCGACTAGTCTTCCAGCGGATGTGCAACTTAAAGGACTCAAGACAATTTCTGGTCTGCAAAATGTAAAGATGCTTCGTCCAGGGTATGCGGTTGAATACGACTTTTTCCCGCCGCACCAGCTAAAACTTTCGCTCGAAACGAAACTTGTTAGTGGTTTATTCCACGCTGGACAGGTGAACGGCACTTCTGGGTACGAAGAAGCTGCTGCGCAGGGAATAATGGCTGGAATCAATGCAGTTCGATACATCAAAAAGGAAGAACCTGTCATTCTTAAAAGGTCGGAAGCATATATTGGCGTGCTCATTGACGATCTTGTGAACAAAGATACCGATGAACCTTATCGAATGTTTACTTCGCGAGCCGAGTATAGACTTTTGCTGCGTCAGGATAATGCCGATAGAAGATTGATGTCGCTTGGGTATTCGCTTGGACTTGTAAGTGAAGATTTGTATCGTCGCCTGAAGCTGAAGGAACAACTTATTGCCGATGGATTAAAGACAGTTTCAGCCTTGACGCTCAGAGCAAAACATATAAATCCATTCCTTCGCTCGAAAGGTTTAGAAGAAGTTGAGGAAGGGGATAAGCTAGATAAATTTCTCAAGCGTCCAGAAATTAGTCTTGCAGAGCTTCTTCAGCTCGATGGCATTAGTAAACAGCCATTTTTCAATCATTTACTTCAGAATCAATCAAAAAAATTGGCTAAGGAAGTGCTCGAGCAGATAGAAATCGAAGTAAAATACGAAGGATATATTCAAAGACAAATGGAAGAAATAATGCGATTCGAAAAATTCGAGTCGTATGAAATTCCAGAGGATTTTGATTACGATAAGGTTAAGTCTCTTTCGACAGAAGGAAAAGAGAAGCTCAAAAAAGTGCAGCCGCATTCCATCGGACAGGCTTCGCGTATCAGCGGAGTTACACCTGCCGATGTGTCCGTGCTGATGGTATATCTTCGCAGTTAAACCCAGATTATGCAATAAAGTATAGAAGAAAAGTTTAGGGTGAAGAAAAGTAATAAAATAGGCGAAAGAGAAGAGGATCAAAATAGTGGCTTCGATACGAGCTATTGCTCTACTCAGCCCCCGCCAGAGAATCAGTTGCCGAGGTGCCGTAAAGTGTATCGAAGCAATAGTCGTTGCAAGTTTCTAATGTATAATTTAGGTTAAACTTGTTTCACGTGAAAAGATTTAGCTATGGTTGAAAAAGCGCTATGGTTGAAGGCGGTCTTCGGTAAGAATGGAATGGAGCTTACCGCCGAGCAAGTTTCTCAATTGTCAGAATATGTTCGGCTTTTACTCGAGTGGAATCAGAAAGTCAATCTTATCTCCAGAAAAGACGAAGAGAACATCTGGGAACGCCATATTTTGCATTCTGCAGCGCTTGTGTTGCTTTTCGACTTTCCGGCAGGTTCAAAAGTCATTGATATTGGAACAGGTGGAGGATTGCCGGGTATTCCTCTCAAAATTTTTCGCCCTGATCTCGAATTACTTCTTCTTGATTCGACGAAAAAGAAAATCGATGCCGTATCGGCAATGCTTTCTTCCCTGGAGCTTCAGAATATTTCTGCAGTGTGGGGGAGGGCGGAAGAGCTTGCAACTCTTCCTCAACATCGAGAACAATATCATATTGCTGTTGCAAGAGCAGTGGCACAACTGCCAGAGCTTATCAAATGGGCGGAACCATTTTTGGTAGAAAAATCTCAACGCAATATTGTTTCTTCTGAGAACAAAATTGCGCTATCTCTGCCAACATTGCTGGCATTGAAAGGTGGCGATGTCTCAAAAGAAATCGAGCTTGCAAAACGGAAATTCCGTACTTTTGATATACAAGAATATGCTTTACAATTTGAAGGCGCAGAGCCATTGGAAGAAAATCAGAAGAAAGTTGTTGTTGTAAACTATTTACGAGGGTAGCCGTGAACGAGAATGAATTGTTTGAACAGCTTCAGGAATTATTAACCGAACAACGAAATCCTTCCAGCATGGAAATCGACCGTGCGTCAACGGAGGAAATTCTTCGCATCATCAACAATGAAGATAAAAAAGTCGCCTATGCGGTTGAAAAGGAAATTCCTTTTATTGCTCAGGCAGTAGAATTGATTGTTGATGCGTTGAAGCAGGGCGGAAGATTGATTTATGCTGGCGCTGGTACAAGTGGACGACTTGGAGTGCTGGATGCAGTGGAATGTCCCCCAACGTTTGGCGCTGACCCAGCTATGATTCAAGGAATTATTGCCGGTGGGAGAGAGGCAATGTTTCATGCAGTTGAAGGTGCGGAAGATCGTTCAGCATTAGCAGTTCAAGATATCAAAGCAATAAAAGTTGATAAACGAGATGTTGTCTGTGGTATTGCAGCAAGTTTGCGAACGCCGTATGTTGGCGCAGCATTGAAGGAAGCAAAATCAAGAGGCGCAAAGACAATCATCATTACAACCAATCCACGACAGAAGCTATCCGAGCCAGCATTTTTGGAATTAGCTAAATCAATCGATGTTGCAATTTGTCCCGAAGTCGGTCCAGAGGTTATTATGGGATCGACGCGAATGAAATCAGGAACTGCGCAAAAGATGGTTTTGAATATGCTGACAACTGCGACAATGATTCGGCTTGGAAAAGTGTATGAAAATATGATGGTTGATTTACAAATGACAAATGAAAAACTCAAGGAGCGAGCAAAGCGCATCTTGATGATTGCAACTGGAGCGACCTACGAGCAAGCGGCTGAAGCTCTCGTTCAATCATTGTTTCACGTGAAAACCGCACTCGTTATGCTCAAGCTTGGAATAACCAGAGAGCAAGCCGAAGAGCGACTAAAACTTGCAAATGGATTTGTACGATTGGCGTTGAACAATGAGACAATTTAAGCTTCCACAAATTTCAGAAGAAACATATCCGCCGTTTACAGGTTTTCCTGAAGAAGGAATTCGATTTCTCCAACGACTCAAGAGAAACAATCGAAGAGAGTGGTTTCAGCAGCACAAAGAAGAATATGAACGGGTCGTCAAACTTCCAATGCAATCCTTAATTGTTGCATTGCAGCCGCGAATGGCTACCTTTGCGCCAGAATTTGAGGTGAATCCAAGCAAATCTCTCTTCAGAATCTATCGTGATGTGCGATTCTCACCGGATAAAACGCCTTACAAAACTCATGTTGCAGCGCATTTTGTTGTTTCTGGAAAACCGAAGGGGATGAGCGGACTTGGATATTATCTCCATATTGAACCAGGGGAATGTTATATTGGCGGCGGGCTCTATATTCCAGATCCAGACCAGTTGAAACTCATCCGACGAGCAATCGCAACAAAGTGGGAGGAGTTCTTATCGATTGTGCACGATGAAGAATTCGAAGAACTCTTTCTGCCTCTTGAGCTCGAATCAACCAAAAGAGTTCCAAGGGGTTATAGCGACGACCATCCTGCTGCTGAATGGTTGAAATTGAAACAATTTTCCATTGGAGTAACCTCGCCTCATACTCTTTCATTCTCTCCTGCTTTTGTAGACTATGTAGTACGAGTCTTTCAAGCTGCAACGCCATGGACGCATTTTCTGCTCAAAGCTCTCGATTAAGGTTGTAATTGATATTTAAACTTTTTAACGAATGAGAGGAATGCAAATTTTCTATTGGGTTCCATTTATTCCAAATTATACAATCAATGCAGCAATAAAAACTTAAGTCGAAGTAAAATAACAAACTAGGATGGAAAACCATGTAACCAAAATGGTGGCTTCGTTACGAGCTTATTACTCGCCTCAGCCGCCGTTAGGGAATCAGTTGCCGAATAGCTCAGCAAGCGTATCGAGGCAAGAGTCTTTACAAGTTTCTTTGCTATTTTTCCAATTGATAAACAATCCCTAAACGGTACTCGAAGCCAGTCATCATTGCTTCGATTTTATAGAAGCTGTTATTATAATTAGCGCTTAAATCCATTCCAACTTTCTTATTGAACATGATGATTGAACCAACCCCAATTTGCCAGTGATATTTAATCATATTGTTATATCTTTTCGTTCCATCGAGTTCTGTATTCTGAAAAATAAGATTCAATCCATTGACAAAAGAAAAATAAGGATACATTCTTTTACCATTGAAGAGCAATTTTCCGCCGACATGAAGGGGAAGTAATGTCATCGAGGCATCATCATATTTTATATCATCATTTAATAAATAAATTCTCAAGCCTGTCCTAAATACTGCAATAAAATGATTGCTGACACGATAGCCGTACCCACCTTCAGCGCCAACCGATTCTTTCCAAATTTTTCCAAACTCGCCTAAATTTTTTGTATAGAATCCATCGACGGTAACAATATCGTTCATAAATAGACTTTCATTATTTGTCTGGAGTTTTGTTGAGGTATTCTCCTGTGCAAACATCAATACCGGGGAAATCAAAAGTAAAAATGTTATTCGTTTCATTGGATAATCAGCGTGTTAGAATAATGCAGTCTTAATGAAAATCCTTGCAATAGGCATTCTGTTCTTCACATCGTCAAAAGCGTCGTAGAAACTTTCGCGCAGGTACACCCCGCCGCCAATTCCTATAGCAAGATAACTTGTAATTGGATATTGAGCGTCGAGCCACAGCGTATGGAGATGGTGTTTAGACCCGCTCGGTTCGCTTCGAGTCCAAATCCATTCACCTCGGTAGTAGAAACTTACTAAATCCCATACTCCATTTTTCAGCGTTGCACCAATATAGTGCCCAATGCCAGGTCCAAAATCATAATTCCTGCCGTCGTCAGCTAAAAAATAATCATTCGGCGTCGCTCCCATCAATACAATATTTAATCCTAAAATAGCATTAAGATTTAAATTCTTTTTCAATTGAAATGAAGAAATGAACCGAGGCGCTATCGAAGTGCCTCCATAAATTGTTCGAATATGATTGAAGTAAAGATAATCTAGAGAAATGTTAAGGATATGAGTTGAAAGGGAGTTCTTTTTCAACCTCCATCCGTAAAGATTTCCCGTTGCGCTTAACAACGTTAAATTAGGAGCGCCAGAAGCTATCGAAGCCGAAAGGGTAAATGAAGAGAATGGCACATTTAAATCTCTATCAAATCCATTTGTATAGTAAACATCGACATCGAGGAAACCTTCCTGGACTCCCTCGCTTATGATTTGATCTCCCCGATCTCCGTGTCTATCAATTTGTCTAAATCCTGTATTGAGCAATACATAGAATTCATTTGGGACTCTCCATTCTGGATTCTCAAAAGTACGCGAGACTTCGCCGCTCATCAATCTGGAAAGACCTCGCACAGGATTGATAAGAGCGCCAGCAATTTCCTGCCACGTGCGCTTTGAGCCTGTTGCAGTATTATCAGTAATGTACGTTGCGAGCCGATAGGTAATTTCGCCAAGCGCAATTCCATTGACGCTTGTATTTACCCAATCGTTAATTGATGGGCGATATACCTCGCCAAAAAGCTCCCAGAGCGTGCTTCCAGCAAAAGACCACGCAGCCGATTCTAAAAAATCATAACCGTTTGCTCGACCAGCGTTGAAATACACGCTTCCATGATATGGGTGTGCAAAGTAATTTGTTAAGAAATTGTCCCCATCGTATTCCCATCCATAGTTTAAATTATTCCACCAGCTCCTAAAGCCGACGTCTGCCCAGTTATCAGCAGGATTATCCCAATGCCTGATGAATTTAGTAAATGACCAGGGAATTATCTCCGTTAATCCTAATTCCGCAATGGCTGTGATAGGATGCTTTTGATGCTCCCACGGTATGTAATATTTTTCCATTGTAAAAGGAAAGAATGAAAAATTCTTCTCTCTAATTAAAGACTCATTGCTAAGTTCGTACATTGAAATTCCAGGCGCTGCAAAATGAGATAGGCTGAGTTTCAATTGAGTTGTATCCTGTGCTTTACCAACGTATCCTAAAAGAAAGAAAAAAATAACCGATATGGTAATTCTACTTTTTTGCAATTTTTCTTTAACCTCGTACCGAATAATGCTAATAGAGAATAATCAAAAATTTGCCTATGCAAAATTGACTCGATGTTATTGAGAACCATTTTTGATTGATTGTAAATATAAAATGTACTTTAAACTAAGAAACAAATGCTGAAATAACCAGCAGCGAAGGAACTCTTTTGTTGCGGCTTTTGGAATAACGCCAAATTGATGTCATTACGTACGTATCGTAAAAAACATAAATGATATGTTCATAGAAACCCTGATGTTATAACGATTGCATTGGCGTTTTGCGGATTTGATTGATTTGTTTCGTTGTGGTGGATTTGAATAATCGTACGTGGGGTCGCAGGAATGATTTTACCAGTCGCTGTCATGGAATCGATTGCTCAGGGTAGGTAAGCGATATCGAAGCGCTTATCTTTGCATGTCTCTAATTCAAAAAATTGGAAAAAGAAGAATGCCTCAATTCTTGAGGTGTCTGGCTCGAACGACTTCGAAGAGAAGCACTCCGCCGGCAACAGAGGCGTTGAGAGAATCAAGTTCGCCCATCATCGGAATCGTTACAACAAAATCGCAATGTTCTAACACTAACCGTCGCACGCCCCGTCCTTCATTACCAATGACGATTGCAATAGAATCTGTGTAGTCCACATTGTAGTACAAGGTTGGCGCATGGACATCCGTGCCGACAATCCATACGTTCGACTTTTTTAGCTCTTCGATTGTGTTCACTATGTTCGTTACTTCTACAATTGGAAGGTGCGCTGCAGCGCCTGCAGAAGTTTTCATCACAACAGGAGTAATGGGAGCGGAATGATGTTTTGGCACAATGACGCCGTGGGCGCCGGCGCATTCGGCAGTCCGAATGAGCGCTCCAAGGTTATGCGGGTCTTCAATCTCATCCAGAATGACGATGAACGGCTTTTCCTTTTTACCTCGCGCTCTCGCAAAAATATCATCGAGTTCGGAATATCGAAATTCTTCTACAATTGCTGCAATGCCTTGTGAATGTTCAAACTCTCCTTTAACGAAGAATTGAAAATCTTTTTTATTCATTGCTTCGATTGGAATAGTTCGTTCGTCGGCGTAGTAGAAAATCTCCTGAAGCGGCTTGCTTTGAATATTTAATAGATGGACAACCTTCTTGACCTGAAGATGCGATTTCAACGCTTCAAGAACAGGTTTTCGTCCGACGATGAGCATGGTATTCTTGCTACGCCTCTTGTTTGGAAAGTACTCGTATGCCAACAGCGCCAATCAAAATCATAACGATGGAAATAAGTTGAGCTTCTGTCATTCCAAAGAGAATTCGTGGATTGAGACGAATAAATTCAATCGCGAATCGTTCGCTCCCTGCCAGGATGAGGTAGAGCATAAAGAGCTTTCCAGTGGGGGCGGGTTTCTTGCGAATCTTCCACAGATAAATAAACATAATAGAACAGATGATGAACTCATACACTGGCGTTGGATGGCATGGGATTGTGTTTGGAACGATCCCATTTGGAAACTGGCTGGTAATTTCCGGGAAGTCGCGGAATGCATACGAAGGCGGATAAGTGCCGTGCGAGTAATCTGTGCCCCAGGGAAGCGTCGTAGGAAATCCATAATCTCCATCGCCAGCAAGATGACATCCAATCCGAGCAATGCCATAAGCCAGGATCAAGGCAGGGGAAATTGCATCTGCTACTGTTAAGAAATGCAGCTTTTTTGATTTTACGTAGAAGTAAATTACAACGGTTGCTAAAATAAATCCACCGTAGAAAGTTAATCCGCCGGGGTTGAAAGCCATTCCAATTGGATCTACAATAAATTCAGACCAATTTTCAATTAAGTAGAGAATTTTTGAACCAACGATACCTGCAATTAACGCTATGAGTGTAATCGTGTTTGCGTAAGCGGGATCGAGATTTCTGCGTTTGAACTCAGCAGCAAAGAGCATACTTCCAACAATAAATCCAATCGCTAACATCAAACCGAATCCGTAAATCGTAAAAGGGCCAATTGATACTATTCGTGGACACATTATCTTTATCCTTAATAATTATTGTAATGGCGCTGGTGCAATTGAAACCAAAATAAAAGGATTTTTCGGCTGCGACACCATGGTTACAGTGTTCCTTTGAAAATTGATTTCAAATTCGTTGAGAGCGCCATCCTGTTTGGTAACAATGAGTTTATACGATCCTTCAAAACGTTCATACTCTCGCCGTCCAACAGCGGGACCTTGTTGAGGCAGAAGAATGGAAGGAACATGGAGACCTAAAATTTTCAAATGAATTTCGTTGTTCTCAACAGAATCCTGAAGAACAATTTCGTATCGAAAATGAATAAAAATTCGAACGGTTTGTACCAAGAAAATTATCCTCTCCTGCTTTGTTGCATCATCATATACCGGGAAAATATTGAGAGTGTACAGGGGTTCGTGTTTTCTTTGTTTTGCCATACTCCTATTGAGGGAGTTGGAGGTTATCCAGAGAAACAGGAATTTCTTTTCCTGTTGACATTTCTTTCAAGACGCCTTTCCCGCTGGCGAGTTCATTGCTTCCGACGACAATCACATAATGAGCTTGTTGCCTATTTGCCTCGCGCATTTGCGCTTTCACACTGCGATCGTTGTAATCCATTTCAACAGCAAAGCCTTTGTTCCGAAGTTCCATCGCTTTTTGAAATGCAAAGGAACGGGATTCTGCATCGAGCGCAACAATGAAAAGATCAGGGGTAGGCACAGGCGGTTGGAATTGTTCGCTTGCAGTAAGCGCCGTTAGCAGCCGTTCCATTCCTGCAGCAAATCCAACGCCAGGAGTTGGAGCTCCACCAAGTTCCTCAACGAGCATATCATATCGCCCTCCGCCAGCGAGCGCATCTTGAGAACCAAGCGACGTGCTTGTTATTTCAAAGGCAGTTTTTGTGTAGTAATCGAGTCCGCGCACAAGTCTGTTATCCACAGTGTAGGGAAGGCGCAATGTATCTAAAACTTTCTGAACAGTTTCGAAATGTGTTGAACATTCCTCGCATAAGTAATCGAGTATTGACGGAATCGTTGCTGTCAGAGTGCGATCGTTTTCATCTTTAGAGTCTAGCACACGCAGTGGATTTTGTTCAACGCGTCGCTGACTATCTTCGGAAAGTTGATCGAACACTTTGCGAAGTTCCGACCGCAGCAACTCTTTGTACTTTGGTCTACATCGAGGGCAACCAACGGAATTGATCGTCAAGGAAAAAGTTTTAATGCCAAGCGATTGATAAATTTGAAGTGGAAGGAGCATCATTTCAACATCGAGTTGTGGCGAAGGAGAACCCAGCGCCTCTGCGCCAAACTGATGGAATTGACGTAAGCGTCCTGCCTGCGGTCTTTCCTGACGAAACATTGGACCAATGTAATATAGTTTTGCGAGCGGCATTTGTTCGCCAAGCGAGTGTTGAATGTACGCCCGAAGCGTCGAGGCTGTTCCTTCCGGTCGAAGCGTTAGGCTTTCTTCGCTTCGGTCGAGGAAGGTGTACATCTCCTTGCTGACAATATCTGTCAGTTCACCAATGCTGCGGGCAAAGAGAGCCGTTCGTTCAAAAATTGGCGTGCGAATTTCTCGATATCCAAAACAGCCCATTGTTTGACGGACAACTGATTCAATGTATTGCCAGGAACATGTTTCGGGAGGAAGGATATCCTTTGTACCTTTGATTGCACGATACTTCACGGTCGTTCACCACAAAAATCTGGAGAGAGAATCGAACGCATATCAACTTTCGGTAAAGGTTTCTTCTTCTTTTCTGAAAATCTCTAATACTTCCTGCGGCGTTTTGGCTTCGAGGAGCTGTTTGCGGAAGTCTTCTTTATTCATCAAACGTGAAATCCGACTCAATAATTTAATGTGCGGTCCGACCATATTTTCTCTTCCGACGAGGAGAAAAACCAAACGAACTGGTTGGTCATCGAGAGATTGGTAATCGATTGGCTGTTCGGTTATTGCAAATGCAGCAACGATATCGCTCACAGCGTCTGTCTTTCCATGCGGAACAGCAAAACCCGAACCTACGCCTGTGGACATGACTTTTTCACGTTCAAAAATTGCCTGGCGGACTTTTTCTTTATTGAGAACTTTTGGTTTGATTGCCACAAGTTCAATCATTCCATTGATAATTTCTTCCTTTGTAGAGCCAGGCAGTCCAACGCGGACAACATCTTCGGTTAGTATATCAGTAATCTTCATAAAATTCTCCGGTCTATTTCCAAAGCGATTTTATCTATAAAGCAATATAAAATCGCAGAAAAAAACCGTAAATACAAATAGCGAGAGCTTGCTTTTACTGCCGTTCAGTCCATTTTTTAATTTTGAGTTCATATTCGTCGGCAAGCCGTTTTGCAACATCAGCATTTGCCGATTCTGTAAGAATATTGAAAAATGGCCGTGAACGGTTTGGAAAGAGGCAGAGACTTGTGTACTGGTCTGCCGGTGGTAGATAAATTTTTATTCCATCCAGAAGAATACGTTCGAATGATTCTGTTTCTTTCATCAATTTACGCATTACCTGACCCTTGAAATGCCATGGGCAAGGAATTTTTTTCTTCACAAGATAAAGCCGCGGCGTTTCATCATCGAGCTCGCCAATCGATTTTCCTGTCCGCGCAATACACTCAAGGAGTTTAGCGACCGAATACATTCCGTCGGAGGCAAAGAGAAATTCATTGAAAATAAATCCACCGCGATTACTTGCAACAAACCTGCATTCTTTATCCGCTGCCGCTTCCATCAAGGCAAGGTGATTGTCGCGAGTTTTAAGCACTTTGATATTATGTTCTTGAGCTACAATGTCAACTTCGCTCGATGCTGTAATTGGTACAGCAGCTTTTGTAAGATTTTTATCGCTCATTGCCATAAACTTTAGGAAGAGAGCCGGCATTCGTTCGCCAATGATAATCTTCCCGCGTTCATCAACGACAAATATTTTTTCCGCTCCGACATCGAGCATACAACCCAAATCGTATCGAAGAGAAGTAATCACGTATGAAAGTTGTCTCAGGCTCTCATTGAATTCTTCTTTGGAGCGAGTGAGTTTACGATTATCGAGGTACGCATTGAGAGCGACAACCTGGACATTGAGATTTCCAAGGATGTATGGGAAGATGGTTGATGCAATTCCGTTAGCGTAATCGATCACCAGTTTTAATTTTGCCTGACGGATTGTGTCAATATCGAGAGTGGCAAGGAATCGTTCGACGTAGCTTTCATTTGTACGTTCGGGAAAAGAAATCGAACCGACATTATCGAAGTGTGCGCGTGAAAAATCTTCGCCAAAGAATAACCGTTCAACGGATTTTGATTTTCCAGCCGGGAGATCGCGTCCATGAGCGTCAAAGAAAATAATATCCGTATAATTGCGATCGAAGGGAGACTTCCGTACGTGAATGCCGCCGGTTTCTTTTCCACTTCTGAGCTCATGGCGCATAATTGGAATCGAAGTTGCGCGCATATCAATACAATTGACGCCGGCAGACATCAGTCCGCTGATAATTGCACGGTTCAACATGCGAGAAACATTATCGGAATCGCGGCCGGTAACGACGGATGAACCAGCGCCAACAAGAGCGCCAAATGCAGCGCCAATTTTTGCGCCAAACTCAGGATTCATTTCAACATTCGATAACCCAGTAATGCGAGAGTCGGTAACAAAAAGTTCTCGGAGCCAGCGATCTTCCCAAACCATGCTCCGCGTTACTATCGAACCATCTTCAATTGTTTTTTCGGGCCATATTTTAATATTGGCAAGGAGCTTGCTCTTTTTCCCGATATAACACGAATCGCTCACGAAAACATTCTCAGCAATAATTGCTTCATCGCCTACAGCGCATTTATTTCCGACAACTGCTTGCGAGAGTTCTGCCCGTGTTCCAATAATAACGTTTTGCCACACAATGCTGTTCGAGACAATGCCACCTTCCCGAATCTCACAATTGTCGCCAATAACAGAATTACTAATGATGGCTCCTTTTGCAATGCGACAGTTCTTGCCAATGATATTAAAACCCGTAATATTCTTTGTGTCCGTGTCTATGACTGTCGAGTCGCCGACAATTGCATGTTTGGATTTTGTACCATCGATTGCCACCTTAATAACACCTCGCAGAATATCGAAGTGCGCATCCTGATATTCGTGCAAGCTTCCAATATCTTTCCAATATCCATCAGCGATATAGCCGTATAATCCCAAATGTTGCTCTAACAACAGCGGAAATAAATTTTTGCTAAAATCGAATTCTTGTTTTTCTGGAATGAGGTCGAGCAATTCCGGTTCTAGAATATAAATGCCTGTATTGATTGTGTCGCTGAATACTTCTCCCCACGACGGTTTTTCAAGAAAGCGGGTAATCTTTCCATCGTCATCCGTCATCACAACGCCGAACTGAAGAGGATTGGTGTGGTGAGTCAGGAGCAAAGTTGCCTTAGCTTGTTTCTTTTCATGAAATTTGAGCGCGGCAGAAAGATTAAAATCCGTCAGCACGTCGCCGCTAATAACGAGGAATCGAGTATCGAGAAAATCTTTTACATTGCGAACACTGCCGGCGGTGCCGTAGTCAGCTTCTGCACGGCGATACTGCATCGATACGCCAAATTTACTCCCATCGCCAAAATATGACGTAATCATATCAGGTTGATAGAATAATGTGCACATAATATCAGTGATACCATGCGCTTTAAGAAGCGCGACGATGTGTTCCATCATCGGTTTGTTTGCAACTGGAACCATAGGTTTTGGAAGGTTACTCGTGAGCGGTCGTAACCGAGTTCCGAAGCCTCCAGCCATAATTACAGCTTTCATAGTATTCAGCTCCCTTCTGGTTGGTCTTAAGAGAGATTGTAATACACGCCCTTTTTTGAAAAAATATAGAAAAAATTTCGAGAGAGCAAGTAAAAGCTAATTCTTTTTACAAAAAATGCAAAACTAAATTACTCTCGTAAAAATTTTCTGATCGCAAAAAAATACAAAGACATCGTGTTAATAAAAATTACTAACGTCTTCTATTCAGAAGAATAATTGTTTCTTTTGTAAACTCGAATGCCATCTTCAAAGAGTGCGGAGATACATAGTTTGACCGATCGAGAGGCGTGTGGATAAATGTAAATACTCTTGGAGCGTTTATTGAATCTTTCAGTCCACCATCCTTTGCATACGAAGCAAGTTTATCGCCGTCTCCTTCTGGCACAACAGAGATTGAGATATTTTCTAATCCAACTGAAGCAAATGGTACATAATCCGATAGAGGATAATTTGCACGTTCGACGTAATGATATGGCAAAGCGCGCATTGCTTCCCGAAGAATGGGCATAAGAAGAACATCATCGCCTCCTCCGACCGGACCAATATACACTTCATTACCAGAGCCGACCACATCAAGGTTAAGAAGAGCAATGTGTTTTGCAGCAATTGCGAATTGCTTGATGTAATTGATGGAGCCAAATAAGCCATTCTCTTTCTGATCGAAGAAACACACTTCGAGAGAATGTTTCATATCCTGATCTTTAAAATAGTTAAGTAGGGCAAGAGCCACTGCAACGCCGCTTCCATTGTCATTGGCTCCCGGAGAATTTTTAGCGACATCGTAATGAGCGCTTACAATAATTTTTTTGAAATCAGTTCCGATGTGAGCGATAATATTTTGACCAGAGTACGTCAATGTATCTCTTTTGCCGAGCGAGTCTGGTTTGGTGATAACGATTTCAGTAAACGGAGCTACAGCGTACCCAACTCCCATTTGCTGCAATTGACTGATGATAAATTCACGACGCTGCTGAACATCGCTTCCTTCGATGCCAAGAACATAGCCATAGAGTTCTTCGGTAATGGAGAGATTTTGCTGTGCTAATGCTGTTGTAAAGAAACAAGTTGCAAAGAATAGAACAAGGGAAAGTTTGAATCGTGCAGATTTCATAGCCTTATTCCTTATTTATGTAATTTGATACGAAATGTAGTGGAAAATCCTGGCGCATTTTCTCTAAGAGTTAATTTTCCGTGATGGTATGTTTCTACAATTCGTTTTGCGAGACTTAAACCGAGTCCCCATCCACGTCTCTTTGTAGAAAAGCCAGGCTTGAAAACGTCTTTTCGATGTTTTGGTTCGATGCCTTTTCCAGTATCGGATATATCGATGACGACAAAATGACGTTCTTCGGAAACAGTAAAGCGAATGATTCCTGGCGCTGTTTCAATTGCATCGAGAGCATTCTTTGTGAGATTTTCAATAACCCATTCAAACAAATCCCCATTGATAAGAGCGAATGCTGATGAAGCGCCGTCGAATTGTAATTGAATGCCTTGAGTCTCGTCTTCGAATCGCTTTAGGTGTGGAATCCGACGTTCGAAATAAGTAATGACAGTATGGATAATCTCGCACACATCTTCCCGCTGAAGTTCAGATTTGGCGCCAATCTTCGAGAACCTGCCCGCAATTTTTTGCAATCGCTGTATGTCGTTCTCCATCTCGGAAAGAGTTGATACAATTGCCGGATTATCGGAGGCTTGTTCCTTCAGTACATCGAGCCATCCTAAAAGTCCTGAAATTGGCGTGCCGAGTTGATGAGCTGTTTCTCGCGCCATTCCTACCCAGATGTTGCTCTGCTCGCTTCGTTTTACATAACTGAAACTGATGTATGCAATGAGGAGAAAAATTGCAGCGACGCCGAGTTCAATGTAGGGCAGCCAGCGTAATGTTGTTACTATCGAGGATTCACCAAAGTGTACATAACTAAGCACAATAGTATCCTGATACGCTACTTTCAAGGGAGGATGAATCGCATCGAATTCTTTTAAGAGATTTTTGAGATAAGCGTGCTGCTGTTCTTTTGAGAGCGCTGGATCGAGTTGGATGTTCCGAGTGTTTGAGGAGTATGGCTCAAGCGGTTCATGAGCAGGATCAGTGAGTATTAGCGGGAAGTCAATTGTTTTTAAAACTTCAGTAAAGATAAAACTATATTCGCCATCATTGGATTTGCCATTAATGATATACTCGAGCGAGCGAGCATAGAGATCGGCAACCTCGTGTTCTTTTTGACTCAATTGCTGCACCAACTGATGTGTGTACCAAAGCAGAGTTCCAACGATGATGAAGGCGAGGACGAGGAGCACAATCTTTAACTTCCCTGATGGAGGAATTGTTACGACTGTTCCTGGTTTTGTCGCTGCTGAATTTTTCATGCGCGTACTATCGTACAATGAGTGTTTGATCCCGACGCGCTCCAACCGAAACCATCCACAGCTTTGCTCCTATCATCTTGCTCAGCGCTTCGAGATATTGTTTTGCTTCCTTGGGAAGTTTACTATACGATCGAACATCGGAGGTTTGAGTTTTCCATCCTTTGAAGGTACGATACACTGGCTCGACCTGCTCGAGCCTTTGCGAATCGGTTGGGAAATGTGTGAGCTTTTTATTCCCAATTTTATATCCGATGCATACTTTGAGCTCGTCAAGTTCATCGAGTACATCGAGCTTGGTAACTGCAATTTTCTCAATGCCGTTTACGCGTACCGAATACTGAAGACTGAAAAGATCAAGCCATCCGCATCGACGAGGTCGTCCAGTTGTTGAACCGTATTCGCCGCCTTTTGTGCGAAGGAATTCTCCAAATTCATTTTCCTGTTCAGTTGGAAATGGTCCATTCCCAACTCGCGTGCTATATGCTTTCACAACGCCAATGATGGAAGTAACCGCTGTCGGAGGAATTCCTAATCCTGTGCAAGCTCCGCCGCTTGTTGGATTTGATGAGGTAACGTACGGATAGGTGCCGAAATCAACATCGAGAAGCGCACCCTGCGCTCCTTCGGCAAGAATTACTTTTTTCTTCTTTAGCGCATTATTAAGGAATGCAGAAGTATCTTTGACGTATGGATCGATTTTTTTATCGAAGTCGAGATACTCCTGAATAATAGCATCGACATCGAGTATTTTGGTATGGTAAACTTTACTAAGGAGTTCATTGCTTGCTTCGATATTTCGCTTCAACTTTTTGCAGAGAATATCACGGTCGAGTAAATCGACGACACGAATTCCTGTGCGCATATACTTATCGATATACGCTGGACCAATTCCGCGTCCGGTTGTTCCGATTTTTTCGTTTCCTTGCTCACGGGCGGTATCAAGATACTTGTGGTATGGCATAATGAGATGAGCATTGTGACTGATAAAGAGTCGCCCCTCGACCTTGATACCAGATTTCTTTAGCTGTTCGATCTCAGACATCAACGCTACCGGGTCAAGCACAACTCCGTTTCCGATAACACAAGTAACATGAGGATGAAAAATTCCCGATGGAATAAGATGAAGCACATATTCAGTATCTGGTTTTCCGTTTTTACCGGGAATCACAACAGTGTGCCCTGCATTTGCGCCGCCTTGGTAGCGGGCAACGATATCTACATTTTCACTTAAGTGATCGACAATTTTGCCTTTTCCTTCATCGCCCCATTGAGCGCCAACAATAATTTGTACTGACACGATTCTTTTTCCTCTTTCTTTGCTAGTGATATTAAATTGCAGTCAAGTATTAAATTATGAGCTTGTTTTGATTCAGCTCCTTAATTTATTTAATTATTTTTCCTACGAATAACAAGAGCGCAACCAGTGTACAAAAAAAAGCCAACCCATAAACAAAAGAGTTGGCTTTGTATCATTCTAAATACTATTCTGGATATTTTACTTTAGAAGAAGAAGTTTATGGGTTTGAGTCAACTTACCAAATTGAAGCCTGCAGTAGTACACACCGCTTTGAAGATGTGCACCGTCGAGCGTTACCTCGTGCGAGCCTGCAGTGTAAAAGCTCTCAGCAATAGTCATAATTTCTCTTCCAAGCACATCATATAACTTTAGAGATGCTTTTCCTGCTGAAGGAAGTGAAAACCAAATTTTTGTAGTTGGATTAAACGGATTGGGATAATTTTGGACCACAAGAGCTTCTTGAGGAGAGTTAGTTCTGCCATTATCAACCGAGGAAGGAGGTGGAGTTGGAATGGTAAGAGTACGGTACCAAATTTCATCATGTCCTGTTATTGTATCAACCCATGCAACTGCCATCGTTGTTTCGTCAATAATACGTATGTCGAAACCAGTTCCAGACCACCCAGTAACTGTATTTTCAACTGGATTGATACGAACTGAGTCAGACCATGCGCGGGCGTCGTTGCTTGTTTTTACATAGAGATTTGCATCAGGATATTGAGTCAGCACAATCGTTCCGCCTGGAGTCAGTGCAATCTTAGAGTTTCCTTCAGGGAGCGTATTAACAATAGACCAATGCGCGCCAAAATCTGTCGAGCGATAGAGCCGTGTACCATACATATCCATCGGTGGCTCTTCTTCGATTGGAGGTTCTCCCTCGCCCCAATGCTGTATCATTTGCCAATACTGCGCTTTTGCATAGAGAGAGCCATTCGATAAGCCTACTATCTGAAGATCATAGAAGTAACTCCAGAATCCCTCGAGACTATCAAACTTCGCCGGCTCGGAAAAAGTATTCCCTTCATCTTGAGATGAAACAAAAAAGAGAGATGAATCTTGCGCATAAATTATAAAGAGATGATCCGTACCTTGCACCGGTATAGCAGTAAATGAATAATCTTTTATAATTGAGAGAGTATCTCCCAGTATTCTTCTTCTTCCCATAAAAAAAGAGCCATTTGATTTTGAGAAATAAATTCTGTTTGTGTCGATTTGATTTCTCCAGAGTAGATAAGCTGCATTTTCTCCAACTTGCAGGTCTTGATTCGTGTATGTCATCATAATTGAATAACCACTTGAAACTGTATCTAGCACCATAGGAGACACCCACTCAGGACCATCAATAGTTTTTGTAGTATATCGTACCTCGTAGAGGCCATTCTGAGAATTCGTTTTGTAATCAGTGTATACAATATACACCATTCCGTTTGTGTGAGCTATATCGACGATATCTGGTGCATAGGCGTTTTGATCCGGACGGATGGGATCTGTAATGGGCGCTGAGGGACCTGACAAAGGAAAACTATAGACGGCAAAATTGGTTGCCAATGTAATCATTGCAGTGGAGCCTTGTACATCTAATTTGGGCGTTTCAACGGTATATCCGTTCATTGCAGTAACCTGATATGCTTGCCCAAAGAGCAATGAAGGCGCTAAGAGTAAAAGCGTCAGTAAAAAAATTTTCGCAGTTTTCATAATAAATCTCCTATTACTATAAGGTGAATAATACATTGTTTGTAAGAAATTAACAGCTATTTTGTCTTTAAAAGTGTATGATAGATCACATCATTGAGGAAGATAACAAGCTTACCATCTCATCGCTCATTTTCTGCGGCTTGCGGCGTTTGGCAGAATTATCAATCAAAGGTGAAGATGAGTTTAGTCTTGCATCCGATCGAAAGTATAAACCTATGATTTGCATACAAGCTGATTTTGAAAAGAAACGCTTCAGTATCATTCTATTTTACCACACTCGCTTTCGTAACGTTCAGTATAACAATTTTGGATGAACAATTTATTTAGAAACGGATAGGGAATCAAATAGTTTCTTAACAAAATATGAGCGATAATTTGCTATCATTGTCTTCGCGGTGTTTTGCTCTTTTTCGCTAATACTGAAGATGTAAACACTAATGATCGTTTTCCAATTATTATTTTTGTGGATTTTAGAAACACAGATATTGTAGATAATCGCGGATAATTTACAATTTTCAAATTCTCCTATTTATCACATTCTAACTCTATAATAATACTTGACAAAAAAGCGAAAAGTCTGTAAATTAGCACTCGATTTGAAAGAGTGCTAAACGCATAGTAAATCAATCATTTATGGAGGAAAAGCTATGAATCTCAAACCATTGTCTGACCGAATTGTTGTCAGGCCATCACAAGCCGAAGAAAAAACCAAAGGTGGAATTATTGTTCCTGATACTGCAAAAGAACGTCCAGTATGGGGAGAAGTGATCGCTGTTGGTCCCGGAAGAATATCGGACGACGGAAAAGTCATTCCGATGTCCATTAAAGTAGGCGATAAGGTACTCTATGGAAAATACTCCGGCACCGAAGTCAATATCGAAGGTGAAGAACTTTTGATTATGCGGGAAAGCGACGTTTTTGCAATTATTCCAAAATAAGAGAAAGAGAAAGGAGAACAGTATATGGCAGCAAAAATAATTAACTATGACACCGAAGCTCGTTCAGCGCTGAAGCGAGGCGTCGATCAATTAGCAGATGCAGTAAAAGTAACGTTAGGTCCAAAAGGCCGTAACGTTGTTATCGATAAAAAGTTTGGAGCTCCAACTGTAACAAAGGACGGAGTTACCGTTGCAAAGGAAATTGAACTCTCCGACCCAGTCGAAAATATGGGAGCTCAAATGGTTCGCGAGGTTGCATCGAAAACATCCGATGTTGCTGGCGATGGAACTACCACTGCAACGGTTCTTGCACAAGCTATTGTTCGTGAGGGATTAAAGAATGTTACTGCTGGTGCAAATCCAATGGATTTGAAACGCGGAATTGACTTAGCAGTAAAAAAAGTTGTCGAAGGATTGCGTGAAATTAGCAAAACCGTCGGCGACGATAAGGAAAAAATCGCACAGGTTGGAACCATCTCCGCAAACAACGATCAAGCAATTGGCGAGCTCATTGCGAATGCAATGGAGAAGGTTGGAAAAGACGGCGTCATTACGGTAGAAGAAGCAAAAGGAACTGAGACAACATTAGAAGTTGTCGAAGGAATGCAGTTCGATCGCGGTTATCTTTCACCGTACTTTGTAACAGATGCAGATCGAATGGAAGCGATTCTTGAGAATCCCTACATCCTCATCCATGACAAGAAAATCAGCGCGATGAAAGATCTTTTACCAGTGCTTGAAAAAGTTGCGCAATCAGGAAGATCGCTTCTCATCATTGCAGAAGAAGTCGAAGGCGAAGCTCTTGCAACTCTCGTTGTAAACAAGATTCGTGGAACACTTCGCGTCTGTGCAGTGAAAGCTCCTGGATTCGGCGACCGACGAAAAGCAATGTTAGAAGATATCGCAATTCTCACCGGTGGACAGGTAATCTCTGAAGAGAAGGGATATAAACTCGAGAATGCAACGCTTGCATACCTTGGAACGGCAGAACGTATAACTGTGGATAAAGATAATACCACAATCGTTCAAGGAGCTGGCAAGAAAGAAGATATTAAGAAACGCATCAATGAAATCAAACAGCAAATCGAAAAGACAACTTCGGATTACGACAAAGAAAAATTGCAGGAGCGTCTTGCAAAACTTGCCGGTGGAGTTGCTGTTTTGAGAATTGGCGCGTCAACTGAAGTCGAAATGAAAGAAAAGAAAGCACGCGTGGAGGATGCTCTCCATGCCACACGCGCCGCAGTGGAAGAAGGCATTATTCCTGGCGGCGGAGTTGCATTCATCCGGGCTATTAAGAAACTCGATGAGCTAAAACCAGAAAATGTTGATCAAAAAACTGGTATTAACATTATTCGTCGTGTGCTTGAAGAACCTTTACGTCAAATTGCAGCGAACGCTGGTTACGACGGCGCCGTTGTTGTGAACGAAGTTAAGAATGGCAAAGACGACTATGGATTCAACGCTCAAACTGAAAAGTATGAGAACCTCATGAAGTCTGGCGTTGTCGATCCGACAAAGGTTGCGCGCATTGCTATCGAGAATGCGGCAAGCGTTGCTGGTTTACTCTTAACGACCGAAGCGACGATTGTAGAAAAACCAGAGAAGAAAGAACCAATGCCTCCAATGCCGGGCGGTGGAATGGGCGATATGTACTAATCGGCTTTTCCCCAATATTCAAAAAACCCCTGAATTTTCAGGGGTTTTTTGTTTGTATTTCTAACAAAATACAAGATTTCGACCAATCGCTTCAATGGATAATTAGCCTTTCAATTTTTACACTATTGACATCTAAAACTAAAAATTGTAGGTTTATCAAAGACAAGGGTAATGGTTCTATTTTTTTGTTCTTCTTTTTTGAGGCAATAAATTTTTCAATGGATAATTTATACGGGGTGATATAAACGTTCCAACATAAAATAAGGAGGCACACAATGGCAAAAGTTCAACAACTTACTTTCTTGAAAGTACATACGAATGACGAACCCGGCGTACTGCTTCGTATTATGGAAGCATTAAAAGCGAAAAACATTTCGTTGAAAAGTTTATGGGGATTCGGCAAGCAAGATGGAAGCGCCGAAATTTACTTTATCGGAAAAGCTCCTGAAAAAATTGAGCAAGCGCTGCAAACCAATGAAATGGTAATCGAAAAAGGCGCCGCGTTCTTTACTCAAGGTACCGATAAAGCAGGCGCGCTTCTCAAAGCGCTCGAAACGCTTTCAGATGCAAAGATCAATATCAAAGGAATTCATGCGATTGCCGTAGGAGGAAAATTCGGTTCTCTGATCTGGGTGAACGAAAGCGACGTTCCGAAAGCAGCAAAAGCGCTGAACGCTCAATAATAAACTCAACAGCAAAAAAGGAAGCTTCAATCAATATCAAACATTGAAGGAGAATGTTTGTCTTTACTTATTCTAATTCACTACTTTCATCACTAATCATAAGGGATATATACTATGGATGCACTATTCAGCAAAACCGTCAAAGCGGGTTCGACAACGTACTTTATGGATGTTCGGGAAGCAAAGAACAACAAGAAGTATGTTACAGTAACCGCAAGTCAGCTTTCAAATGATGCGGAGAAGAAATTCACGAAGCGAAGCGTTACGGTTTTTAGCGACGTTGCAGAAGGATTACTCGATGCGTTAAAGAGCGCACAACAATCGCTCAGCGGCGAAGGGGAGTTCAGCCAGAAAGTCAAAAGCGGAAGAATTACGTACTTTGTTGATGTAAAGGAAGCAAAGAATAATTCTCGCTATCTCTCTCTTACATCATCACAACCTTCAAAGGAAGACCCAAAGAAGTATTCAAAACGAAGCATTGTTATCTTCAATAATGCAGCGGATAATTTTATCTCAGCGTTATCCGAAGTTTCAGAACATCTGAAATGAAATCTTAAAGGGCGAGGTTGTATTTACCGCTTCGCCCTTTTCTTCTCTTCTCCCATATAAACGAGTTTAATTTTTGCCTCGCGTGCGTAGCGTGTAATTCTATCATCTCGATAGAATTCTTTATAGTAAATTGTCGTGATGCCGCTGTTTGCAAGAAGTTTGAAACACGTCAGGCAAGGCGAGGCGGTAATGTAAGCTTCTCCTCCGTCGATCCGTACTCCATTTCGTGCCGCCTGCGCAACGGCATTTGCTTCTGCATGGATTGTTCGTACACAGTGACCGTTCTCCATTTCACATCCCACATCGTTGCAATGCGGCGCCCCACGTAAACTTCCATTGTAACCGGTGGAAAGAATTGTCCTATCGCGAACGATAACAGCGCCCACGTGCTTTCGATCGCAGGTGCTTCGGGTTGCAACCTGTTCCGCAATCTTCATAAAATATTCATGCCAATCGATGCGTTCGTTTTTCTTCATATCACCTCAATGTTTTTTATAGTATAGAAAATGATAGCGCTGAAAACAAGTGGCAGCGCCGAACGTCTTTCTCCTTGTTTGTTCTCACAATATTAAATAGATTTTTATGAACAATGAAAATATCTAATGACATAATCGAAGATATTCGCCGTGCAAACGATATTGTTGATGTCGTTGCGCCGTACGTACAATTAAAGAAGCGAGGGAAAAACTTCATTGGCTTATGTCCATTCCATTCAGAAAAAACCCCCTCGTTTACTGTGAGCGCTGAGAAACAAATGTACCACTGCTTTGGATGTGGAAAAGGCGGAAATGTCTTCACTTTTCTAATGGAAGTCGAGCGCCTTACATTTCCCGAAGCTGTGCGTTCACTGGCGTCGCGAGCTGGAATAACAATTCCTTCCGATACAACAGAAACCACACAGACGCATGATAAACGAGAACGCCTCTATGCGCTCTGCGCTTTTGCTGCAGAATGGTTCTACAAAAATCTTACGACGACAAAGGAAGGAAACTTTGCGCTGACGTATTGCGTTCAGCGCGGATTGCAAAATCGCACTATTCAAGATTATGGAATTGGATACTCGCCAAAGGGCTGGGAAACATTTGTCAACTACGCCGTCAGTAAAGGGTATTCAGCGGATGAACTTGTCAACGCTGGACTTGCGCGCCGAAGAGAAGATGGATCGCTCTATGATTATTTCCGTGGACGATTGATGTTTCCAATTATGTCGCCAAATGGTAAATTCATTGGATTTGGCGCCCGAAAACTTTACGACGATGATCAAATCGAAGGAAAATATATTAACTCGCCTGAGACGATCATCTATAACAAGAGCCAAACTCTCTACGGACTTTATCAGGCGAAAGACGCTATTCGCAAAGAGGATGCTGTTCTCTTAGTGGAAGGATATATGGATTTGCTGGCGCTGACGCAGGCTGGCTTTTTGAACGTTGTTGCTTCGAGCGGTACCGCGCTGACGGAAGAGCAACTTGCGCTCCTCAGTCGCTATACTCACAATCTGTATCTTGTGTACGATGCCGACGCTGCTGGTTCTTCCGCAACGGTGCGCGGAATCGATCTTGCGCTGGAAAAAAATTACCAGGTCCATGTTGTTTCGCTGCCGAACAATGAAGACCCTGATTCCTTCGTTCGCACTTATGGCGCCAATGAATTTCGAGAGCATTTGAAGAATGCGCTTCCATGGATTGATTTTAAGGCGCAGGAACTCTTCAACTCTCCCAGCGCTCAATCGCCCGATGGCAAAGCCTTGGCAATCAGACTTCTAATTCAAACTATTGCTAAAATTCCAGATGAACTCCGACAGAATATGTACATCAAGGAAATTGCTGAAAAGTATAAAGTGTACGAAAGCATTTTGTTCCAGGAATTAGAACAACACAAAAAGAAAGGGCAGAGAGAGAAATTCAGTAGCGGAAGAACTGCAAAGAAAATAGCCCCAAAGCAATCGAACGAGCAAGTACAATCTCGTTTGCCCTCAACAATTCAACCGCTCTCGGCGGAAGAGCGTGATCTTCTCAAAGTTATGCTCGAAGGAAATCCAGAAGTTATCGAGTTTGTTCTTTCTCACATTGAGATCGATAATTTTACAAATCCAGGCGCTCGCACGCTCGTTGAGTTGATACAACAGCATTATGAAGAATATGAAGGAAATCTTTCGCACGCATTGCTCGAGATGGAACTCGATCCTAACATTAAGAATTTATTAAGCGAACTTATGCTTGCGCGGTACACTCTAAGCCATGGCTGGCAGGAGATGGAAATAGAAATTGACGAAGCAAATCCATTTTTGCTCGCGCGTGATGCTGTCGTTGCATTCCACCGCCGACTCATCAAACAACAAATTGAATTGAACAAAGAAGCGCTCAAGGAAGCGACGCTCGTTGGAGAGAGCGCCACGCCTTTCCTTCAACGCCAGCAGGAATTACTGCAGCAACTCAAAAGAATCGAATCGCCTGATTATCTAAAACTTGAACCATAGAAATAAGGAGAGAAGTATGCCAACAAAACGTGGAACGCCGCTGATGATGTATATTCGTGCAACCAGATGCGACTACTGCGGCTGCTGTGTGGGAGTGTGCCCGGAAGACGCAATTGAATTGATGGAATCACGAATTGCAATTATCGAAGAGCGATGCACAAATTGCCGTAAATGTGAATGGGCTTGTCCCTGGAAAGTGATTGAATTTCATCGGGAAGGCGTTGAACAACTTCCTCGAGTTCAACCATTATTTGTCAATTCCACTAATTCGAAATAGAGGTAGATATGATTAAAGAGTCTTATGATCTTATTGTAGTTGGAGCTGGTCCTGCAGGTTGTACAGCAGCGCGATATGCGGCTGCTTCTGGAGCTTCCGTACTTGTGCTTGAAAAAGATAGAGATGTTGGATATCCTGTTCGTTGCGGCGAAGCGGTCAGTCACGAAGGCGTCATTCAATTCATCGAACCAGACTCGAAATGGATTGCCTCGACGGTGAATCGTTTTCGACTCATTGCGCCGAATGGCAAATATGTCGAGCCAAAACTCGATGGCGTCGGATACATACTCGAACGTCGTTTGTTCGATTATGCTCTTGCAAAAGTTGCGGCAGAGGAAGGAGCTCAAATCATAACAAAAGCCTATGCGTACGATCTTCTCCGAGACGCCGATGGCAATGCGTGCGGAGTCAAAGTGCTATTGAAAGATGAGCCGATTGAAATTCGAGCTCGCATTGTCATTGGAGCGGATGGCGTTGAGAGTCGTGTTGGAAGATGGGCTGGAATCGATACCGCCTGTTCGATTCACGATATGGAAAGCTGCGCGCAAATGACGTTAAGCGGAATCGAGGTAGAGCCGGATAGATTAGATTTTTATTTTGGAAGCTCGATTGCTCCGCTCGGATACCTCTGGGTTTTCCCGAAAGGGAAAAATTCCGCCAATGTTGGAATTGGCATTAGCGTCGAAGCTGCAAAACAACAATCTGCACTGCAGTATCTTCAGCAATTCGTCGAGGAGCATTTTCCATCGGCGGCGGTGTTGACACAGATTTCGGGCGGAGTTCCGTGTGCAAAAACAAACAAAGTGCTGGTTAAAAATCGAGTGATGCTCGTTGGAGATGCGGGGCATCAGGTGAATCCGACTTCAGGCGGCGGAATTATTAGCGGAATGATCGGCGGAATGATGGCTGGGCAGGTTGCAGGAAAGGCTATTCGTCATAACGACTTTTCGCTTCTTGCG
>Ga0208825_1000281_pt1 | contig 52339 bp, 41 predicted proteins | sample AD_UKC113_MetaG_FD_184450 | JGI IMG/M metagenome (GOLD analysis project Ga0208825, IMG submission 184450) | Active sludge microbial communities of municipal wastewater-treating anaerobic digesters from Hong Kong - AD_UKC113_MetaG (SPAdes)... | ecosystem: Engineered > Bioreactor > Anaerobic >... | reverse complement strand
ATGTCTTTTTTATAACTTCTTCATAATACGGTTTGTTATACGATGGGTACTTCTTTTTGAAGTCTTCCCAGTTCTCTTCTATTATCTGCTTAAATATATTCTTGTCTTTCTTTTCTTCTTCTGTTATTGTGAATTCTCATATTAATCTAGGTTAAATTCTCAAATAAATCTAGGTAATCAGTGCATGTTTTCTCACTTTAATTCAGGTATCAAAAGTTAGTTTCTCAAATTACAGTAGGGTTACATTTCTCATATGTAATATTATGTATTGCAAAGATATTTAAATTATGATAAAAAAATAAGCAGTGATAAACTGCTTAGAAAAGTGAAGTTTGGAAACCATCAAGCATGACTTTTATGAGTTCTAATCGTTTTTTGCCTATACGATTTATTACTGTGGGATTTATGCTTCCGTTAATATAAAATAATTTGCTCCCATGGTATTTGGCAAAGTGATATATCGTATCACGAAATGTTTTTTCATTAATTTGTTTTGAGATATAGGCGTCGCTGGCGAGCTTTATCTGCTCGGCCAGCAACTTTATTGTTGTAGGGTTTTTAATTATACTGTTTTCGTACTTCTCAACACTTTTTTTGTACCATTTTCGATCCTCCATTAAATTTCAAAGTCTTTTTGACCTTGATATACAGCCTCTTCATCAATACAGTCTTTCTTAGTTGCACAACCATACATCAGACTAGCAGTAACTATATTGTTAATAATTCTTGGTACTCCTTTTGAGAGAGAATATATAACTTCAACTGCTTGAGGTGTAAATATATCATTGGTATTTCCGGCAGAATTAAGTAAAGATGATATGTATCCATGTAACTCTTCTTTTTCTATTCCTTGCATAGCATGCTTAATAGATATTCTTTGCCTAAGAGGAGTGTTAATTGATAACTGCAGCTTATTCTTCAGTGTAGACTGTCCTGAAAGTATCAGTATATATGGGTTTTCTGAATCCATTTTAAAATTGAATAGTAGCCTTAATTCCTCGAGTATACTATTTGAAAGCATTTGTACTTCATCCAATATAATAACAGGCAGGACTTTCTGTTCATGATACAAAGACATGATTGACTCTTGAATCTGCTTAAACATAGTAACCTTTTTACATGATGGCATTTCTCCAAGTTCAAACAAAAGACCTCTGTAAAAATCCATAACTGTAACTGTTGATAATGGAAAATAGCATACTTTGTAGAGGCTGGGGTTCAATGAAGATGCAAATTTTCTTAGAGATGTTGATTTTCCAGTACCGGGTTCACCTGTCAATAAAAATATTCCCCGGGTATTAAGTATGTACTTGAATCTTGCCCCCAACTCTTTAATATCACGACTTTCATATATATTTGTAATATCAATTGATTTCTCAAAGGGGTTAAATTTTAATCCATAATAACTTTTAAACATTTTTTACCTCATCCTCCATATCGACAAATGATATAGTTTGAAAAGACTTTTCAGATTCCTTAAATTCTAAAGGTATTTCATCCTTCGGAAAGCTGATACTTTTACTGCCTTTGCGTTTAACATGTGCATTTTCATGGAAGTTTACCTGTCTCGCCTCACCAACCTTTTTATCATCTTTAAAAATTAAAACATTTTTTCCTTCCTGATCCAACCATTCAGGTTCATATCTAACTTCCATCTCACAAGATGCAAATTTCGGGTCTGTTTCAAAAAGTATTTTATCTATTGTAAAAGTGGCATCATGCTTTATCTTTCTTTTAACTCTGTAAAAAAACTTTTCAGTTAGAATTTCAGGGTTCTCAATTAGTTTTACTCTATCAATTTGAGACATGTAATACTCAAGAGGAGTCACCCCATCAAGGCTACTGTGTGGTTTTTTATGATATTCCGTATCAAGCCAAGCCCAAAACTTCCTGTTTAGTTCATCAATATCTTTAATTTTATCTGTCTCAATTCGTGATAAGAACCTCTGCCTTACACTAAGGAAAAATCTCTCAATTTTGCCTTTGGAGTTTGCGGCAAATGGCTTTGCATGAATTAGTGTACATCCTATAGAAGCACATATATATTCAAATTGTTGTGATCGATAAATTCTCCCATTATCTGTGTATAATAACGTAGGTACACCCTTTTTCATAACTGCTTCTTTAAATAAATGCCTCAAAGACTCAAAACCTTGAGAGAAATAAAATTGGGCATGAGGCACAAATCTAGCTGCATCATCGATAATTGCAAGTAAATATGTAGCTTTTCTTTTATTACCGTTATAAATATATGGGCCATATGCTAAATCAGTTTGCCAAAGCTCATTTATATATTGGTGTGAAAATCTTTTTAATTCAGCAACTTCAGCATCTTTTTCCTTAATCTGTTGGGGAATTGTCCTTAAGAATCTATAAAAGCTGGACATAGATATATCATTATGCTCAAATACCCTATCTTTTAATAGCATTTCATATATGACTGAGCCCGGTGCTTTTGGGTACTTAATTCGCATATCTATTATCTTTTCAGATAGTTGTTCAGGTATTACTCTGTATTTTCCTTTATCTCCTCGGGAAGAAGGTTTTAATCCATCAATACCTTTTTTTAGATAATCACAGTACCATGATTCTAGTGTCTTTGGTGAATATCTTCTCATACCATAATAAGGCATTTCAATCGGTTCTTTTGTTACGCGTATATAATATTGCATATTGTTATCTACCTGTCTATTTATTACAGGACTAATAAGTGAAAATCTTTTTAATGCAATAGCATTTCTAACACTATCGTTAAGCATGTAAACAAAGCCTCCTAAAATCCTTGTGTAGATTTGACCGGTCATAACAATATGTTAACATGCTATAACAACTCAAATGAAGGAAAAAAGGCTGTTGCTGAACTTTTTTACATTTTAGTATTTTCTATAGGGAAATTATATGCTATTATAAAGTGAATTTTTTTGTAGGATGGCTTTACCTGATATATCATAAAAACGATGTGAGATATCGTTTATGTTAATTTTTGATGATTTTATCAGCAGTAAAACCATCCTTGTTTTTTCTTCAATGGATAAACTTTTGTCAGGTAACCTTGCATGTGGAAGGATTTCTCTTAGAGTAGCACTAATAGCAGTTGTTTTGGATATAAGGCGTGCTCTATAATATTTTACGAGTTGACGTGACAATTCTTTGGCTGAATAGCTGATTATTTTAAAATATGCGTATAGAGCCTGAAATATTAGCTCTGTTGAGAAAACAAAACCCGGCATACAGACATCTGGAATATATGATATTGTACACCCACATATCGGGCAAATATATCGTCTGATTACAATCTGACCTGAGTATTCAGTAGTTACCAAGTATCTTTCGTAAAAGCCGTGTTTTTTAAATTCTACAAACTTATTGCATCTATGGCACCTTCTGATTTCAGGAGACGGAAAATCATATTTTTTACCTGATTTCAAGTATGATTCTAATCCTTCCTTTAATGTAAAAAATATCTGCATCATAATTCTTTAAAATATAATACAAAAAAATAACCCTATTGAAAAGTGGGAATTTATTATAAAATTACATTAGGGTTACACGTCGTGTCACATTATTTAATGTTGTAAAATCAAAGCTTTTTCCCTTAAATAATTTGGCAAAGGACATGTTATCACTTTTATTCTTAAAAACTATAACCCGCCTTCTATCCATATATTCCACTTCATTTTATACAAATTTTGCAATCCAATCAACAATTTTATTTCTCTGACATGTATTTTTTACCTACTAAGACCAAAGGCTAAAATGCAAATTCCTATACTATCAAGTTAATTTATGCTATAATTCACCAGCATAGACAGTGTAACATGTTGGAAGTCGGAAAGCAGTAGGGAATTAATCGGGACTTTGTCGGGATTAAGTCGGGGTTGTCCAAACAGCAAAAAAGCTCGGTATCTCACTTTCTCCTTCGATTGCAGCAAAAATTCCTCTCATTGATGGAATTGTATAGCCCCAAAGGCAAATAGCGAATAAATCAATCGCTTCCCGTTTTTTATCGTAATATGTACTACGCTCCATATTTAATAATTCAAGCATTTCCTGCTCTGAGTATTTGGAAACCGTTAGATATTGCTTACTTAATATTTCATGATACAGCTTCCCGTTATCAGGATATTCATAAATTTTATTCATTGTGGAATCAATCAATGAAATGAGCCATTGTGTTTCAAATAAAGACCTTACATTGTCTGAAAACTTATCTTGTTCTGTTTCAGGCGCAAAATTAGCTAGGTACTCCAACGCATTCTCCAAGTTTTTGCTGTAATAACACTCGGCACTCTCACATATTTGAAAAACTCTATTTGATGTTGACCACACGACCGGACGATATATTTTAAGAAGCAGTTTTGTTTTATGTAGAACCGTAGTGCGCTCTATATTTAATCCTTTATACATTAGTGCGCATTGTTTCATTACTTTGCTCTCTTTACGCATAGCATCTGTCCTTCCTTAATTTTCATATTGACATCTGTTTCAATCAAGTGTAACATATATAACGAACGAAGTTGCATATCGTATATCCAAATTATACACGAACATATTTTCGTTTGTCAATAGAATTATTGTGTACGATGTTGCATATCGAGCATATAAAAACGCATTGCTTAGGAAGGAGCCAATATCATGTTGTTTGGTGATAAAATTAAAGAACTGAGAACTTCGGCAGGAATGAGTCAACAAGAATTAGCAAATAAAGCAGGGCTTTCCTTACGATCTATTCAAAATTATGAGAGCAACCAAAGATACCCCAAAGACGTAGCGATTTTGAATAAGCTCTGCAAGGCATTGAATACCACAATAGAAGAACTGATGAAAGAAGAAGATAATTTTATTCAGGAAGCATCTGAAAAATACGGCACTCGTGGCAAAAAAGATGCTCAAAAATTAGTTGATGAGATAGGGGGCCTTTTTGCCGGTGGGGAATTGAATGAAGAAGATAAAGACAAAGTTTTTAGAGCTATCACTGAGATGTACTGGAGAGCCAAGGACAATAATAAGAAATATACCCCTAAGAAGTATAACAAAGAGTCTATCGAATAAATTGCTGTCCGTTTTATCGTACACATTATTTGGTATAATGAGGATACTAAAGGGGGTGAATCACGTATGCCGAACAAAGACTATATTCAATCTGTTGCTTCCGATTTAATCACACGGTACAAGACCAGAAACCCTTTTGAATTATGTAAATCTATTGGAGTTGAAGTTTTTTACGCTGATTTAGGTCATCTCAAAGGAATGTACAAATATCTTAAACGGAACCGTTTTGCAGTCATCAATGAAAAACTTGATGACTACATAAAAAAGTTGGTCTGTGCTCATGAATTAGGGCACGACTTATTACATAGGGATTTGGCCAGGAGGGTATGCTTACAAGAATTTGTGCTATACGATATGAAAAGCCGTCCTGAATATGAAGCTAATCTATTCGCATCTGAGATTCTTCTACCGGATGATGCTATTTTTTCTTATGCACATGAAGGTTACGATATTGAACAAATCGCACGGATACTTTATACCGACATAAATTTAATCGCCCTAAAAATGGCTTCTATGAATGCCCGGGGATACCAATTTAGAACAGTTTATGATCCGAAATCCGATTTTTTAAAGAAATAAACAGAGCATTTTCTTCATCGAAAAGCTCTGGTTATTTTTTTGATATTTGATATAAAAACTAATAAAAACTATGTTTTTTCATTGTTAATTTCGCTCTTTGCACCAAAAAAATATTTATTCCCAGCACTGTTTCAGAGTTTGAATATAATCGTTATCTATTCCGTTTTCCCGTGCCCCTTCAATAACTCGTTCTAAATAGCCTGGTCTTGGTTTCCCGGGTCTATTATTTGATGCTATATAAACAAGCGCTATGTACTGCCTTCCAGCTTGTTCCAGACTCGTAACAGTAACATTCTTTTTAAAGTAAGTGTTATACTTAACACCTTCACGTTCATCCAGAATATCAATATGCTCTTTAGTTATTTCCCATAGTATTCCATCAACATATGATAAGCTATCCTCAATGATCGAGGCAACACCTCGTTCATTAATGATGAATTTGAATCCTCTTTACTTTACAGGCTGTTTTATTCTTAATAACCCTGCCAATGAAATCATCATTGTTTTCATTCTCGCGCTTTGTCAGAGCATCTAATGCACTCAGAACTTCTTCCGAAAAACCTTCTTTTCTCAAATATTCAATAGTAATATCTGAATCCTCAATAACATCATGTAACACTGCACAAATTCTTTCAGTTTCATTCCTTCGCATAAACATGACCCGCAGCGGGTGAAGTATATATGGCTGCCCAGCCTTGTCCATCTGTCCTTCATGCGCTTTAGCTGCAATACGAATAGCTTTATCAAGCATTTAGTACACCCCATTTCATCTTTATCAATATGGATTATTGTCATTTTCATTTAAAAAACTTAAAAATATCAAATATACTGAACGTGGTTTTTCGGTAGACCTTGTTATACAAGGCCTTTTTAGGATTTGTAATCCAACCCCACCCTCTTGGAGCTTTTACGCCTAAGTTGTGACGTATATATCTTTTTAAGCTCGTTCTTGCTGCAATACTTTTCCTAATACTTGGTTTTCTCATGCCGAACTTCATTTTTATCAAACTCCTTTTATTGCCATATTCTCCTTATAAAAAGGACTGAGATTTATAAATAGCTCTTTTAGCTTATCCCTATCGTCACAATTCTTGAATAGGTATTCAAGAAGTTCTTCTTGCCTGGCTTGCCCTAATGTCAAGCGGTAAAGCGAGAGAATTTTTATCAGCCTTTCATAGGTTCCAATATCCTTACTAATAGGATACACAGGCACAATACGCTCAATTTTTATTTCCTGATCTTCCGGCAAACACCAAAACGGAATCAATTCCGAGTAACCGGTTTTATAGTCATCCTTTGCACGCTCAAACAGGTCGTTCCAAACATCGTTTTTAAAAATGACGTTGTTGCCGTATTTAAGCGCAATATTCTGTCTGATAGCAAGACATTTGAACCTATTTATTCTCCCCTCCCGCTGCTCCAAATCAATCGGGTTTGAAGGTAAATTCCAGTGCATTATCCTTCTGCAATAGTAGTGAAAATCAAGCCCTTCTTGACCAATGGAAGTTGTAGCAAGTACAAAAGGTCTGAATGGTGAATTAAATGAGTTTCTAATGCTCTCCTTGCGATTTATCAGCTTACTGTTTTCCCCCTCCCCCTTGTAAAAGCCTACGGCATAATGTGAACGGAGTGCAATGCCTTTTTCTTTTTTGCTGATAACATTGTTTTTAAAGGTATTGAAAGTGTCAATTGTATAACTCGCAGAGTGTGTTTTTACCGCTTCAAGCATTAGCGCATGAATAAGCTCATGCTTATTCTCTGCATCATTGATACCATTAGAATCGACAAGTATATGCACATATTCATCAAGCAAAGCTTGGAAGTTACCATCCTTACAGTAGCTTAGTACATTTCTCCAATGGGCTTCATCAAATTTATTGCTGTTCAGCATCTCTTTAAATGTCCCCAATAGACCTTTCCGTTGGATTGGCTTCTCAATTTTTGGGCTATAACATAGCTCTATAACAGCCGTTGCTTCAGGTTTATTTAATTGATTAATCATGGCCTTTGCAAACTGCGTAGCATAGATGCTGTTATATCCATTTGCTCTAAAGGCACATACTGCCGGAGAAGCTAAAACAATGTTAGCAAGAACCTCAGTCAAATCATCAGGCATCTTACCCAACTTTACTGATAAAATATTTTCATAATATTCCTTTAATTTTTCCAAATGAAGTTTAAATCCTTTTTGCCCTTTTTCTTCTTCATCATCTGTTATTTCTTGAATTAATTCAACACCACTGGAAAACCATGCATTTACGTAATCAGGATAATCAATAAGCAATGGAGCTAAATAGTACCATCTTTCATCCACTCTATTACTATCGGATTGATATTTACGTAATTTTGACAACAATTTATCAACTTTCGCTTTTATTTGAATTTCAATGTCTTTAAGACATTTACCCTCATTCAAACATTCAATCGGATTATAAAGCTCCGATAAAAATTTTGACGGATACAACAAGCAAAAGAGGCTCATTGCCTGTGGGTTACCATTCACGACATTAAAGCGCAGCCTGGCAACAGGAAACCGCTTATTATTCGGTGCGAAATAGCTTGTGTTCTGCTTATCGGGATTAAGTGCTGCAAGCTTTCCTACCGTTTTTCTTTCAGCCTCATAGGATATTAGGGATGCAATCATCCTCGGGACCATTTCCCAAGCCGAAAAAACCAAAATCTTAGAGAAATTCCCGGCATTTTTAAAGACGCCCTGAGGTTCATAATAGGGTTTTGAGGGCGGTATCCACAATAGCAGTTCAGCGTTATTTTCAAAGGCAGCTTCTTTTAGTCTTTCAAGTCTTGCGTTTGTGGAATCAAGCTCACCGTAGTTCCTGATAACTCTGTCATCAATCCACAGATGTTTTTTATTTGCAAGCTTTATATCGTCAGGATTTTTATGAAAGAATTTTTCAATATGTTTTTTTAGCTGATACTGTTTCATAAACGAAAGTATGTATGGTGCCGATTTGACATAATCAACAGGAACGCTGTAGCCTATCCCGATTTCGTTTAATAGTTTTTCAGCTTCGATGTAGGATAAGATATCTTTTTCCGTTACTCTAAGCGGTATTTTTATACTTTTATCATCAATGAAATCACCAGTCTTTACCGCAGATATTCTCTCAGTTCTGCAAACGCCTTGATACATTGCAGTTTCAGCACTTTTTTTAACCTCAATAATCGAGAAATAATCTGAGTTTATTTCTCTAAGCTTAACAGAAAAGTTGTTCCATATTTCCTTGAATTCTTGCTGCCGCTTTTCGCTTTTAAATAAGAAATTCATTACTTGAAAAAATTCTGAATAATGATCATCGCTTTGGGTTTCACTTATCTCTTCAAGTGTAGAGTAAAGCTTATATGGAGTTGCGGAGAGAAGAAGTATCTTAATATCATTACCCTTTAAAAAGCGGTCGGCCAATATGCCTGTTTCGGTTGAAACATCTGCTGAAATTAAAAATTTAAAGCGCTGAAATTCGTCCATAATAACCAAGTCCGGCTTTAACAGATCGACACTAATCTGGGCAAACATCATACGCAATTTATAGAGAATATCGTACGTACCGCCAATACGGTTGCCTCCGTTCGCCCTTACTTTTTGGCATAGCAATATAAGTTCCGCATCGATATGTTTTTCGGCAAAGTAATCATTTATTGTCCTTGTGATTATTTTTAAATATTGGCCATCAGAAACATCATTACAGGCTGCCACTCTTTTCTCATACCATGGACTCGCCCATCTCCAGCTTGATGTAGCTAAATCAACAAGTATCACTTCAAGCTCTTTTATATAAGCTTCAAATCTTGCCATTCTTTTCAATACCGCAAACATCAAGGCTCTTTCCTCAACACTCCCGCAACCGCTTGTCATAGAAAAGGATGTTGATGGAGTAAGAGGAATAAGTTGTACAAATTTATCCTTAATGCTTTGGTTATTTTCCTGTTCAAATATTTTTAAATGCTGCATTGAAAGACGCGTATCAGTGACACCGTCAACTGTAATATCCCTGCTTATTTTGAGCTTATTAATATTTTGATTTGCAATGTTCTGGTTAGAGCAGATATACACCACTTTGAAAAGAGTATCTCCCTCTTCTTGATGATACCTGGCGGTCTTTGCAATAATGCCTTTGGCAACCAAGGTTTTGCCAAGCCCTACCTCATCAGCCACAAGCACTCTGTTTTGTCCGTTTTTAAAAAGGGAAAAAACCCTCTCTACGGTTGCCCGTTGAAAGTCCTTTAGTCCGTTCATTATTTGCTTTTCAGTAATTTTTAAATCTATTTTCATTTCTTGTTCACCGCCTTTTGAAAGACCCTATAAAGCTCCTTAAAGCCTTCAGGGATAATACTACTATCGGATATTAGCTCCATAAGCCGCTCTATCTCATCAAATTTCTGTGGCGAATGTGCCGCTGCTTTAAGCATTTTTTCATACAGCGCAGGAATTGGCTCACCGTTTCCAAAAACAAAACCGTTACTTGCTAGTCTATTGTTTTCAAGCATAGACAGTAAAAAATCATCACCCAACAAAAAAGTTATGTACTGAATAAAACCGTTCTTGTCTTTAATAACGCTGTTGACAACGGCACTTTCCCTTGCTACCGGGATATTATCGGTCTTTATTTTTATAACTCTTTTGACAGTTTCCTCACCGCTTACAGCCTTGATCACAAAAAATTCGGATAGTTCAAGCATACTAAGTTCTGCAAAAACCACCTTATCAGAAATTTCTTGTTCTTTTTTTGAAAGGAGCGGTGATATATATACATTACTTATCTCCGGTAGCTTTTCAAAAGTTACTTCAAGTGAATATTTATCGTCACATTCCAAAGCTTTAGCATAAGATCGCAGCCTGCAAATTTCTTTTATCATCTTTTGAAGTTTATCAGCTTCTGTTTTTTCCAGTTCATCAAAAGCCTTTATTTCTGTTTTTTCGAAAGGATTATCCTTATCGTTTTCCCCGAAAACATCCTTTTTTAATTGCTCTACGTTCAAGTATCGTCTTTTGCCACAGAGCTTTAACAAAAATTCAACGTTACCATAGCAAGCATTGTATGAAGCATTTAGCGATCCTAAAAACAGCTCGCTATCTGAATACTTTGTTTTTAAATATACCTTTGCGTGAATATCCTGCTTCTGTTTTTCTTCTGTTGTGTCATTATCTCCATCGCTGAAAGCTTCTTCTCCATCAACAATTAAATCCTTCATCACATAAATATCAAAATTAGTTACTGAACTTGGCTTTAGCTTAGCTAGCTCTGATTTTCGGGTAATAATCGTATTTTTGTTTGGATTAGTTAAAGCCAACTCATTAAAACTCTTTATAGTGTTATCACTTAAAAAAGGAGAGATAGCAAAAAGCTCATGGTATGTATTGAATAGTCCTGTGTTTTCTATTTCATAGCCATCAATACCAACAGGATAAAAACAATAATCTGAAAACTGGTTATCTTTAATTTCAAACTTCACATGAAGAATTTCTTCTGCCAAACTTAGAAGGTTACTTTTCTTGCCCGGACTTATACTATTTTTCTTTGCAAGCTTTAATAAGGATTGCAAAAAGTCACTTAAAGGACGAGACTTTTCATATCCCGCTTTTAATCTGGCATCTATTTTAACTTTACCCTCAAGGCATACAGCAACGTCCCAACTCCGGTCAAAAGTTAAATTCCTGCTAAGAACTAAACAGCGATACAACGCCTCACCGTCAGCATTTTCATACTTAACAAGCCAAAACTTGGGATGAAATGACTTCTTATTTTTAAGGACTATTTCAAAAACCATTTTTTCCAAGAGAATATGCAGAGCATGTGCATTCGCAGGAACCTTTATCTGTCCGCCCTCACAAAAGACCAGCACCTTATCAGCGGTTTTGTTCAAAGCTTCTAACAGATAGATGGGATTATCCTTCAATCCGCTATCAATGCTTTCTGAAAGACCTAAAGCTATACTTATTCCTATCAGCGCATCCAAATCAAGGGAATAAGTAGTGCCAACCGCAAACACCGTTTCATATCCAAAGGGAGGTGCCATCATTTTGCTGTAATCCAATCTGTCGGATGCAGGTTTAAGCATTGACATCACCTATCCCTTCGAAAATATCTCTTAACAGGTTTTTTGCATTTCTGAAACGGTATTGCAGTTTCCCGATGCCTACCCAACCCTTATATTCAAACTCATTTACGTTATAAAGCTTGGCTCGCTTATCTCCTTTGAGCCTTCGTTCACGCATTATTACAAGCTCGTCCAGTTTTTCAATATCATTTTTAAGCATTGCATCCTTGCAATCAAATAGAAACTTGATAAGCTTTCCGTTTTTAATACGAAGCCTATCAAAGAGAATTTTTTGTATATCAATATTAACACATTTTCCCATATCCAAACTCCAAAGCTTCCATTCGGTAATAACATCGTCGTTCTTTCCCTGGGACAATAACATGTTATATCTTAAATGAATGCCGAAAACAAAGTCTGAAAACTCTTTCGCCATTATGTAATCTTCTTTTAAATTATGCGGAAACAGATTCACCATTCCTTCAATATCGTCAAAGCTTTCAAACTGCAAAAAATCTGTATAGTTCTTTTCTAAAACAAAGTAAAGTATAGAATCAGGCACAGAAGACATAATCTGATTTCTTAAAAATTCAGCTTCTTGCTTTGTAAGTTTTATAGTAAGTCCATCTCTCCAGTCAGCAGAAAAATCAGGTAACTTCCAAAAGCCACCTGTAAGCTCTCCCGTTACTGCATCAATATCATCTGCATCCTTTTCGTCATCCTTAAGGCCAATACTTCCTAATACTTTTGTGTTGTGCTTCTTATTCTTCAAAAGGCATGTAATCCGTGCATAGTCATACAAGGACATTTTGCCGCCAGTAAATATGCCGAAAGTTCTAATGCCATTCCAATATATATCGGAAGGCTTACGTTTTAGCTTTCTTCCCGCAGTTTCACCAATAATACCGTTCTCGCCGCTTTGTTTTAATATGTCAATAAAGTCAAGCTCCTGTTCATGTAAGCGGTTAATCATTTTATCAGGAGTCATCCCTTTTTCACGTTCTAATTCAGCAAGCAAATATGGGGTAATCAGAAAGTATTTTGCTCTCGTCTGGATAGTAGAAGTACCAGGGAAGAAAATATCCGAAAAAGCGTCTCGAATAATACCGACTCCTAATTCATCCACTGCCTCAGGCTCTGAAAGCAAGTTTATAACACTCATAACCTTATTCCTTTGTTCTTTTGAAAAATCAATCCAGCCGATATTCACAAATCATCAACTCACTATCTGTATATTTTTTTACGATGCATAACTAAAAGCAGAAAGCTTTTCCGCTATTAACTCTCCGACGGTAGAAGTAAACGGCTTTTGACAGTTGTAAACCTCTGATATCAGTTCTCTCTGCTTTTTATACCGGTCTTTATTTTTAATCAGCATTAACAGTCTTGCCCCATTCATCGCATCGTCAACTGCCCTATGCTGCTGACCCTCAAAATCAAATCCGGTCATCTCCATCGCTGCTTTTAAACCTAATCTTCTTGTAAAGCCAAAAACCTTCATAAATATCCGCTGAAAGTCTCGCCATTTTAAATATTTTGTTGGCATTTTGTTATATAAGCCCTTTGATGTGCATTCCCTTTCTAATTGGATCTTGTCATCTTTTCCCCAGGAATAAAACTTTATATCCTCAGTTCCAAGCCAGTCCTCTAACATTACTACCGCTTCAGCAAGGGATGGAGCATCTTTTATAACATCGTTCCTTATTCCGGTAAGCTTAGTACATGTCTTTGAAAGCAATTGGCTGAATTCAGGCTTTACATATACTGAAAATGTATCTATCAGTGTAAAGTTTTCATCCAACTTTACTGCACCGATTTCAATAATCTCCTGAATTTTTTCACCAATAACCCTGTCATATTTTCTCCAACAGGTCATTTCAAAATCTACAAACACATGATACATAAGACACCTCCAACAATTCTTAAATCTTATATGCCAATACTATCTGACGCGATACACATCTGATATGGAAACGTAAGAGTAAATTCGGTTAATCTGAGTGTCTGAATGCTTTCTCAATAAGCATTACAGCTTCATCAACTTCACATTCTTTATCAATTGCAACCTCTACCCATTCCCATCCATTATAGTGATGATTGGGTAACGGTCTTATTGTAAGGTGTTCTGATTCGAGCTTTAAACCATCTGTTCTTATATGAATCCTCACTTTTGAATTAACAAAGTTTATTAAACAAAAGTTAAAAGATTTCTGAAGCCTAAAATCCGGAGTGTTTGTTGGAAAGCATTTACTACAAAACTTACTGCACTTTATTATAAGCTCTGTAAATACTTCCTGCAGATGTGTACTCATTTTATTAAACTTAGCTTCAAACTTCGGTGCTATTGATAACGGGATCATCTGTTTATCTGTGCTTTCATAAGCCCTGATTTTATCCATTTTGCTACCTCCACGAATTTTCTTAACAAATTATAAATATGAAGTTTGCCTTGCCATAAAAATTCTTTATTATTTTCATTTATCATAACTCTTTTCATTTCTCAATTACAAACCCACTCCAACTATCGGCATACTGCAATAGCAACGTTAACGGCGCTTCATGTGTTGCGCAGGAACGGTTATCCTCAACATATTGTCCATCGTGATAAACAATAGCTTGGACTTCTTCCTCTGTAAGGTCAATATATTTCATAGCCAGGTAAATACTCCTAACCGGTACACTCAAGTATGTAAGCTCTTTATTGAAACGATATGGATAATCCGGCTTGTATCCGTATTTCATTTGCTTCTCCGAGGGCTCATTAATTAGGTATTGAGGTCTTCCGGGCATACCTACCTTGCCCAGATCATGCAATAAAGCTACGATAACGCAACTCTCATCACTGATATCCGGAGCAATGGCGTTTTTAATCTTTAACATTGTCTCAGCTACATTAATTGAGTGCTTTAAAAGCCCGCCTTCCTCGCAAAGATGATACTTCGTGCTTGCCGGGGATGTTAACCATGCGGTTTCATTCTCCATAAAAGCAATCAACTCATCAAACTGCTCCTTCCGCTCTTTCACAATCTCTTTTAACTTTTCATATCTTACATTTATATCTGTTTTATCCATACACTTAATCTCCTGTTTTTCTTAATTATATCAAATGATGTGTACGATAAAACGGATAGTGCATCACAGTGCATTATCCGTTTTTTGAAGGAGATTTAATTTCAGTTTAAATCATCACAGTACTTTTTACAGTTACACCAACTACATTTTTCAGACTTACAGCATTGAAACTCACTTAATGTCTTGTTCCCCAAAAGCCACGGAGCTGAGTTTATTAGAGCTTCCACAACACCTTCAATGTCTTCTTTTCTCAACTCTATACTTACTACTTCACCATTATTAAGGAAATAGAGCAAAGCCTCCTCTACTATTACTTTCTTCCCATTATAAAATGGTATTTGATTTAACGCCCACGCATAGGAAAGCAACTGTTCCTTATAATTGCTTGCCTTCTCTTCCGCAGCATGTGAATTATTCAGCCTATTTGATTTATAATCAATAATTGATGCTATATATTGTCCTTCCCGCTCAAAAATATCTACCCTATCGATAAACCCTGTCAAGTTTATTCCCTCTGCGAGAGGCACCCTGAAACCAAATTCTTTAAGGGACGTAACCAAGGTTCCTTTATTTTCTTTTCGTCTTTTTTCCTCTATTTTGATGAATCCCGCTACTTCCTTTTCGAAAAGTTCCCTATCTGCCTGCGGCAATTCTATATCAATAGCAGCTGCCACTTCAGAGGTATTATCCTTGAAGCCTGATTTATTCAAGTCCAGAATATCAACTTCCTCTAAAAAGGCATGCAGAAGCGATCCGAAATCAGCAGCATTCATTCTTTCATAGGCAGCCGGCAGTCCTTCGGTATACTGTGCATCTCTTTTATCATGAAGTCCTGCAAGATTTTCCAGATAAAACCTCCTGGGGCAATCCCTATATTTCATCCAGGAAGATATGCTTATATTGCCTTCCTCATGTCTCTCACAGGGCTCTAATCTTTGATTCATCGCATTTTCAATCGAGTTAATGCCTGTAAGCTTTTTGATTTCTGCAATGAAAGGTGGAGGATATACACTTTGCTTTTGTTGGTTAGGAACAAGGCTCATAGCATCCACTGAAGTTATCTCTTCCACTGTGCCAACCTTATTCATTGCCCATATAAGCTGTTTCATAAAGCTGTTTTGTGCATCAATTTCCTCTTCCGATCCTACCTCCTGTTTCTCTCCGATAAACCCTAAATATTCTTTCGCCCGGGTAGCAGCAACATAAAATAGCCTTCTGGAGTCCTCCAATTCTCTCCGGAGTTTTTCTGCATATAGCTTCGCATACTCAGGGTTCGCATTTTCATTCAGTTTGAGGCTCTCATCAAGCCCCATGGCTATCAGTCCCTTCTGATCATCCAGGAAGAAAAGAGGCTTGCTTCTTTTTGCTTGTGAATCCAGCGGTCTGTCCATGTCCGGAATCAATACTGCCCTGAATTCAAGCCCTTTAGAAGCATGGATGGTTAATATTTTTACTGCGTCACTGTCTTCGTTGTCAAGAAAAGCCTCTCCATCCATACCCGAGGATTCTTTTAGAACATCAAGGTATGGAAGTAGTTCCCTTGCACTGTATATTCCCTTTGCATCAAATTCTTCAATAATCCTGATTAACTTTTCAATGTTCCGGAGCTTTTTTTCTCCCTTGGGCAAGGCTGTAAGTACCTCATCATAAGCTGTTGCTTTAATGATTTTATTCATCAGTTCCAGGCTGTTTAATATTCCATCCATGGGGAGGAGACTGGCAAGTACGTCTGCAGCTCTCTTGACCACCCATTTGTCATCTTCCGCCACCATTTCCCCAAATGCTGTCAGCAGCTCATCCAGGTTTTTGATTTTCTGTTTTCTCATAAATATGGAGAGTGCCAGCAGCATATCGTCAGAAAATCCGAATATGGGCGAGCGCAGTACAGTAAAGAGCGCAAGCCTGTCATCCGGGAAAAATACCAGTTTATACAGTGAAAGAATGTCCCCTATCTCCTGTCTGTCCCAGAAACCAATCCCACCAAGTACGCAGTAAGGAATACCATTCCTGGTCAGGGAGTTCTCAATTTCCGAAAGAGATGTTCTGCTTCTTAAAAGAATTGCTATATCCCTGTACAGGAAATCTTCCGCAGTTAGCTTTTGAATAACACCTGCAATAACATCCCCCTGATAATCCTTCTTGCCTGCAACTGCAATGTCTTCGTATTCAGCCTCTAATGCGCACTTTAACTCTTCTTTCATGTCTTCCGAGAGCAGCAGATTCTTTGCCAAATCCCACCTTGTCTTAGGCTTGTTTTCTTTTGACAAACCCTTTTCCCAGGTAATAAGCTCGACTTTCCTGCCGTCCGAATCTCCTTGCCCCGGATATTGGAGCTTCTCATACGGGCTTAAAAGCTGACTAAATATGCTGTTCACTGCACCGATAATATTTTTCGTACTTCTATAGCAATTGTTCAGAAATTCCACCTTGCCGCAGCCTAAAACTTCACTACAGGCTTCTTCAAAAACTCTGTAGTCTGAGCCTCTGAAGCCATAAATAGACTGTTTGTGGTCTCCAACGATAAATAGCCTTCCCTCCGGTATCTTTCCTTGTTCCCATATCAGGTGATCAAGGATCTTTTTTTGGAGTGGGTTTACATCCTGAAACTCATCCACCAAAATTGTTGTAAAGCGGCTGAAATAGCTTGTCCTGATCTCATTATTCCTGAGAAGCCTTTCAGATAGAATCTCCAGATCATTAAAATCCAACAGGTTTTTCTTCTCTTTGTATGCCCTGTATTCATTATCCAAATTGTTGATGAGTATTAAAGCAGTACTTTCGAGTACTGTAATGGGATCTGCATTTTCTATGCCACCAGTTTTGAATTCCTGGCAAAAACTTACCACATCCATTCCCTTTTCTCTCATGGCGCCAAAGGCGGATAGTATTCCCTGTTTGAGCTTGCCAGTGAAAAACCCGGTTGAAAAGTTCTCTGCTAGGGACCTTACTATTACTTCATTTTTTTCATTTTCAATAAAGGACTGTATCACACTATCTGCAATTTCTGAAAGAAGCACACTCTTGTCCACCTCTTCCATAATATTAAAATCCGGATCAAGCCCCAGAAAAGCAAAATGATCCCGCAGAATCTTTCCACAAAAACCATGGATGGTATCAATATTGCTATTTGTAATTTGCATCTTTATATTGGAAAGCCTATTCTTTTCAACGGCATTATCAATCTTTGAAATTCTATCAGAAAGCTCCCTTCGAACCCTGTCCTTCATTTCAGTTGCAGCCTTTCTTGTAAAAGTAATGGCTGCAATATTGTCAAGAGTCAGTGTTGGATTTTCCAAAAGGCATCTTACAAACCGTTTGGTAAGTACTCTGGTTTTTCCTGAACCTGCTCCTGCTCTAAGGGCTGTATTTAAATGAATGTCGAGAGCTCTTGCCTGCTCCTCATTTACTTCATAAATTTTGCAAAGGTCTTCTAACATTACAGTACACCTTCTTTCTGTGCAAGTCTTGTACGGTCATATCTGCAGATTCCACTATAAAGGCAGCCAAACATGCTTGATGCAGGACACTCCTTTGGAAGCATGAAATAACCTTTTCTTATGTTATTAATGATACTTGTAGCTTCATTTCCTGCCCATGAAAGTACTACTTCCATATTAGCCTTGTCCGGTGTACTTTTTGTTCCTTTTCTTCCCTCAAACAATGCTTTTTTGATGTCCTTACGGATGATTCCATTCCAATCCAGCTTTTCGATGCTATAATAAAGGAGTGCCAGACACTCCGGTTGTCCGATGTGAAACCGTTCTTTGATAATATTGTTAAAAGCACTATAGTATAGCGGGAGTTGGAAGTCATCACCTTCTATGCATTCTTTAATACTTCTGATGCTGCCTTTTTTATAATCATAGATAATAAATCTTCCTGTATAAGCACCTTTTGAATCCAATTCAAGGTCTACCCTGTCTGCCACTCCTTTTAGAATACTGTTTTCCTTGCCAATAGTCATTTTAAAGGGTTCTTCAAGCATTACCGGCTTTAAGGTACAGCCTGTAGTCTGATAATACCTTGACATATTTTCGGCATCATGGATGATAAAATTCCTAAGAACCATCAGAAGCTCTTCCATGATATATTTCTTAAGTGGGACCGGAATAGAATCAAAAGTTAACTGACCTGACATCTCGTTAAAAATGGTGTCCAGTCTTTCAATATCAGGCACACATGGGTTTTGATTTCCCAAATGGTAGGCCTTTAACACAGTATGATAAAAAGTGCCTGTATCAAGCATTTCTTTTATATTGTCATCCTCAACCGTAAGGTCCAGCACCCGTTGAGCAAAATATGTAAAGGGGCACCGTGAATAGCTATTCAATTGAGAAGCAGAAAAACCATAGCTTACGTCCTGTTGCGCAAGCACCGGATGTTCAAGCTTGCCATCATAGGCATTAAACTCACTCCCTACCTCTCTTGAAAACTCGATAGCTGCAGCATGTACCGGATATTCCAGCCTCCCCCGTACTTCCTGGGTGATAACGCTCTTATCAAAAGCAGTATTATTCCGAGAATGTGTATTTATCGCTTTAACAGCTTCACTGATACTCCAGGTTTCACCCCTGAAACTTACCCTATCCCTCATACTGACTGGTTTCTCAATAACCTTTCCCTTACTCTCTTTATCTAAAATAGAAACTATTTCATCTATGAAAGGGGATGCTATCATCACACTCCCATCCTCATCTGCTGTCCTGTAAGACAGATAGAGCCTGTTACGGGCAGATGCCATGCAGGCATTAAACCTCAGCTTTTCACGCTCCAGCTCCCATTCGGAATTGCTCAATCTAATTCCGATATCAGAAAGCTCCCTGATTTCATTAACATCAAACAGTTGGGCCTTATTTCCTCCAGCCGGGAATATACCTTCATTGACTCCCAAAACAAAAACGGTATCATAAGTCTGTCCTCTGGCAAGATCCGGCGGAATAAACCTCACTCCACTTGTATCCCTTGTGATATCCCCTGTTTCAACGCCGGCTATCATATCAAATATATCCTTAATTAAACCTTCCGGTTCTATATCCGTTTGATCAAAGCCGTATTCTTTATATCCATGATGGAGCCAGTCGAAAAACTTTGAAAGCTCCATTATAGCTTCCATATCTCTCAGCCACAGTTTTTCATTCAGTAATCTTTCCCGGTAAAGTGCTGAAATGTTTCTTTCAATTTGTATCGTCTCCAGAAACTCCTTAAAAGCTCCAATAGCATCCAATGGCTGGCCATGTAAAGCTTTCTCAAAAGCGCAAACTGCATTAATGTAGCTTCTCATAGCTTCCTTGGATAATTCGTTTTCTGTAGTTTCAATATACTCACCTAAAAAAGCCTCAAAGTAGTTGCCTTGACCATCCTTTTTCAATATAATTTCAGCAAGCTTAAACAGTTTGTCGGTTTCGAAACCCTGATCTGAAAGTATTTCAATTGGCAGCATGTATTTAGAGGTTACAATAGAAACAAAAGCCATAGAATACTCACTTTGGAGCCCAAGCCTCCACAAGGCCATAGTATCCTTGATCATCGGTATAGAAGGCAGTTTACTTTGCTGCTTAACACTAATGGGGACGCCATACTCTTCGAATATTTCGATTACTTTTGGCTTGTAGTTTTCCGTATCCGCAGTAATAACCGCTATATCCGACAACTTTACTCCTTGATTCTGAATAAGTTCTTTTGCTTTCCCGGCAGCAATTCTTATTTCATGATCCATACATGGACTATTGATTATTTTAAGATTTTCAGCATCGACTTTTATATAAGCCTCACCTGAATAAATGTGATGAGCGATTGACTGGAGACAAGGATTCACTGAAATACCGGAACTACCATCGTTTTCTATCATTTCAAAACCCATCTGCTTAAAATCCCTTATGACTTCATCCATCAGGAACTGTTCATTATTCCTGTTTCTAAAGGGGATATTTGCATAAACTGAAATACTGGGGTATTCCTGCTGTATATTTTTCAGGAGTTTTATATTCACCGGGTCAATGTTAATAAATCCATCAACTACAATAACGGCTGTATTTTCAAACAATTTTGTACTTGTACAGGCTTCCACAGCTTCTATTGAGATATCATCTATATCCATCAGACCTTTTTCTGTTTTTATTCTTTCATAACCAGAATAAATACATTGAAAACCCTGACATTTTCTTAGGAGATTCCCCTTTAGTTCTGCGGTTCTTGAACGAAATTCATCAGGTGAAATACACAGCCGTTTGAGCTTTCTTATAGTATGTATCAAAAGATCTAAAAAACCAGGTTTATCCTTTACTTTATCGAAAACTGTATCTTCAGGAAGTTCCTTTAGCACATGCTTTAAAAGCATCTTTTCCTCCAGGTCTCCAATGATCTTAGCATCATTAAGAAATTTACCAAGTATCAGCTGTTCAAGATCGTCAAAACCAAACACATGCCAGCCGAAGATACCACCTAATTCCGTTGTAAAATGGCGTCTAACATCAAACATTGCCTCCCTTGATGGCAATATATAAAAGACTTTCAAGCCTGCATTAATATATCTGATACATTCCTTAACCAGTTCTGCACGTCTATTACTGTTAAACAAATCATAATATAGTTTTTTCATCAGATTTCACTCCTGTCCAAGGTGCTTCTTCTCATATTTTATCAGATTTTAGAAATGAAAGGTGGGTATTTTTGTAACTGTAATTTAGTGCAATAGATAAAAAACCGGCACATTTTAAAGGCCAGTTTTTCAAACAGTTAATGTAATAATTCATAACTCATAATATTAATGCCACTTGTCAAAGTTATTGAATAAATTTATCCATATTAACATATTATTTAGACACTTACCGCTAACAGCTTATTAGACAAACTTGTTATCAACTCAGATAACTCAACATTTTTAACCCACTTTGGAGGGATAGCATTTACACCGAGATATGCACCAAGAATATTACCGCATATGGCTCCAGTGCTATCACTGTCACCTCTATGATTCACTGCAAGGCAGAGAGCCTTTTCAAAATCATTCTCGTACTTCAATGAACAATATAGGGCATTTGCCAGTGCTTCTTCCCCAACCCAGCCCTCTCCGAGGCGTCTTATTGCTTCTTGCGGTTCTATTTCCTTTTCCACCAGGTCAATAGCTTTATGTAAGATTTCAAGGCATTCTTCATGCCCTTCATAAGTTTTAAGAATATCAATTGCATTTAAGGCAGCCTGCTTTATCTCTTTACCAGTAATTATTTCTGCAATAATAAAAGCAAGAACACCTGCTGAAAGGTATCCACTCGGGTGACCATGGGTTATTGCGGCACAGTCAGCTGCAATTCTGAATGCTTTTTGCGGGGAATTATAAAAATATAATCCAACCGGGGCAACGCGCATAACCCCTCCACAGCCCTTGCTGTTATTAATATGTCTCTCAATAGTGCCAAAATTCTGCTTTGTACTGTTTGATAAAGCAGAAAGGCATGTGTTCCCAGGCGCTCTCCTCACAAATAGGTTCTTAACATTTAGAAGTTCACTTTTATAGTCTACCTCTTCATTATTCAAAATCCAATTATAGTCCTCACTTGCCAAATAACCAGTCTGTGTGTAAAGCCACCTTTGATATGAATAGAAAACACAGGATGGAAAGCTGCAAATACCTTTATGACTGCCGCGAAAATGAGCCCACAGAATACCCTCCGCAGTGAATAATGTCATTTGCGTATCATCGGAAATCAAAGCTTTTCCAGTTCTCTGATCACAAATTAACTCAGTAATTCCAGCATTGCCAAACTTCCTTCTTATTTCTTCACTATTCATAAATTCAACTGTGTAGCCTAACGCGTCTCCTATTGCCCCACCAATAAGACAGCCTCTGAAATGACAAATATCATTCTTCATCATCATTTCCTCACTACAACCTCTGTACGCCGGTCAATTTTATATTCAAATTCTACCTTTATCTCACTGTCAGCCGGTACATTAACAGAGAATTCAATAAGCCCTGATGTTTTCTTTGAGTACTCATGTGTTGCCGAAACCATTTCCCATATACCCCAGGCATAATGTTCAAAATGCACTTCCGCAGCTTCTTCCTTATGATTCTTAATAATGCATTCATATTTGTAATGTTCAAACCCATCTATTTTCTTTCGGTCAACTTCGTTGAAATCAAAGGTAATGTCAAACGCATTGCCAATGGTGAGCTTAATATCTTCATCCTTTGGGGTGTGCCCTATACTATCCTCACCAATGAACTCCATAGAATTGTCTGCTTCATCAGCTTTATACAGCTTGATTTTCCCTTTAGGCATGGCGCAACCCAAGCCACACTCTTTCTTATTTGTAAACTCAATAATTACATTTGCCTTTTCTTCACTCATGTTGAGCTTGTAATACTTTTTATAGGGAATATTTAGACCATTTAAAATATTTATTTGCTTGGTTTGATTATCTTTTAGTGTCGTAGGATTTATTAATGTGTACATGTGATAATCAAAGAAAGCTTTTTCCTCAGCTTGAGGTGCAGCAGAGGACTCACAAATATACATGCGTCCTTCCATGTCATAGCTATCGTCCTGAATTCTGTTGACATCTCCGGCAATAAGTTTTACTTTGGCATTTTCAAACGTTGCACCACTTTGATTTTCAATTTCTGCCCAGCCTGCAATGTTTAAAGTCTTCTCCAAAATCTCTATAACATAGTTTGCATTCCAATTGAAGCCCTTGCTAAGATAGGAAACCTTAACATGCTCGGATGTCGACTTCCCAATCTTCCAAACAAGAGCAGGTTTTACAATAAGTCCCGATGGCAGGGAAGGAAGAACAATTTCTGCCTGAGCATCGATATATATTTCCTTTGTATTATTATCCTCCAATACACATCTTCCGGCACCCTCAACCGATAAAAGACGGCAGCTCTTCTTTTCACCAGTTTTCCTGTCCTTTAGATAGACTTCCTTATCAATGTACTTTTTAAGAAGCTTATCCCTATCAACTAAATCATAATCATAATTGAATTCCAAGATATTCAAACCTTCTACCAAGAGAGAATCCGTTTCAATCTGCTGTGCTACATCAGCAAAAATAAGCTCAGTCTCAGCCCCTGTAAGGCTTACGGTACGTGTTTCCTTAACAGCACCAAATCCACCATTGTAAATAGTCAATGAAATGTCTTTTGTATCAGCCGCAGTAGATATTTTTTTCATGATCCAACACCTTCCTTTATAACAAATTATATCAAATAATATGTACAATAAAACGGACAGTAAATTTATATTCTATTCTGTTTTAACAACATCAACAAGCTGCCAAGCTTGCAGAAAACTCCTGTTAAAACAAAAGAGAGGAATGTCCTCTCTTTCTCATTAAAAACTATCTTTTCTTTTATCAAGATAAATCAAGAACACTAGAAGTATAACTATTAATAGAATGATTAGTGTACCTTGAACGGGGTGTTGTTTCAATGCTTCCAATAGCTGCATGGTTTCTTCATAATACAAAACCCAGTCCCCCCACCTATGTTAATTTATTGAAACTTCACATAATGGAAAATTTGCTCCTACTACCTTATTCCTAACTGATTTTGCTTGAAATAATGCTTTATCTGCTTCTGCAAATAATATATCTATAGCAATTGGTTTATCAGTTGTTGCCACTCCAATACACACAGTAACACCAAAACATTTTTCGGATTTCTCTATTGCCTTCCTTAACCTCTCCGCATATTTTAACGCTCCTTGATTATCTGTGTCAGGAAGGATAATGGCAAACTCTTCGCCGCCCCATCGTGCAATAGTATCAATCTCCCTAGAATTTGCTTTGAAAACTTCTGAAATCCGTGTAAGAAGCTTGTCCCCAGCCAAGTGCCCGTATTTATCATTTACTCTTTTAAAATGGTCAATATCAATTATGACTAATGAAAGTGCAGTTTTTGAACGATTCAGTCTTTTTAACTCTGATTCTAACTTTTCATAGAGGTATCTACGGTTATAAAGATCCGTAAGTGGGTCTTTATAAGCATAATACATTATGTTTTTTATCCATAGGCCCCAGAATACACTAATAACAGTTAAAAATGCAATAACGCTTATCCAAAAATAGTTATAGAAGGCTGGTTGTATGTTGTTATAGACAAAGTAAACTATAGAACTTATTAACAGTCCCCCAAACCCCATATAAATATGAATATTTTTATATAAAGCATTTCTCATAGAAAATGGCCACCTCACTTACCTATTTCCCCTATTCACTTACAATATTTTACTTTATTTATCAGAAACATTCCAATGGTTTTTTATAGGTATTAGCATTTATTTACTTTATATTTTATACTTAAATTCCCTTAGAGTAAATATCAATCATCACTGATAGTGCACATGGTATATATAAAATAAGGGTAGACTACCTACCGTTGTGTTCTACCCCTATTTTAATCTCTGTTTTTGTGAACTAACATGGCTCGAATAATATCGTTCAGCAAACTTATTTGACCTTCCGATAATTTATTGGCTAATAGCTCCATTTCTAACCTTTCAGGACTTTTAGCACTATCTCTATGGCCGAACGCAAGATAATCAAGAGTTGTATTTAAAGCAATCGACAGATTTAAAAAAGTCTCGAATGAAAAACGCTTTTCTCCTCGCTCTATCTTGCCCTCGTATTGTGGAGATATATCAACTTTTTCAGCAAGTTGAAACTGTGTAAGTCCCATTTTGTTTCGTTCTTGTTTTATTCTTTCTCCGATAGCCTTATAGTCCATGTCTCAACCCCCTGTAATAAACATACAGGGAAGTTTTTGAAATAAAAACAGTCCATTGGTAAACACAACTATTTACTATATGGTCACATTGCATCCTGACGAATTTCTAAACCATATCACAACTCAGCATAAACCATCTGCATCAATATTCCTTTATCATCCATCATTGGATTTTCAGGAATAGTTTTAAGCTCTTTTTCAAGGATTATTTTCCCCATCACTGCCAAACATAAGGCATCTATAGCATCGTCAGTTTTCTTTCTAAATGGAACATCGGCTAAAAACTTCTCTACAACTTGATCTGATTTAGAATAATATTTTCTCAGTATTTCAAGACGTTTTTGCTGGCCTTCCGCAGACGTTTTATGTTCAAGGATTGGTTGATTATTATTAAGCTTTGAAAAACAAAATTCCGGATGGCTTTCAAGAAGCCTGTTTTTCCATTGAGGTTTATCCTGCAAAAATTCGTCAACCTGCTTTATTGCCTTGGCTATACCCAGGGTTTGTTCAGAGAGGCTTTTTCCTAAAATAGCAACATTTAACTCCCTTGCTGTTTTCTTATCTGCTGCATATACAGCCTGTCTACAAGGAACTTCAAAAATACTCGAACCTTTTTTACCAAGCTCCTTTTTCACAATCATATCCGGGCGTAGCTGGCTTTTGTTTTCAACAAGGCCTATTGGTATGTCAATTATGTAAATATCAGCATCTGAGTACCGGCTGCAAATGTCATTTATAGTTTTGAATTTATCAACCTCAAATTTATTTTCGGTTATACAAACTGCAACCCATTTACCTTTACAGCCATCGATTCCAACACAACTATAGCTATTATTTCTCATCATCAACATCAGCTCTTATTTCCCTGCAACCCATTTAGCCATAAAATTCCAATCCTTTACCTTCCCATTATCATGAAGGATTTCAAGATATACTCCGTCTCCTTTTCCTACCTGCCATATGGCTTGAGCTGAATTACCATTATCAGAAATGCCGGCATTTTTAACGTATTTAAAAAATTCATCTTTGCCAGCTCCGATGGTCTCGGCTACATATGCAACCAGATATATGTCAATTACACTTGCACCAAAATCAGATGGCCTCTTTGACAATATATGCTCCCGGACAATATCCTTCCAGGCAAATTGCGGGGAGGTCATTATCCTGTTTTTTATCTCTTCAATCTGGTATGCTTTATAACTTCTTTTCTCCCACTGTTTTAGCTGAGCAAAATCTCCGTTGATTTGTATAAGCTTTTGAAGCATATTCTCTAAATTACATACCGTTGGTATTACTTTGGCATGAATACTCCTACCCCTTAAATTATCCGGTAATATGTATCCATTAGGTCTTATCGAACTTCTAAAGACTTCCATCTTCCTACTCCCCCCTCTTATTTGTATTGTTCTAAAATCTCCTGAATAGAGTTTTGATATTTTTCAATAACACTCTCCGGAGATAATATCTTCACTTTATTTCCAAACTGTGCTATCCATGAAAAAAAGGTTGAACTAATTGCAACATTTATCCTAATTGAAAAGCTACTGTCATCAACTTTGTCTAAAGTAACATCCTTTCCAAAACGGTCTATAACTGTATTAACAAGTGAATTGTCAAACTGTAATCTTACCGTCTCTTCTTCCCCTCCGAACATATTGAATACTTTTTTGGAATATTCAGCAATGTTAAATTGCTCATTGTCCGGCAGTATCGTTCTGGGCTGATCTATGATTTCAATATTCGTCATCCTGTCAACCCGATAATGGGTAAAATCATTATATTTTTCCGAAAAAGTAATGAGATAATAGTTTTCATCATCCCAGGATAAAGCATAAGGACTTACAAAATAAAGTTCTCCATTCTTTCGATATTTCTTTTCTTTTTTGATATCGTAGTCATAATACTTGAAAGATACCTGCTTATTTTCTGCGATTGCGACATGAAGCCTGTCCACATTATAGTAAATGTTTTCATTAATAGCCTTAACCCTGTTCGTCACATAAACTTGTCGATGAAGCAGCGCAGCTTGATGAGAGCTTGCCAAGCTCTCGATCTTTTTTATAAGGTCATTGCTTTTCTTGTGTGTAACAAATTTCGAACATTGAACAGCATCAACCAATAGTTTCAATTCCGGTAATTCAAAGACACGGCTTGCCACAAAATAATCCGTAGTTTTTGTTTTCCGAGTAGCAATATCTATTCCATAATGCCGTAAGGCCTCTATATCGTCATATATGGATTTTCGCTCAGCAGTAATACCGTAGCGTTCAAGTTCTGCTATCATATCATTGATTGTCATTGTATTTTCTTCATCCGTTTTTTCAAGAAGCATTTTCATTAAGTATAAAATTTTCAACTTCTGGTTAGAGCTTTTTGCCATAACTGCACCCCTATAATTGCAACATTATTCCAAATAATTACACCTCTAATGATACCATAATATCACAAGAGGTGTCCAATAAAACGGATTGTGTTTTTTATATTACTACTGCAATTTCTTTTAGCCGTCCATAAATATTTTCCCAACTTGTATTAAGATTCAAAGTCTTCACATATATCTTTTTGCCCTGGATACTATAAACAAAATCAAGCTCAGTGTCTACAACAGGATAAATCAGCATCCCAGCTTTCTCTCCGATAAAAGTGCTGTTATTCATGTACGTGTAGATCTGGTACAGGTTCCCTGATATAAGCTTTTTTGTTTCTCCAACATTGCGGATTTGCAATGCATTTGTATAGTACTTTGCATCAATTATCATTTGTCTTTTCTCATTTTGCAGTACGATATCCGTTCTCATTACCGGTAGAAAGCTTTCCCCAATATGCTCAAAGTCAGCATCCTTTTCCCATTGAAAGATCGGAGAATAGACTAATATTGATGGTAACTCCTTTTTATAAAAATTAAATATAAACTTCTCATACAGGGCAGCCATTCTTTTATCTCTAATGAAGTCCTTAAAGATGGTTTCTCCCTTTTGAGATTTAACAAGCACTTCATCATATATAAGCTCACAAATATCTATAATTAACTTATAAAAGCGGTTATTCCGATGATATCGGATGCGTGAAAAATGTGATTTCTCAAGCCTTATAACCTCTATTCCGTGAAAATATCTATTAATATGGATAAGCTGGTCTTTTATTCGCTTATCCAGTTCTTTATAGTTAATAAGGGTAATGATTGATGCCTTTATGATTTGATTAAACAAAACATTCGATGAAAGCTCATCATATTCACAGCTAAGCTTACCATGAATAAAGCTCTGTCTTTTCAAAGTATCATTTATGGCTATTTTCCCCCTGAGCACAGGCAGTTCATCAGATACACAGATATATTCCCTGTTGAAACCACGTTTAATAAGAAGGCTTAGTCCGTTTGCAAGAATTTTTGCGAACAGGTCATAGATGTTATCAAATTCTTCATTCGATAAATTAATATTGTCCCCTTCCTTTAAGACATCATAAGCATAGCTGAGCATATAGTATATATTACGAATCGGTATCTCGTTTGCCATTCATATCACCCCAGCAAGTAATCCATGTACTCCTGTGCCTTCTCTTCGTTGTCGAACCAATATTCCTCGATAAGCGGATTGATTTCATACTCAATAACACTCTGATACCAGTTCTCATCTGTGGAAGGATTACAGAAATAACTGTGTCCGATTCTAAATCCTCTGCCTAAATTACTGTCGGATGCAATTTGACTGTTTAAATAGTTCAGCCTGCTGATAATCTTTTCTATTAAGTCCACATGAATTCCACTGTCCGCCAAATGCTTTCTGAATGATTGTGTATTAAAAGCCGGCTCAATCTCAACAAAACAGAATCTTCTTCTAAGGGCATAATCAATCATCGCCAAAGAACGGTCGGCAGTATTCATCATACCGATAATAAATATGTTCTGCGGTACATAAAAACGGCTATCCGGTTTGTATGTAAGAGGAACTGCAAATTTTGAACCACGTTTATCATTTTCAATAAGCATTAGAAGCTCACCGAAAATTTTACTTAGATTCCCTCTATTTATCTCATCAATGATAAAGTAATAGTCCCGATTAGGGTCATTGGCAGCCTTTATACAAAACTGATGAAAAATACCATTCCTAAGTTCAAAGCCTCCACCTTCAACCGGCCTGAATCCCATAACAAAGTCTTCATAGGAATAGTTTTGATGGAACTGAACCATTTCTATTCTTGAATCATCAACAGATCCCATCAGTGAATAAGCCAGCCTTTTGGCAGCAAAGGTCTTTCCGACACCAGGTGCTCCTTGCAAGATGATGTTTTTCTTTCTATTCAAAAGTATCGATATTTCATCATATTGCTGTTCTGAAATAAACACCTCATTTAAAAAGTCTTCCTTGGTGTACAATTCTAATGAACCTTTTGGACCTGAAGGCTCATCTTCTTTAACCAAGTCAATAATAGCCTCATATTCCTCTTGAGTAAGTTTAAAAAGGCTCCCTCTTGGTGTTTTGAAGTACTCCATATTTTTCAGCTCATCAATTTCAAGCAAATCACTATATTTAATGGGATTTATAAGATTTTGTATTTTTTCAACCCATATTCTCTCTCCATCATGTCCCTGTGAAATTTTGCATATAGCTACAATAGCCTTTTCAGGATAAGATTCATAACCAATAACAATATCTCCAGCCTTTACATTTTCAAAGTTCTTATAAATTTTTCTTTTATATCCATTTTCATTTATTGATGTATATTCGACAGCTTGACCAACCTCAATATTACTAAAGCTCCATATTTTAGGGCTTGCATTAAGCCACCAATAATTTATACCCTCATTCATATCATTTGAAGTTTGGGTAGTAATTTCATCAGAAATCAAGTCTTGAACTCTCATATCAAAGCAGGGCAATAGGATGTTTTTTTCAAATTCAGCATAATCATTTCTTGGTACACGCCAAGCAGTGGAATTGTAATTTGGAGTCCACCCCTTTTGAGCTGCTGAATATTGGTAATCTGGAATCTTTGAATAAGCTACTACTTCATAACTTCTATAGAGCCATCCCTGAGTCTTGCTTGCCAGTTGTACAGCTTCTGATGTAATTTTCCCAAGTAGTTTTATGCCACTATTTCCATAACACAAATAAAAATAATCCCCGATTTTTATACCATTCACGAACTCGTTTCCTTGACCTCTTCCCGTATCTCTATGTACAGTAACTATTCCTTGATCAAAATACTTTTCTCTCTCTTCTTCAGAAAAACTGCCATCGTTCCCATGAGATATTTTCCAAATATTTATCTTGTCATCCTGTGTAATAGGCGTATCATTAACTGATTCATCTTCTACAATATCCTTACTTCTACCATAGACAGACAATTTCATATCCATAGCACGATAATTTCTAAATATGCATTTTTCATCTCTGAATTTTTTTAGCTGCCTTGAGTTTTGAATATAGTACCCTAATTCTTTTGGCTTAACTAATGATACCCCTTCTATCTGAAAAAGTGGCACTGTATCGTTAACAGCACTATTCATAATAGGAAACGTATACGGCTTCAAACAGTGCAGCATAACAGAAGCCGCCGCACTCTGCATCCCTTTTATACCTTTCTTAATAGCCTCCTCTACCTTTACGAACATTGCTTCATCGTCAGCCATGTCTTTCAGCTCTACACAAAGAGAAATGAACCTTTGAGCGCTTTCTTTATCTGCTTTTGAGGCAAATGTATGAAAGCCAGTGCCAAACATTCCGATAGACCATCCTAAATTTTTGCCTTCCTCTGCAATATTCTCATAGCTATGCTGAACAGCTTTTTCCTTAACTTTTTCTAAAATAGCAGAAAGCCTGTCCTTTTCAACTGTATCCAAGTGGCTGTCTTTAATTTTTTGTCTTTTCACATCAACACCACTTCTCCAAGTGCCAACTACCATGAAATAAAGAAGATCAAGGTCATTTATATCAAGCTGCTCCCGTGGAATAGTTGATAGTGATTCAACAGTTTCTCTTACAAGCTCATATGATCCATCATGCTTGTCAGGATCTACATCAGGTATCGTTTTGAGTTCCTCAATCATCTTGTTATCTTTAAATTCTATATATAATTTCAAAGCAGCTTTTAATGTATGTGTTCCGTTATAAATATCTCCATCAATTGGAATATTGTGCTTCGGTTTGGCTCCAAGCTTTTTATCTGTTGTGGTATAAGTGAGCTGCTCTATAAGGCTTACACACCTATCGGAATTATATAACTTATCCAAATCACCATAAAATTTTTCAATTCTCAGGCAATTTGAAGTTCTTGCATTACTTGTGGTCGAATCAAGTTTTTTGAAACTCTTAAGCCAGTTATAAAACAACTCTTTATCCATTCTGCATTCCCCCTAATTTGATTAGTCCATCAGATAGTTTCCTAACATATCTAAGCAACCTCATTGCATCTTGATTTTTTATAATTACTCGTTGGCCTACCCTGTATGATATATCTCCTGAGTTTTGTATGTATCTTTCATCGATCAAACCATTATTGTGTTCAATTATGTGCCTTTGCTGAAATAAGATATTTATGTCTTCAATTTCTTTTTCAGAAAGCCATGAATCATAGCCCTTCCCGGTAGCTTCTTTAAATAAGTTGCTGCCTTTTTCAATTATTTGAAAGTCGTTAACTCGAACCTTTTTATTTGGCATAATTTGCTTATAAATTTCTTCTGCATACTTTTGGAAAGCTGAAACAATATCTCCCAATGTGCCTTCTATCATTGATCGACACATCGATTCAGCCTTATCTTTGCCATAGCTTTTTTCGAATGTACTGTATATATCTTCAATAGACTCAATCATCTTTTGAACTGTATCTAAAGATTCATTAAAAACACGTTCAACGGCATTATGTCCACAGCAGGGACAAAAATAAGCACTTCCAATGACACTGTATCGAGTCTGGCACTTTTCACAAGTTATCTCCAATTCCCATTCCGGTCTTTGTCCTATGGGATTATTCACAAATGATATCTTTTTGCCGGGTTTATAAGTAATTTGAACATATTTGATGTAAGACTGAGCATAACTGGCAGCTATCTCCTCAATAGCCTCAATCTGCTCTTGAGTGTACCACTGATCAGACGTTGCGATATGTCCACACATAGGACAAAATACTTGTTCGTCAGATACTTTTTCTTTCCAGTCTTCCATGTGTATTTTAAAAACATATTCACACTTTTCATTTGGGCATTGCCTGTCATAATATCCTTTTTCATCTGATGTGAATTCAACAGGTATTTCAGTTAATGACATCTTCTCCACCTCTTCCCCAACATGACTTTATATATAATCAGTTTTAAACCTCATTCATTGCTAAAATTATTCTTTCTAATTGTTGAATTGAGTTTATAAAACTTAAGTATATTCTTGTAACATCCAATACTTCCAATTTATATTCTACTTCGCGCTCACTTGGTAACTTTTTGTAAATACGAATTAAATCATATACTGTTTCTCTACCCGTCTGTCTATCAATTCTATAAAATATTTTTGAATCCTGAGTAATAATTTTGCCATTTGAAAAATGAGTTTCCTCTGAACGAATATCATGAACAATAGCATACCATTCCAGGGATCTATCAACAAAATCAAATATCTTTTTATCTGCGTATATGCTGGAGGTATCCTTATTCTTTATCGTTTTTTGTAATAAGCTATGAAATTTAGCTTGTATTTCTCCCCTATACCTATATAACTCTTTAAAAATCATTGCAACATATTCCATACAAGAGTATATTTTTTCAAAAATATCTGCTATTTCCCCTGCAAGAATTATGTCATCTGATTCAGATATTGAGGGAAGTTTATTTATTAAATCTGTGTGCATAGCATTTATAATATCAAGCTTATAAGTTATACTTTTGGCTTTTCTTATTAAATCTTGATAACATCTTCTTATTTTAGGATTAGGGAGTTGTTCAATAGTTAATCCACCTATCTGCATATCATTCTAACTCCTCTATTAATTCATTAAGCGAATCGTTGACTGAATTTAATAGAATTTTAGAATCCATTATCCAGTTAGGTGAATAATTTTCCTCTCGTTTCCAAAGTTTATTGTACGCCTTTAAAGAAGCTGTATGACCAGATAATTTATTTCTTGAATTATAGAGAAGTTTCAATGAATTAATCAAATTATCACCGGTAGTAATACCCAGCTCTTTAAACAATACATCAAGCTGACCTATACTCCCTAAAGCTTGTCCTTGAGCATCTTTGAGTTTTTCTTCTTGAACGAATTTCTGCACCGTTTTTTTGTTGATGCTTTCACATGTAATTTTGCAAAACTGAATTAAATACTCTTTATATTCGTCAACAGTATTCACAACAGGGGTCACAAAAGCACTATATATAGAGTTATCTGCTTCTGATAATGGATTAAAGATTATAGCACCATACTTATCATTAAATTTCTCATTTAGTTTTCCAATAAGAGTAAAAAGCCATTTCTCCGGGAGAATTTTATCAACAAATACAGATTCCATCTGCTGTTTCCAAAAGTTCTCCTCAATCGCTCCCTTAGGAGGTATATTCTCTGTACTCCAGTGCTTTTGTTCATCAAATGGTATTCTTCCTAAATCACCAAGCCATACAACTACTTTATCTTCTTCATTAATTGTAAATGGCAAATTCCATTCATCCAAATATCTAATATATCCATCACTAATTACATAATTTGCGGTATCTGTCTTATACTTATTTAATACACTCTTATTGAAGAAAATTGGAGTTAAAAAATGCGGAGCTTCAGGATTAGCGCCGAAGTAGTTTGCCAATTTGCTTTCATCACATGTATATTTCATTAGATTTCCGGTCTCTGTGTCAATTCCATAAATGAATTCACTGAACTCTTTATCGCCAATAAGGTATTGTAAGCTTTTATGATGACACTCTTTATATGGTTTTATTATTGACTTTCCAATAATTGATGCCAATACATTATAATCGCTATAGTCGTATGAATTAATAGAATATAGCAAGAAACTTGTATTATTGGAAAATGTTCTCTGGGCACTACTTACCTTTTTGTCAATAAGAGCAAACCTTCTATGGTCAAATGTAATAACACAAATTTTGTTGTATGCACATAAAAAATCCTTAAGATATTTTGTGAGAACTTCAATTTTATTCTCAGAAGTTTTGATAATAACTTCATCACTATTAGGATCGATATAGTTATCACCAATCTTGACTAAATTGTTATACCAAATCAATTTTGGGTTAATTTCAACTTGAACAGCATACTTTCTGTTAAACGAACGATATGCAACTAAATATTCAAAGTCTCCACTTTCATTTCCCGGAACAAAGAATATCTCATCTTCAAATTTTCCATTTCCAATATTTCTTGATACATGTTCAAAATAAGAATGTCCAAAGGAATCTGGTGAAAATCCCCACTCAAAATCGTTAAGATACTCCTTTATAAACTCGTCATCATCATTGACCAGAGCGCAAAAAGCAAAAATATCATGTTTAATTCCATTGCTTGTAGACTTTACATTCTCATACAATGTAGTCCACTCATTAGAATTCATGTTTTCATAATTGGTAATGTAATCTTCAAATTTTAAGTAATCCATGCTTATTCCCCCTAACCCATAACTTTCCTCACAAATACTGGTATTTTACTCTACCCCCAACGCCTTGAAAACTGCATCTTCAGGGGACTGATAGAATATCAGGTTAAACTTGCCCATTAATTCAGGTGGTACTGTTCCCATATCCGCAGCTGAAAGTATAGGAATCAGAACTTTTTTCGCTCCACTATCAAGACACACTTGCAATACATTCGCCAGTTCTTCAACTTTTGTAATGGTCCCACCAATACTCAAGTTTCCTAATATTGCAAGACTCGATAAAGATGGGCGGTTAAGAGCTGCTGAGCAAAGTGCTACAAGAGCAGCCAATGATAAACTACTGGTCATTCCTACACCATTTAAGTCTTGTACATGAAGCATGAAATCCTTGGTTAAGGTTGAGATTGTTCCGCTTATTGATTTACTGTTGGCCTTTAAATATCGATATGCAGTATCAGCTGCTTCCTTAGCCTCACGCATATTTCCGATTCCTGTACAGATATATTTCCCTGAGCCATTGGCCATTTCGGTTTCGATTTTGTATGTACCAATCATTCCCGACTTACCTCTTCCAATGGTATAAACATGGCCAGCTTTATTAAGGCCTTCAGGAATCAACTTGCCTCCGCCCTGTTCAGGGACAGGCACATATTCTTCTGCAAAAGATTCATTGTCTATATATGAAAAACTCACATCATAAAACTCCATGCCACCAATGCGTTTTAGCTGTTCTTTCACTCTGCGTCTGCATTCCAAAGCAAAACGCAGAATCTCTTCCACATCATCTTTTTCAAACTTTCCATGAGGATAGATCAGCTTTATCAGTGCAGACACCATTTTACGGACAGCTATCACATCACGTTGATTGAGATTATTTCCGAGCTTAAAGTACTTATCGAATGCATCGGCATAGGAAATCTTTCTAAGCTCTCTCATAAACTCAGAAAGATAATCTGTAATAAACCCATAATCATCAGTAAAGAACTTCGGTCTATACTTAGGGATTTCCCACCCAGGAATGTAACAATGCATTCTATCAAAGAAAGCACTGTCGCTATTCATCTCAACTGGGAATGGCTCAAATAGGTGTGACGTTTTAAGTAGAGCATCTACGCTTTGATTGATGTTCCCAACAAAAACCATCGAAGCAAGGGCAGCCTTTTCTTCTTTCCCACGAGAGAACGAACCGGATGCCATATAATCTTTCATAATCTGTATGCCGTCTTTGTCTTTAAACTTGATTCCAGCTACTTCATCGAAAGCAACACAGTCCCACATACCAACCAAGCCAACCGTTTTATTGCTCATATTATAAAACAGGTTGGCTACAGTGGTTTGTCCACCAGATACTAATATGCTATTAGGTGAAATTTCTTTATAAACGTGGGATTTTCCAGTTCCACGAGGCCCTAACTCACAAAGATTGATATTATTTTCAATTAATGGCATTATACGAGCAAGATGCAACCATTTTACGCGCTCTGTAAAATGGGATGGTTCCATACCAACAGATCGAAGTAAAATATCAATCCATTCTTCTTTTGTGAAGTGTTCTCTACCGTTTTTTACTTCTTCTAAATCAAGGCTTGGCATTTGAATCGGAGTAAGTTTACGAATGATAAAAGGACATCTCTTCTTATCGTTTTCATCATAAAAATACTCCATATTCACAATACACCAAATACCGCCACACAGTAACCTCTCAAACTTGGCAACATACTCCTCAGAAATCGGCACATAATTAATTACCAGGTTTGAAAACTCAGCAACGTATTGATCGCTCTTAATATCCAATTTAACAGATATCTTATCGATAACTGTGTGACTTCCTCTTTCACGTAGCTTTGATATTATCTTTTGCGCTTCATCAGGTCTGACAAAGTTATCAGCAAGGATTTTCTTGACATTGGCAACGCCCTCTTCCACGGCTTGCTCATCAGGAGATGCACAATACATACCAAGCAGGTATTCCAGTACATATACCGGAACATTGGCACCCTCTTTTATCTTCTTTGTCAGATCCTTACGAACAACTTTACCTTGAAATATATTGATAAGTTTTTCTGACAGTTCGTTCATTCACTCACCCCTTTCATAAACTGAATCCAAAGTCATCAGCAAACGCAATATCTATGATAAACTCATGTCTTGATATTTCCATATCAGATATAGCATCCTTCATCACAAGGTAATACTTCTCGTCTTTTGAATATTTGCGATTTCGGAAAGTAAATTTTTCACGGAACTGACGCTTTTCAGGTGAAGCATTTTTCTTGTCAGCAACAATAATTTCCTCATCAGAAATTTTTTCACCTGAATCAGTTTCAAAGAAAACCTTAATCTTAATCGGCTGCAATGTATCACTAACATTCTCTGTCTGGATAAAGTCAAGATAAGTAATCAGGTTCGTGATCTTGCGCGACAGTGACGTTAAAACCACTTCTACATTTCCGACTTCTTTTTTGTATCTTTCTGTTTTTACTTTAATGAGAGGAACAATGATTTCCTGAAGCGAGGCTCCTCCATGAACGTAGTTCTGGCCACCACCAGGAGCTTTAAAAATATCAGCACCACGAGGAACCGTCACATAAACATCTTTGTTTTCAGAACCAAGGTACTCAAGAGAGTAATTAAGTGCCCCTTCAATAGATAACGGCTCTTTCGTCAAAATAAAACGTTTGTTCAAGTAAGCCCCAGATTGTTTTGGCAAATTCACTTTATCGCTCTCATCAAGCTTATCTCTCTTATATATAAAGCCATGATCTGCTGTAATAATATAGTTCGTAATGGACTTGTCTACAGTAAGCTTCTGAATCAAATTCATAATCTCATGAATTGATTCTTTGGCTGCCGAAAACACTTCATTTTCAGTCGCTGCATGATCACCCCTTGCATCCACTTGATTATGATAAATATAAATTAGTTCTTGTCCTGTCATCAGCTTACGAACTGCTTCTCTGTTCATGGACATAACTTCTGAATAGGTGGTCACTACTGATAGTTGATTATAGGATTTTAGTATTTTTTCTCTTTGCTCTGATGAAACGCACGGCTCTCCATCGATCATAACGTCATGCCCGGCTGTAAAGGTTATTGACTTATGGGGTAATAATCCTGCCATTCCCAATCTTGTATAAGAAGGTAGTACAGAAATCATATACTGCAATTCAGAGCTTGTATTTGCCTTCTCTTTAAAACGGCTGTGTAGCTCCATTCCACATTCATATCTGAATCCATCAGAGATGATTACTACAGTACATTCTTTTTTCGCTGCCGGAGCAACAATACGATTATAAAAATCATACTGTTTTTGTGCCGATAATTGACCGAAGGAAGATATCATCTCTAACTTATCTGCCCACATAATCGATAATTTCATGAGATAGCTATTCGTATAAATATTCTCTACCAGGTTTCTAAGCTCATGCAAACTGTCATTTGACTCTATGTGATCGAAAGCAATATAGAAGCCTCGATAATGTTTATCGATATTTGCCCATTTAGTAGTATAAAGTTTAATAACTTCATCTGCATCCTTGGCACTGTCCATACTGAACTTTTGTATCTCAGTAATCAATTTATCTGCTTTGTCGATTGCGTGATAGTAGGAAGCATATTTGGATGCAAAATGCTTCTTACTGCTACGCTTCTTAATTACCTCTTTATAATCTTCTGTGAGCGGTGCAGCATTTGACACAAGTACAGATGCCAAATGTTTGATTATATTGATATCGAACACCTCAAATGTATCACACTCAAAATAGCTCTCTACCAGAACATTTTTCAAATATTCTGCTGCCTTAATCTTGATAGCAATCTGCCCAGCAATCATATCAAACTGATCTTTATATAGCATGTTGTTCATCAAATTAGACAAAAAAACCGCAGCATCATTTTTTTTGTAGGAAATAAACGGCTGCCAAGGCTTTGGTAAATCTCCTTTAAAGCGATGTGCAGTATAAGTCATAAGTAAAGTGACAACCAGCTTTTCGAGAGTCGGTTTTTCCTCATTGTAACCATAGTATTTCTCACATAATTGCCAAAAGCACTTAAGAAGCCCCATCTTTTCAAAGGCAATGATATATTTATTTTCAACGTATTCACCACTGATGATTACCGTCTTTAAGACTTCTTCAAAACTTGGGACCTTCACTCCTGCCATTACTGCCAACAAACCAATCTCAATGGTTTCAGGATTATAATTTTCTATTCCTAAGGCAGCAAACCTTTCTATACGATCATTAGACCTCCAAAACTTTGTAAACTGAGATAATTGGTCTTTGTATTTTTCAGGGATTTGCAGATCGGCACATAACAAAGAGACTCTATCTGCATAAAACTGCTTAGAGTAGTAAACCATATCTGCAAGATGGTTTTCTTTATCTGCCGGCTTTGGAAAAGGAGCATATATGAGATAACTATTCTCTCTATCCTCGCACTCCAAAAAGTACTTCGTATAAAGAGCATTATCTCCTGTCAGCTTATATATTTTGGCGTTTTCAATCTTCAAAGAATCAATTTCCTCTGCAAATTCGGCATTGTCATCATACCAAAACACAAGCTTGCGATCGCTGCTCCTGAATTCTTCATTTAACTTTTCTTGTATTGTTTGTAAATCCATTAATAACACCTCTGCTATTTCGTTTTATAATGTTTGTCCAGTGCATTTAGAATATTACTACTATAGAATATCTTTTTACTACTTTTAGGCTTTTCCGGATCAAGTAATCTAATATGAGAGTATCGCTTATCTGATTCATATTTCTTTCTGATTCTATGATATTCAGTGTTTTCTTTGAAATTGGTATATCTTTCTTTGCATAGATCAGTCAGCTTTCTATAATCATAAGGATACCGTTCTCTTACCTGTTCATCTGTTAACTTTACTTTTATAGCATCAGTATCATTAGATAAAGCAAATTTTATAGCATCCTTTGATTTTGATTTACTAAAATTAATATCTATATTTAACGCAATGTTATACTCCGATTTTTTCTTAGATTGATAATCTTCCAACTCATCGACATATTTGAAAAAGTTCTTTTCTTCATTATTTAAAACCAAAACATCACTTACCTTATCAATTGAAACAAATGATAAAGGCATTAAATAAAAGTTATATTTAGATAAATCTTTATTGTACCATTTTTTGTATAGCGAAACATAATTACGTAGTGTTGCTGTTCCAATTTCCTGAATTCTGATGTTAAACTTTAATGAGTAGTTATAAAAATGAACCGATGAATCACGCAATTCAATTAGTGCCTCGATATTTTTAAACACTACTTCATCCATTTCGCCTGATTCAATAAGCTTCTTTGCAATATAATCAATGCTATGCGTAAATGGATTACCACTTCTTGTTGTTTTCACAATTTTCTTTTTTGATTTACTTCCGTCTTTATTTTTTTTATTTTCATAAACATAAAGCGAAGACATTTTATTTTTATTTATCAGGAGGTATCTTGATTTCAGCAAGAGTTCCCAACTGTTTATTGCTAAAATAGCAAAAGTTTCACCTCTATACAAAAAATCTGGCTTATTATATATTTCAATTGCAGATACCATAGCAGCAATACTTTTATCCAACAGTTCTTGGACTTTTGATTTCATCAAGACACCTCCGTTTTTATCTAAATTTTTCCAAGCAAATCCACTTTAACTGACTTTTTGCCCTCGCTTGACACTACGACACCTTGGAATTTAGCATAGTTCGCCACTACACCATCATCAAGATCGAGAGAAATTCTCTGATGAGCAATATGTGCTATTGCCTGGTCATAAATTCGAGTTTCTGCAAGTTGCTTCACAAGTTTTTCTTTTTGCTTCACAGCTTTAGCTTTGTCGCTTGCCGATGCATTGCTTTCTAACACTACATCACAATGAGCAATAGCATTTTCGATAGCCGCTTGAGTTTTATGCAGATAATCAGCACGGACACGGCCTACTGTGTCCTCATTGTATCGATGCAAGTATATTAGTGCCTTAAATCCGTTTTCTTTTCCACTATCAAACAGCCAATAAATTGGACGTTTCTGATAAGTCTTTACATGATCTTTATAGAAGTCCTTAAGGAAATAATTCCGGATAACCTCACGGGAGGTACTCCCCTTGTTACCAAGAGCATTAGCAATAAAATCAAGATTTTCTTCCAAAGTATCTTCACCGTAAACCACTTTTACAAACTTCACAAAGCGTGCCACAATATCATCGTCAAAATATTCTTCATCAGTAATAGGAATTACATTGTCTTTGTCGGGAATAAAGGTTTTGTATTTGCTATCATCCCATTCACCGCCAGCATAGGCAAGCCCATCGACATCAAGAGAATATCTGCCAAACATACAGCCAACGGCATAGGAAACAAAGCTACGGATGTCACGCTGTAAATCAGCTTTTCTGATAGTAACATCTTTTTCTTCTACTTCAGGTGTCAATTCATCCTGTAAACCATAAATTTCAATGAAGATACAGTTTAATTCTTCTTCGTTAGCCTTTAGTTGTTCAAATTGATGACGCGCTTGAATTTCCCAGTTTTTATATGCATACTTAATTCCAGCCGTCTTAGATGGACCATTAGTATTAATATCAAAAAAACGATGCGACACTAATGGATGTGTTTTGAAGTCCCAACTTGTTTCAAAGCAATCCCAATCAGCTTTTGATATAGAAATATTTTTTGAAACAAGATTATTAATGCGAGATTCGTATTTTTCCGACATAACAACTGGTACTCCTGCGATATCTCCGGGCTGATAATTAATTGTTGCATTACTAATGGCTAAATAATACTGCCCAACTACACTATTTAATAATGCTAATAAATATTTATCCTTCAAATTTACCGAAATGCTTGAACCACCGGAATCAAACAAAAATCCTTTTTCAACATATCTACAAGAAAATTTTCCTGATGTTACAGCAGACCATGTTATGAACTTTTTGAAATATAGATGTTCACTCCTAACACTTGCAGCTTTTAACCCGTTTTCTTTAATATTATTTTTAATCTCATAACCATCATTTTCCCAATTAACTAAGTATTCATTATAACCGTACCACCGTCTAAATCCGCCACCTTTACAATAAGGAAACCATTTAAGGCCACTACTTATTCCCTGCAAATTGTTTTCACAATCAAATTTACACAAATTAATGCTAACTTCACTCCACAGCCTTAAAAATCTATTATTATCGCCTGTTGTCATTCCAGTTTTAGGGTATGCAATTGACCCCAGCACTTTTCCCTTCTCATAGTTAACAAGGACATTCTCACTTACCCAATAAGCGATTGGCATTCCAGGAATTTTAGAGAAGTTTTCTTCATTGGTATAGTACATATAATCACAATCTTTATTTGAAATAGCTTCAAGTACTTTTTGCTTCTGAACTTCCATACCGCCTTTAAAATCAGACAGCTTAATATAATCGCCTTTTTGACTATCTTTTGCATTTTTTAAAACAAAAGTACAGATAGGCACGGTTGCTTCCTCAAAAGCAGAATATTCCATCTGAATTAAGCTTGAAATGTTCTTGTTTCGTATTATAAACTCCCTCAATTTTTCATAGGTTTTGATAAACATCCATACAAAAGGTGTCATGAAAGCACTGTATCCATTCGGTTTACAAAATCCAAAGTTTCTGTACATAAACACAGAAAATAGGTCGCCAGAATAGTCTTTGTAGTTCTTGTTTACAAAGTCTTTCAACCTGCCATCCATCTTATTTAAATATGGTGGATTGGTTGCCACTATATCGTATTTCCCTGCTAAAATGTTTGCTTGTTTTATCAAGTATGGCATTACCTTAGAAATATTAATAAGCCAAGTGGACGTAAACAAATCTACAGCACTTTCTGACTTAAGCTTTTCGATATACTTAAGCAAGCCATCATAATCTCTTTTTTCAATATCTAAAATAGAACCATACTCTTTTGCGTTCTTAAAAGCATCTATTAAATAATTAGCTGTTTCTTTATGCAACTCATCCAATCTCAACTGACCAGCACCTTGCTCAAAACTAATCAAGCCGTCGCTCTCCTGAATTGCACAAAGGTTTGGCGTTATATTTTCATTTAAAATTCTTCTGTTGTATTTTCTTGCTCGCATCATTACTGCAAAATAGGCAAGTTGATAAGCTCTATCATCTATATCCAAACCATACAGGTTTTTTTGCAAAATAAGTCTCGCTGCATCTCTTTGGCTATACCCGTATTCTTCGTATATTGCCATCAGAACATCGAAAGCATAGACCAAAATATGTCCGCTACCCATGCAGGGATCTAAGAATTTAATATTTTCGGGAGAAATTTTCTCATCAACAAAACCCAAATTGTTTCCAATAAAATATCCTAACTTGTCTTTTAATTTGCTGTTTGGATTTCTCTCAAGCCAATATTTACCCAATGAGTTATCAACCATATATCGAACAACCCAATCTGTTGTAAACAATTGAGTCGCAGCAGGAATATCATCCTTTTTAACGACACCTTTATAAATATTGATGACTTCATCCCTGCGTTTTTCATTATAATATTGGTACATCCAACCAATTATTTCCACAGTTCTGTTTTCCCCAACAGCTTCTAAAAAATCTTCTTCGTCAATCTTTAATAGATCACGGATAACACCATCTTCATTGGTGTATGAAATATCAAGCAAGATTTCTGTATAGTCTTTGTTATACTTTGAAGTATTCTCAAAAAGTTCAGGAAGAATTTCGCCAAGTTCGTTGCACTGCTTGATGAACAGCATACGAAAGAGCTTGTCCAACACATTATTCTCTTTCAATGTAATAATTTCTTCTATCTCTTGTTGTGTTAGTTCAAGATCGATTTTTGGGGCCTGAGTGACTATGTCCGGTTCAAACTTGCCCTTAGTTTCACTTGATAGTACACGAATACGTGAAGGAAGATAGTCGTTTATCTCCATAAAACGCACAGCGATAATTCGGTTAAACCAGGTATAAGCGACTTCCTCCATAACTGATTCATAGCCTTTTTCTTTAATTCGATTGACTAAGTTTTCTCTTTGTTTTAACTCTTTTCCCATAAGTGTCGTTTCAATTCCAATGTGAGTTGGGAAAACAGCATAGCCTTGACCTTTGCTTATAGCCTCTGTGATATTTTCTTTTGTAATTCCAATCCGACCTGCTTTATCTTTAACCGATGCAAGCAGTTTTTTTCTTGCTTCCACCGCAAAATTCTTTATCGCTGCCTTGTTCATTGGGTGTTCCTCCTCTTATTACATCAACAAATTGATTACAGTATCTTCTTTATCACCAAGTTCTTTCATCAATCTTGTTTTTAAAGATTGAAGGAACTCATCAATATCATTTTCCTTTTCAATGGTCACTGTTTTATCCATGGTGACATACCTTAAGCTAATGTTCTTCATTTTCTTGGTTACAAATGGCGCAGGCTTCTCAATTACTCCCACTGGTTTTTCTTGTTTTTGCTTGTATAGTTCAGCTAAAATTTTTTCATAATCAGCAATTTCATTCAGGCAACGCATTTTCAAGGCATCGCTTTCATGACGGATATTCTTCACTGCCGCTACTTCATTGGAGTGCTCCAGCTTACTCTTAATTTCTTCAAACCGCTTCATAAATTGATCTTTGAACTTATCGGCAAAGCTTTTCTGACTCAAAATATCCATTACCTGCTTCTGATCTATATTTACCTCAGTACGAATCGGCTCAGCTTCTTTCTCAAGGAGAGAAGTGTGCAAATTAGCAAACTGCTCAAGTAATGAAGGCAACTTATGAATATCACTATAAGGTGTGGGCTTGGTAGCAATTAACTTGATGCTTTCAACCAGGTCAATTAGCTCTTTGTCCACTACATAGGTCTTACTGTTATTAAAGATATCAATGTATTTCCAAGCCTTAGCAAAAATTGTTTTTTGCTCACCATCAAAGAAAGTTATGATGGGAGCGATGTCTTCCGCAATATCCAGCAAATCATCTTTATGACTATCAACATAACGGAAAAACTCCATTGGATTGGTAATATCAGAGATTTCTGTCAACATATCTTTGGTCTTTGTCAAAACAGACTTACCGGGGAAACGACTTTCAAGACGATATTCTACAAGCAGATTTTCAATATCTTTTACTTTATTGCTTGCTCTCGTCTTGAATGTCTTCATCAAGGTATCATCCTCATCGCTAACAGCCGTCATTGAGAACAGATCCTTCATAACATCTTTTACCGATTTGATTTGTCGCTCTGTAGCTCTCTCACGCTTTTCAATGAGCAATTTTTCAGCGTATTCACGCTTGGTAATGTATTTGACAATATCATTAATATCCGTGTCAATAGGGGAAATGTTCTTACTGTTTACAGTAAACGTCACCTTGCCTTGTTTGAATAGCATAGCTACCAACCACTGAACATCCAGTTCAATGAATCCATATGGTGCTGCTGAAAAACGGTCGATAAGGCTCTTCATAGATGTTTTTGCATGACGAACAGAAGCTAACTCAATAGCTCCTAAAACATCATCAAGGGCAAGTTTATTCGCTACCTTATCTTCAAAATTTCCAAGCGTCATTTGGTTGGTCATTCGGAAAATCCCGTCAATATCTGATAAAGACGGAGCAGTTTCCATGTAAGAGAGTTTGTTATACCTTGTATTGACCAGTTTCCCTAAAGCTTCATTAATTCTGCTTGCAGGATCTTTTGAAGCAATATTAGCTTTATCACCATTTACATAAATATCAGCATTTTTAATAGCATCCTCAATAAATATACGAATGCGTTGCTTTTTCTCTATTCTCTCATCTTCTTTAGCTCTTTTAATGTTTTCAAAAGTTTTAGCCAATGAGACTCCTTGCTTCGTAATGAATTTTCCGATTTTCAACATCTCGGTTATTTCATCCAAAAAAGTAGTATCATTAGGCAGATGAACAAGGACATTGTTTTCTTGAGCAGAAAGCATTCGCAGCATTTCGCTCTTATAATCCGCATCGCTATATGGAGTAATAATGCGAACCCCTATATCGGCAGACTGGTTGTTCTTGAAATAGCGGTCGTCCACTATCTGGTTATATGGGAAATTGTATCTCGCATTATAACGGTACTTCGGTTCCTTTATAAGCTCTTGGAATACAATACTTGATACTTCATTGATAATTTCACCAAGCTCTACTGTTTCGTTTTGGATAGCTTTATTGATATCTTGTTCCTCGTTCGTCAGGAACATATAGATGTCACCATTCTTTTGAACCAGCGTTTGCTTGATCAGACGATTTAGAGAATCCTCAACTTGTTTTCTAAGCGCTATACGATCCTCATCGATTTTAGAAACCATCAAGGTTGTCAAATTCTCAACATTTGCCTTAATTTCTTTTACATACTTAATCATAAACAGCACTTTAAGCAGCTCAACATCCAAAGGCTGAAGTCTGCTATTTTCCTCTGCCTGTTTAATTACGATTCTATGAGTATGATCGATAAATTTATCAAGAGCATTATAAAAAATATTAAAAGGTACAATGATTCCTTCCGAATCGTTCATGAAACGCATTGCGGATTCCTTAAATAAGGCAATCATGGAGCGCTCCCCTTCCGCAAGATGCTTGCCTGAAGCACCATGGGTTCTGATAGCAGTTAAAACCTGCCCTAAAAGGTTAAATTGGTATGGGATAAAAGGATATACTGAAGCAAATTCTTCTCTATCCTTGTATAATTTCTTTTCTACTTCATCTGTAAAGGTGATTAAATTTTTAATTACTGCCTCTTTTTGGTCATAGAGCAATCGCAATGTATCCATAGCCGTTCCGGTTTTAGCCAGGATTCTCTTACGAATTACCTCATCTACATTTGCACTTGACAGGGATAATCTGGTGTCAAATCTACCTTGAATTTTGGAAAAATCATTACCTTTAACTGATACAACAGAGTCAATATCCTGCTGACTTGTAACGATTACCCATGCTTTACCCCCACAGGCAGTTCCCAAATCTTCGGTAACTGTTTGCAGATTAAGCATAAGCCGGGTATCTCCAGCAATGTATTGCCCAATTTCATCCACAAGGAACACAACATGATGGTTTTTTCCCTTGCTTTCACAGTATTTGCGAACCAAATTGGCGAATTTCTCAATAGATAGAGAATATGTATCAACTGCTTTTTCGCACCAGGTTCTTGCAGCATCTTCGCTCATAATACCAAGTGCAGAAAGCACCTCAACAATCTCGTCCTGAATAAAGTAGAATTCTTCCCTTGCATCTTCCCACTTTCTTCCTGAAATCTCTGAGAATTTTGCTTTAAAGCTATTGAACTGACCATCTTCTGTAAGCTTTCGTTCCAATTCAGCCAGAAAAGGAAGTGATCCGCAGAACCCCTGCATTTCATTGAATACCTTCATAAAAACATCAATGATAGCATCTTTATTGGATTTTGCATCTGCTTCACTTTTAGAATCAATATTAAACAGAATTACATCCGTTGAAATGTTTTCTGCGAGTTTAATATCAGCAATAACCATTGGGTCATCCAACTTATGGCCATCTGTAAAGAAATCAATAGCTCTCTTGCCATTTACCTCTTTATTCTGTAATAGATAAGACAATATTTTGAGGAAGTGTGATTTACCACTCCCAAAGAAACCGGAAATCCACACACCCATCTTGTCGGTATGTCCGGTAATTCCTTTTTTGTAGCTTTCAAAAAAATCTCTAAAGTGTTTTGCCAGTTCTTTTGTTACAACATACTCATCAAGTTCTTGAAAAATATTGTTTCCATCATCCTGACCCACTTTAATAACACCTTTAATATCCCGGTCAATCGGTTTTACAAACATGTCCGCAATGCGCATCGCTTATCCCTCCACACACATTTTCTTATATGAATTACACAAGTTTGAAAGCTCGGTAGTAGTTATCATCTTTAATGGTGCCAAATAGTTGTAGATCCTGTCCTGAGTATTCTCCGGGAAAAAACATGACAACCGGCACACTATCTAAAACCTGATGAAGGTTATTTAGTACATTATGAGAACGAACAAATGGGAAACACTTGCCAACACCTGTTATAAAAACTACTGAATTTTCAGGTGTGTTTTCCACTATATGATTGACAAGCAAATTAGACTTGTTTGTCAATCTCAGCATTTTAATAATCGCTTCAAAGGTATAGTCAATACCTTTTGATTTTTCAAAGTCAAAGCATTTCTGCAAGTATCCTCGTTCCTTTAAAACATTGATCACGATGTTGTACAAATCAAACTCGATAATCTTTATCCCACTGTTCGATTTGTTTATTTTCTCTTTAAGATAAGCAATATGGCTTCTTACATAGAGTTCATCCTTCGGAGAATAATCAAAGATGTAGTACCCAACTTCATTCCCAAGGCCTTTATTCTTCAAAAAATCCTTATCCGTTATCTTCTCTTCAATTTTTGCCAGTCTATCGTCAATATTTCTCATAGTTACTCTTCTCCCGTAATTGCGTTAAGATAAGGCTTCAGGTTATTTTCCTCCAGCAGCTTACGCAATTTATAGTCAACAGGCGGTATGATGATTTTTCTTTCACCTGTTGCGCTGTTTAAAACCCCTGCTTCAAACAGCATTTTGGTGTAGCACTGTTTTAATTTTTTTATGGCACTTTCTGACCATCTTGCAACTACTTCACTCTGAGCCTTCTTAACGTCAAAGAAAGTATTAACGGCTCTATCGGTGATTTTATTCTCACCCAAAATAATCGCTTGTCTATGTACCTCATGTACAAACTCAAAAAACAGAAGATCCGTTTTCATGATGCTTATTAATACAAGCAGTTTTACTGTTCCGATATCTCCATTGGCAATTTGATCTACCAGATTACCCGGTAAACTCTCAAGACGTTTGATCGCCACGCCAAATATGCGACGCGCCCGATCCTCCGCCCTGACCTGATAGATGTTTTCCTTTACAGCAAGTTCCTTTATCTCGTTTTTATCTTTACCAGCAATTAAAAACTCCGCTGTCTTTCTTGTTTCACTAAGCCAAAACAAACACGAAACCATTCCGGCACTATATTCCACAATACATCCTCCCATAATTATACACTTTTTGCTGTCCAAAAAAACGGACTGTTATTTAAATTAGGCAATTTCTACTCATTCTCGCTATTGTAATATTCAATTATATCCCCAACAGAACACTCAAACAGTTTACAAAGCTTCTCTAACGTGTCATAGTCAATCCGCTGTGTTTTGTCATGATACAAATTAGCAATAGTACTTCGAGCAAGTCCAGTTTTTTCATAAATATCCTGTATGTTATATCGTTTAGTCCCCATTAGAATCGACAATCTGCTCCTAATCGCCATTTTTACACCTCGCCAACAAAGGATACACTTATACAACTAAAAGAATAACACACTTACTGTTCAATGTAAAGTATATATGCTTTATTTAAAATATAATATAAGTCATTATATCGTCAATATAATACTTCTTTTTTCACTTGTAGATATTAGTTAAACTGTATATTTCAAGGTGATGCGCCTTTGGCCTGCCCCCCAGCCCACGAAAAGTTATAAGTCGGATATGCCATGTTAGTACTAATTTCCTTAGTTGGCTTATCTTGAACAAAAAGGGTTGCCCCCAGCTCACGATTGATACATGCTTCTCCCTTTACTCCCAGCTCTTTTTTTATACTACCATTCTCTTTTACCTGCTCTGACTGCTCCCTCTCCACTTCGGGTGACTTAGATTCTTCTTTCTTTGGTTCAACAATATTCAGTGTATAGAGGTTTGAAGTCTGTCCCCCATGTTTGCGTTCTGTATCAAAACGAGCTTCTTTAGTAATAAAACCTGCTTTCACCAGGTCATCTAAAGCTCTTTTTACTGTATTGACACTGTATCCGCACTCTTTTGCTATGGTTTTAATGGACGGAAAGCATTGTCCGTCCTTATTACAATGGAGGGCAAGACAGTTTAATACAAGCCTTGCCCTCGGTTTCAAATCTGATTGAAATGCATTGGTCATATATTCGATTTTTGCCATGATACCCTCCTGTTTCAATTACTACCGGAAAAAGCTCTCCTTACAGCTTTCTTTCCGTTATGATATATTCCTTTACGATAGGATGATAGATATGTCCGTTGATATTGTCGTTAAACAAGTCATGAGAAGCGTCAGCAATCATCAAATCTGCTCCAAATGTAGCCTTACAGTCGCTTTGAAATTCCAAAGGCACACTTAAAGCCATCTTAAAAGTTGATAAATTCTTGCATAAATGCAGCAACTTTGAGTAATTTGCTTCTTCATAAGGCAAAAGGCTTCCACAGACCAGCCTGATGGCTGCTTCCTTGAATGCATTGGTTAATTCCTTAATTACTCCACAGTCATAAATGATAAAATTGTAGTCCTTATCAATTTCATTGGTTAAAAAGCAGTCTACATCGCCAACAGGATAGTGTTCTCCTGCCTTCTCATAAGTATATCTCTCAATCAAATAATGCAGATGTCGGTTCATGTTCATTTCAACATAACAGGCGGTAGCCCCCCTTGCAATCAGCCAGTTTGCAAAATTAAATGCCGTTACTGTAACACCATTCCTGCGTTCAGCTCCGGCAACAGCAATCTTTATATTCTTTGCACTCCACTTATATCTTGGTATTTCGATTTCCACAGATTCCTTAATTTCAGATGGTACAATTTTTAGTTCTTTTTTAGTCAATTCCTCAGCCTGCTTATATCTCTGCATACCGGCTTCAGACAAACATTCTCTAATCTCACACTCTAAATCCTCCACAGTGCTTGCAGAAACAATATCGGTAACCCCTATTCCGAGTAATTTATCAATATATGCTTTTTCATTATCACAGCCGGATAAAATAACAATAATTCGAGCATTAAACATCATTTGAAAAGATTGCAGGGCGACGATAAAATCATCGAGACTATCCTCAATACACCCGATATCCACCATGAAATACTTGCAGCTCTGATAATTCCTCATATCTTTAACTACAAACTGTTTTAAAGTAAATCTGCCCACAAGCTTTTTTATAACTACTTCCGTTTTATTGCTCTGTGCATGCTCATTTTCTTCTTCCAAGAAATCCGTAAGATCACTTTTCCCGCTACTGGACAGATATAACAGCATTGCTCACACCTCCAAAATGCAAATCATTTATCTTTTCTTTATCTTTCAAATGATTGGTCATTAACAAAACTATACCCACAATGACAATCAATATATAAACAATCAGTTCAATCATTTTTTTCCTATTCATACTCCACCTCCTGCACTTCTGCTTATAATCCAAAACGGGCCTCCTGCTCCTGCACTCTTGCTGGCTTCGTTCAAGATAATAGACAAGTCCCATTCCTGTTTGCTTCTTTTATTACTTGCCGGGTCTGCTACTAATATTTTTCCTTCTTCTGTTACTCCACGAAGCACGATAAAATGTCCACTTGATGTAAAATGCCCTTTCGTCATAATGGCAACTACCAGTTTGCCTGATGAAAGGGCATCTACAATACTTCGTGATTCCGTCGCCGAACAGCCTTCCACATTCAAACCAAAAGCTTTTGCAGCTCCTGGGATTAAAGCATGGTAAGAACCGCTACCTTTACACCAATACCCATTCTCATATGACCATTTTGACATTTGCACCGGGTCTATCATGGTATTGGTAAGACTTGATACCACCATAGCCATAGAAGTTGGGCCACAAGCATATCCACCTATAGTATCTGTCCCATAGGGTTTATCCGCCCATCTGCTGTCAAGCTGATTATAATAAACAGCAGGCGTTTCTCCCTCATTGTAAATTGTAACCCCCTCATAACTTTTACCGTAATTGTCTATATAATCGGGGTCAGTTTGCAAAATGCTTTGATACATGCCAAAGTCATTTTGAAGCTGCTCAACTGCTGTCAAATCTTCACCGTTAATGAATTGTCCCAAAAACTCTAAAGGATGGGTAAGTATATAAAAAAACATTGTAATAATGAGCAATACGGCGATCAACGGTGTAAGGATAAATATCAGCATCCTTTTTCTCGCTTCTGCGTCTGTAACAGCTTTTACTGCTAAATGTGTAAGCAGCTTTGACGTTATCGGATCAATTGCCAATAATCCCACCTCCTCCAAAATCATTAAAGGTGCAAACAAATAATTGTCTGCACCTTGCATTTTCCTATCTTCCTCCGGCTTTTCCCATGTAGTTAAATTTGTATTCCGGTATTTCAAAATTTACATGAAGCCGCTTTGAGCCTATGACAAATAAGGCATGTCCACGCCTTTTGCTTTCTAACAGTTC